>ENA-UOOI01001103-UOOI01001103.1-fermentation-metagenome-genome-assembly--contig:-NODE-1103-length-30231-cov-9.182397_pt1 | contig 30231 bp, 35 predicted proteins | sample MGYA00245779_ERZ724027 | MGnify/ENA primary metagenome ERZ724027 (study PRJEB28704, sample SAMN03018318) | fermentation metagenome | biome: anthropogenic terrestrial biome; feature: soil; material...
TGCTTTTAGCAGTAATTATAAGGATACCGCACGGCAACTTTTATAATGTGGGTATCAAAACACAGGATGGTGTTCGATTTGAGAAGGGAGGCGTCTTTCGGGACAAAGCTAAAGGCTCTGCGGACGGATCTGGACTTAAATCAGGCGGACGTGGCGGAAAAGCTCGGGGTTTCCCAGTCCGTTTACGGCAATTACGAGCAGGACAAGCGCAGGCCCGATTTTGAAACCCTGGTGAAAATCTGCGCGTTCTATCACGTTTCGTCGGATTATCTTCTCGGCGTGCCCGGCGCGGACGGGCCCCTCGGCGCGCTGCTCGGCAGGATCCGGTCCCTGCCGCCCCCCGACCGCCGGCGGGTCTGCGACTATGTCGAGGTCCTGCTGTTCTACCGAAAACATAAAAAATAGGACTGCCGCAGGACAAAAGTCTTGCGGCAGTCCCGGTTCGGGACGGGCGCGGTCCTTATTTTCCGGCCGTGCGTTCGAAATAATCCGCGGCCCGGCCGACGGGCATCGGCCGCGCGTAGCGGAACCCCTGGATCTTGTCGCAGCCGCACTGCCGGACGAACCGGTCGTGCTCCTCGGTTTCCACGCCCTCCGCCGTGACGGTCAGGTCGATGTTGTGGAACGTCTTCGTCAGATCGCGGATCATCCGGTTGCATCTGCGGTTTTTGACCGAATCCCAGATCAGGCTCTTGTCGATCTTCACGATGTCGAACGGCAGGTCGATCACGTTCGCGATGTTGGAGTAGCCGGTGCCGAAGTCGTCGAGCGCGAACTGCACGCCGGCCTCGTGCAGCCGGCGGATCTTTTCGGACACCGCGGCGTAGTTGCGGATCAGGATGCTCTCCGTAATCTCGAACAGGATGCGGTTCGGCGAGATCCCGCTTTCGCGGATGATTTCCAAAAGCCGGGGGACGGCGCCCTTTTCCATAAGCTGCGCGACGGACAGGTTGACGGAAACGGCGTCGATGCCGGCCCTGCGGGACAGCAGGTCGCGGAGGAAGCCGCAGGCGCGCTCCAGGACCAGCCGGCCGATCTCCGCGATGCGGCCGGTTCTTTCCGCAGCCGGGATAAAGCGGTCCGGCGGGATCAGCGCGCCGTCCGGCCCTTTCAGCCGCACCAGCGCCTCGGCTTCCGTAAAGCTGCCGTCGCGGACGGTGTAAAGGGGCTGGTAATAGATCTCAAACCCATCGTGCTCCAGGGCATATTCCAGCAGGGCCCCGATCGTTCGCCCCTCCGCCTCCGGGCCGGGCGTCCGGCCGGACAGTCCGCGGGGTTCGCCGCCCGCCGCCAGTTTCGGCATCCGTATCACCTTTTTTGTGGAAATGTTTCCTTCGGCCCGGAGAAAAAGCAAAAGCCGGGCGCGGTCGTCCTGTTTCGGCAAAGTGGGCCGGGAGGGCCGCCACGGTCGGATATTTGTCCGCCATGCAGCGTCACACTGTACAAAATAGAAAATATTCCGATGGAATTTTTTATCACAAATAGCCGTATTATTATAACTCCGGACCGGTTCCTTGTAAAGAGGCGGAAGGAATATTGAGCGAGATTCAGGAACCGCTACAAGGAAACTTCCCCCGCGGATGCATAAAATATCGGATTTTACCAAAGATTGTCTCCGCCAAACTTCCACCCGCCGGATCCCGGGCGCGTATATTTTGTGTTTGGGAATCGGAAAATAGGCACGGGGTGAAAAACATGAAAAAGAAACGCATCGTAACGCTCGTCGCCGTCCTGGCGATCATTTTCGCGCTCGGCGGAGCCACGGCCTACGGATATTCCAAAGCGGAACACTACCGGCGCAACCTCCAGTACGGGTACGCGCGCTCGCTGAACGACCTGCGCGACTGCGTGGACAACATCCAGATCGCGCTGAACAAGGCGATCTACGCGAACACGCCGACGGAGCAGAACGGGCTGGCCTCCGAGCTGATGCGGGAATCCAGCATGGCGAAAGCCGCCCTCGCCGTCCTGCCGCTGACCGGGAACGAGCTTGACAACGTGAGCAAGTTCATCTCCCAGGTCGGCGATTTTTCGATGAGCCTTTCCAAAAAGATTTCGGCGGGCGGCTCGATCAGCGGCGCGGAGTTCAAATCGATGGAAAGCCTGGAAACGTACGCGAAGAAGCTCGGGGAAGATCTCTCCGCGGTGGAACCCAACTTCAGCGAAGCGGACTTCAACGACTCTTTCCGGCACACCGCGGAGGACTTCACGAATTTCCCGTCCCTGATCTACGACGGGCCGTTTTCCGACCATATCGGCCGGAAAAAGCCGAAGCTGACCGAAGGGGCGGAAACGATCCCCCAGGGCAACGCGCAGAACGCCGCGGCGGGCTTCCTGCGCATGAAGCAGACGGAGCTCACGCACGCGCAGGACACGGCGGGGACGATGCCGACCTACAACTTTACCGCAGAGGACGGGGCCGTGCGCATCAGCGTGACGAAAGCGGGCGGGCATGTCGCCGACATGGTGGACAGCCGCGTCGTTCCCCGTCAAAGACTCGACTACGGGGCCGCCTCCAAAATCGCGCGCGCTTTTCTGGAAAGCCGCGGGATCCAGAACATGAAGGAAACGTACTACGCGATCAGCGACAACATCTGCATGATCAACTACGCCTATCTGCAGGACGGGGTGGTCTGCTACCCGGATCTGGTCAAGGTGGGCGTCGCGCTGGACAACGGGGAGATCGTCCGCTTCCAGGCGACCGGCTATATCAACAACCACGCGGACCGCACGCTCGGCGCCTCGCTTTCGGGCGACGAAGCGCAGAAAAAAGTAAGCCCGAACCTGACGGTCCAGTCGCGCAGGCTCGCGCTGATCCCCACGCCGGGCCTCGGCGAAGTGCTCTGCTGGGAATTTTCATGCACCGGCAGGAACGGCGACCGCGTGCTGGTCTATATCAACGCGAAAAGCGGCTACGAGGAGGACATCCTGATCCTCCAGTTTTCGGACGACGGCATCCTCGTCCGGTAGCGGCGGGGCGCGGAAAAACGCCCGGTTCCAAATCAGTCCGCCCGGGGGCGTTTCTGCTCCCGGGCGGACTGATTTTTGACAGGTCAACATCGGAACCTACGCTTTTTTGCCGAGCAGCTTGACCAGAACGGCCTTCTGGGCGTGCAGGCGGTTTTCGGCCTCGTCGAAGATCTCCTTCGCGTGACTTTCGAAGACCTCGGCCGTGATCTCCTCGCCGCGGTGGGCGGGCAGGCAGTGCTGCACGATCGCGCCGGGCTTCGCGGCCCCGAGCACCTCCGCGTTGACCTGGTAGCCCTGGAAATCCCTGCGGCGGCGCTCGGCTTCGGCTTCCTCGCCCATCGAGGCCCACACGTCCGTGACGACGACGTCGGCGCCGCGCGCGGCCTCGGCCGGATCGTCCGTGATGCTGAACGCCGGGTGCGGCCGGGCGAAATCGAGCACGGCCGGCGCGGGCCTGTACCCCGGCGGGCAGGCGACCGAAACCTCCATCTTCATCTTCAGGCCGCCGACGATCAGCGAATTCATCATATTGTTCCCGTCGCCGATGAAGCAGAGCTTCAGGCCCTCCAGCGCGCCCCTGTACTCGCGGATCGTCATCAGGTCCGCCAGCACCTGGCACGGATGGGAAAAGTCCGTCAGCCCGTTGATGACCGGGATCGTCCCGTTCGCGGCGAGGGCCTCCACCTCCGACTGCTTGTAGGTGCGGATCATGATGCCGTCCAGGTACCGGGACAGCACGCGCGCGGTGTCCTGCACCGGCTCGCCGCGGCCGATCTGCAAATCGTCCGCGGAAAGGAAGATCGGCAGCCCGCCGAGCTGGTACATGCCGACTTCGAACGAAACGCGCGTGCGGGTACTCGCCTTTTCGAAGATCATGCCGAGCGTCCTGCCCGCAAGATGCAGGTGCGCGATGCCGTGCTTCTGTTCGTATTTGAGCTGGTCCGCGAGGTTCAGGATCTCCGCGATCTCCCCGCCGGTCAGGTCCATCAGTTTCAAAAGATGCTTCATACGGTTTCCTCCTGCCGTTTTGTCCGGCCGGCGCCGCGTCTTCCGGGCCGGCGACTGTGTCTGGAAAAACGGGCTTCCGGCTTTGCCGGCCGGCCCGCGATTGGGGTTCTGCGCCCGCGCGGATCGTTACCGCGCGTCCGCGCCGAGGACTTTTTCAAGAATCGAGAGGCCCCGGTCCGCTTCTTCCTTCGTGATGACGAGCGGCGGCAGAAACCGCAGCACGTCCTTCGCCGTCAGGATCAGAAGGCCCCGTTCGGCGCATTTTGCGGCGATCCGGCCCGGGTCGCCGGCCGCCGGCTTCGCGCCGAGCATCAGCCCCATGCCGCGCACGGACGCGATGCCCGGCATTTTGCGCAGCCTTTCGGCAAAATAGGCGCCCTTTTTCCGCACGCCTTCCAAAAATGCCGGGTCGGACAGCCGGCCGAGCACCACCAGCGCGCCCGCGCAGGCGACCGGGTTGCCGCCGAAGGTGGAGCCGTGCGTGCCGGGGCCGAGCACGTCCGCGAGCGGCCCGGCGCACAGGCAGGCGCTGAGCGGCAGGCCGGACGCGATGCCCTTCGCGCTCGTGACGACGTCCGGCAGAACGCCGTAGTTCTGGTAGCAGTAGAACGCCCCGGTGCGGCCGACGCCGGTCTGCACCTCGTCGACGATCATCAGGAGCTTTCTCCCGGTGCAGAACGCGCGCAGCGCCTTGACGAACGCCCCGTCCATCGGCACCACCCCGCCCTCGCCCTGGATCAGCTCGAGCATCACGGCGCAGGTGCGGTCCGAAACGCTGCTTTCGATGCTCTCCATCGTCGGCTCCGCGTAGGAAAAGCCCTCGGTCAGCGGCGTGAAACAGGCGTGGAATTCGTCCTGACCGGTCGCCGCCAGCGTCGTGACGGTGCGGCCGTGGAACGAATTTTTCAGCGTGACGATATGGGTCCGCCCCGGCCCGAGCCGGTCGAGGCCGTACTTGCGCGCGAGCTTGACCGCGCACTCGTTCGCCTCCGCGCCCGAATTGCCGAAAAACACCTTCGACATGCCGCTGAGCCCGCATAATTTTTCCGCCGCCGCGGTCTGCACGGGGCTGTAATAAAGGTTCGAGATGTGCTGGACCGCCGCGGCCTGCTTCGAGACCGCCGCGACCCATTCCGGGTCGCAGTACCCGAGCGAATTGACGCCGATCCCAGACGTAAAGTCGACGTACTCCCTGCCGTCGACGCCCTTCGCGGTCGCGCCGCGGCCGGAAACGAGCGCGATCGGGGCCCTTGCGAACACGGGCATCATGCTCCGCTTTTCCTGCGCCCGGATCTCTTCGAATGTCACTGTTTTTCCGCCTCCGTTTTTTAATACAGCATGGTGCCGATGCCCTCGTCGGAAAAGAGCTCGATCAGGATCGAATGCGGGATCCTCCCGTCGATGATGTGCGCGCGCGCGACGCCCCTGCGGACCGCGTCGACGCAGCACCGGATCTTCGGGATCATGCCGCCGGTGATGATCCCCTGATTCTGGAGCTTGGGGACGTCGCTGACGTTCACGACCGGGATCAGCGTCGATTCGTCGTCCCTGTCGCGCAGCAGGCCGCGCACGTCCGTCATCAGGATCAGCTTTTCGGCCTTCAGCTCGGCGGCCACGCGGGCCGCCGCGATGTCCGCGTTGATGTTGTAGACCTCGCCGTTTTCGCCGCCCGCGATGGTGGAGATGACCGGGATGTAGCCGTTTTCCGCCGCGTTGCGGATCACCGCGGCGTTCACGCCGGTGATGTCCCCGACGTAGCCGAGGTCTTCCTTCCCGCGGAGCTTTTCGGCGCGGAGCATCCCGTCGTCCAGCCCGCACAGGCCGATCGCCCGGCCGCCGTGCCGCTCCAGAAGCTGCACCAGATCCTTGTTCACCTTGCCGGCCAGCACCATCTGGACGACGGCGATCGTCTCGCCGTCCGTGTACCGCAGTCCGCCCACGAACCGGCTTTTCTTGCCGAGCCTCGCGAGCATCGAGCTGATTTCGTTTCCGCCGCCGTGCACGACGACGACGCGGATGCCCACGCTCTGCATCAGGACGATGTCGCTCATCACGGCGTCCTTGAGCGTCTCGTCCACCATCGCGCTGCCGCCGTACTTGACGACGACGGTCCTGCCCGCGTGCGTCTGGATGTACGGCAGGGCCTGCACGAGCACCTGCGCCCGGTCCGTATTTGAAATCTGCATGTTTCGTTGTCTCCTAATGAAAAAGACTTTTCAGGTTGGAACGGCATTTTACCGCACGGGAACGCCGCTGCGGCGGGAAGATCCTTTGGCCGTCCCGGGTGCAAAGCGCCGTCCGCGGCTGCGCCGAACACGGCTTGGGCAACCGGGAGCATCCAAAAACAGTCCCGCCCAACTTTTCTCCAGGCTAAAGTCGAGCAGACCCAAGGCGAACAGTGTTCCTAAAAAATAAAATGCCAAAGTCGAGGCCGCCGTAGGCGCGAAGGGCGTTATACGCCCGGCACGCCGCCTAGGAGCGGTAGTCCCCGTTGATCTTCACATAATCGTAGGTCAGATCGCAGCCGAACGCCGTGGCCGCGGCGTCCCCGTCGCCGAGCTCGACCCGGACGGCGACCTCGTCCTCCGAAAGGACTTTTTTCGCCTGCTGTTCGCTGAACGCGATCCCGGAGCCGTTTTCGCAGACCCTGACCTCCCCGGCCTTCGACGAGAACGAAACGCCGATCTTCGAGACGTCCGTCTCCGCGCCGCTGTAGCCGACGGCGCAGAGCACGCGGCCCCAGTTCGCGTCGGCGCCGAACATCGCCGCCTTGAACAGGCTCGAATGGATCACGCCCTTCGCGGCCTTTTTCGCGTTCTCCGCGTCCTTCGCGCCGGTCACGGTGCACACGATCAGCCTCGAGGCGCCCTCCCCGTCCTTCGCGATCATCCGCGCGAGCGCGGTGCAAAGCCCGGTCAGCGCCGCGGTGAAGGTTTCGTAATCCCCGCCCGCGGGCCCGGTTATCTCCGGGTTCCCCGCCAGGCCGGAGGCGAGGATCGCGCAGGTGTCGTTGGTCGAGGTGTCCCCGTCGACGCTGACCATGTTGAAGCTGACCTCCACCGCCGCGCGCAGCGCCGCGTCCAGCGCCGGCGCCGAAACCGCCGCGTCGGTCGTCAGGAAGCAGAGCATCGTGCCCATATTCGGGTGGATCATGCCGGAGCCTTTCGCGATCCCGCCGATCCGTACCGTCCTGCCGCCGAGCGTGCATTCGACCGCAAGGTTCTTGATGACGGTATCGGTCGTCATGATCGCCTTCGCCGCTTCGAGCGAGCCGTCCGGGGAAAGCCGCGCCGCGAGCTCCGGCGCGCCGCTGTCGATCGGCTCGACCGGCAGCGGCACGCCGATGACCCCGGTCGAGGCGACGATCACCTCGTCCTCCGCAATCCCGAGCGCCCGCGCCGCGGCGCGGCACATCCGCCCCGCTTTTTCGACGCCGTCGGCGTTGCAGGCGTTCGCGTTGCCGCTGTTCGCGATCACGGCGCGCGCCTTTCCGTTCTTCAGATGCGCCTTCGTCACGAGGATCGGCGCGCTTTTGACCAGGTTCCGCGTGTAGACCGCCGCCGCCGTGCATTCGGCGCTTGACGCGATCATCGCGAGGTCCGGCTTCCTGGTGTTTTTTCTCACGCCGCAGTGGATCCCGGCCGCCGCAAAGCCCCGCGCGGCCGTCGCGCCGCCCTCCACAAACCGTACAGACATGTTTCTGCCTCCCGAATCTTTTCCTGCCTGCGCGGATGAAACGGGAGCCTTCCGCCGGGTCAGGGATTTTTAGGATAACTCATCGTATATTTTTCGACATATTATACTAATATTCCTTGTAAAACCGCACTCCGGTCAGTCCGGACTTCCGTTCAGAAGCCGGCAATCGTATTCGAAATCCTCCCGGCGGACATAGAGGGTATAGGTCGTGTCGAAACGGGGCGAAGAGCCCATGCGCGCAAGGCCGGTCAGCCGCCGGTCGAACTCGAACTTCTGCCGGCTCCCGATCCTGTAATCGTACCGGATGCCGTTCTGCGAAAGCAGCTCCCGCAACCGGGAAAACTCCTGCATGGAGTTGCCGACCCAGACTTCCTTCCTCTGCCAGAACCACATGGAAACATTCCCCCTTTTCCATAGCCGTTACCGCCGCGTCTGCGGGTATTTGCCGCCGGGAGCCTCCCCGTACCGCCCCGCCCGACGGAACCGACCTATTCCTGTGTTTGATAGAGCGGGCCGTGGGGACGGCCCCAGCCGTCCTCAGGCCGCGCGGGGCAGCGTGCCGCTGCATCGGCGGTTGGGCGTGCCCGGCGCGGAGCCTCCCCGTACCGCCCCGCCAAACCAAGCTCTGGCTTCCTGAGCGCTGACCGGCGGGCCGTGCGTGCAGGCTCAGCCTGCCTAGAAGGCCGGGGGAACCGCCGTCAGGCCGGCGGTTTCGTCGAGGCCGAACAGGATGTTCATGTTCTGCACCGCCTGCCCGGCCGCGCCCTTGACCATGTTGTCGATCGCGGAGATCGCGATCAGCATCGAGTCGTGCGGGTCGAAATGGAGCGAGATGTCGCAGAAGTTCGAAAGCCGGACGTTCTTGACGTCCGCGGCGGCCCCGTCGGGGAGGAGCCGGATGAAATACTCGCCGGCGTACCGCTTTTCATACGCCGCGCGGATCCGTTCCGGCTCCGCGCCGGGCTTCAGGCGCGCGTAGCACGTCGCGAGGATCCCGCGGCTGATCGGCAGCAGATGCGGCACGAACGTGATGCGCACGTTCTCCCCGGACAGCAGCCGGAGGGTCTGCTCCATCTCCGGGTTGTGCCGGTGGTTCGCGACCTTGTACGCGGAAACGCTTTCGTTCAGCTCCGCGAAATGCGTGTTCTGCGTCGGGGTTCTCCCCGCGCCGGTCACGCCGGACTTGCAGTCCGCGACGATGCCGGCCGGCTCGACGAACCCGCCCAGCAGCGCCGGGGCCAGCGCGAGCGGCACCGCCGTCGTGAAGCAGCCCGGGTTCGCGACGATCTTTTTGCCCGCGTATTCCGAACGGAACAGCTCCGGCAGGCCGTAGACCGCCCGCCCGTGCAACTCGGGGTGGGAAAACGAACCGCCGTACCACTTTTTGTAGTCTTCCTCGCGTTTCAGGCGGAAATCCGCGCCGAGGTCGATGAATGCCTTCCCTTTTGCAAAACATTCGGCGGCGAGCTCCTGCGAAAGCCCGTGCGGCAGCGCCGCGAAAACCACGTCGCTCCGCGCCACGACCTGTTCCTGCGTCCCGCATTTCAGGTTGCAGAGCCCGCGATAGGCCCCGTACACCTCGCCGGGCTCTCTGCCCGCGAAGCTGACGGAGCTCAGCGCCGCGAGCCGCGCGTCCGGATGCCGCAGCAGCAGCCGCACGAGCTCCGCGCCCGCGTAGCCGGTCGCGCCGACGATCCCCGCGTCAATCAATTTGTTTCGCCTCCAGCAGTTTCAGGATCCGGTTCGCCCGGGCCTCCACGTTCTTCGGCGCCGGCCCGCCGAGGACCTTCCGCCCGTTCACGCAGCGGTCGAGCGAGATCGCGCCGTAAACCGATTCGTCGAACAGTCCGCTGCGCTTCCGGTATTCGTCCAGCGGCAGCGTTTCGAGCGTCAGGCCCTTTTCGATGCAGTCCGCGACCAGCTCCCCGGTGATCCTGTACGCGGTGCGGAACGGCATTCCCTTGCCGACCAGGTAATCCGCGCAGTCCGTCGCGTTGATGAAGCCCTTCGCGGCCGCTTTCCGCAGGTTTTCCGGCCGGACTTTCATCGTTTCGACCATCGGGATGAACGCCCCGAGGCACAGCTCCAGCGTGTCGACCGCGTCGAAAATCGCTTCCTTGTCCTCCTGCAGGTCCTTGTTGTAGGCGAGCGGCAGGCCCTTCATCATCGCGAACAGCGTCGTCATGTCGCCGATCGCGCGCCCGCTCTTGCCGCGGACCAGCTCCGCGATGTCCGGGTTCTTCTTCTGAGGCATGATGCTTGAGCCGGTCGAAAACGCGTCGTCCAGCTCGACGAAACGGAATTCCCACGAGCACCAGAGCACGATCTCCTCCGAAAAGCGGGACAGATGGACCATCGCGATCGCGACCGCGCCCGAGAGCTCCAGACAGAAATCCCGGTCGGAAACGCCGTCCAGGCTGTTCTGCGTCGGGCCGGAAAAGCCGAGCAGCGAGGCGGTGCGCCCGCGGTCGATCGGATACGTCGTCCCGGCGAGCGCGCAGGAGCCGAGCGGGCAGAAATCCATGCGCCGGACCGTGTCCTCCAGGCGGGAAACGTCGCGCAGGAACATCTCGGCGTACGCGAGCATGTGGTGCCCGAACGTGACGGGCTGCGCCCGCTGCATGTGGGTGTAGCCCGGCATCACGTCGCCGCTGTGCGCGAGCGCCTTTTTGCACAGGACGCGGACCAGCCCGCACAGCTGCCTGCGCAGCCCGGCGCACCGCTTTTTCAGGTACAGCCGCAGGTCGACCGCGACCTGATCGTTCCGGCTGCGCGCCGTGTGCAGGCGCCTGCCCGTGTCGCCGAGGCGGGCGGTCAGCTCTTCCTCCACAAAGGTGTGGATGTCCTCCGCCCGCGGGTCGATCGCAAGTTTCCCGCTTTTGAGGTCCGCGAGGATTTCCCGCAGGCCCGCGCAGATCTTTTCGGCCTCGCCTGTTTCGATCACGCCGCATTCGCCGAGCATCGTCGCGTGCGCGATGCTGCCCTCGACATCCTCCTCGGCCATGCGGCTGTCGAAGGAGATCGAGGAGTTGAAATCGTTCGCTTTGCTGTCGAGTTCCTTATGGAACCGGCCTTCCCAGAGCTTCAATCTGTTTTTCCCTCCCCGGCGTCAATGAAAGGCGCGGCGTCACCGCTGCTTTTTGATCGCCTGCACCGTGATCGGCAGGCCGAACAGGTTGATGAATCCCTGCGCGTCCGCCTGGTTGTAGACATTGTCCGCGCTGAACGTCGCGATCTCCTCGTCGTACAGCGAGTAGGGGGAAACGGCGCCCGCGTCGATGATGTTGCCCTTATACAGCTTCAGCTTCACGTCGCCGGTCACGTTCTGCTGCGTCGAATCCACAAACGCGGAGAGCGCCTCGCGCAGCGGGGTGAACCACTTGCCGTCGTAGACCAGGTCGGCGAACTTCTGCCCGACGATCTGCTTGAAATGGAACGTGTCCCTGTCGAGGCACAGCTCCTCGAGCTTGCGGTGCGCGTGGTACAGGATCGTGCCGCCCGGGGTTTCGTACACGCCGCGCGACTTCATGCCGACCAGCCGGTTTTCGAGCAGGTCGAGGATCCCGATCCCGTTTTCGCCGCCGAGCCTGTTCAGCTTCGCGATCAGGTCCACCCCGCACAGCTTTTCGCCGTCCGCCTTGACCGGAACGCCCTTTTCGAACGAGATCGTCACGGAAGCCGGCTTGTCGGGCGCCTTTTGAGGAGAAACGCCGAGCTCCAGGATCTTGTCGTAGTCCGGCTCGTTCGCCGGGTCCTCCAGGTCGAGCCCCTCGTGCGACAGGTGCCACAGGTTCTTGTCCTTCGAGTAGTTCGTTTTCCGCGTGATGTTCAGCGGAACGTCGTGCGCCTGGGCGTAGTCGATCTCCTCTTCGCGGGATTTGATGTTCCAGATCCTCCACGGCGCGATGATCGGCATCCGGGGGGCGAACGCCTTGATCGCGAGCTCGAACCGCACCTGGTCGTTGCCCTTGCCGGTCGCGCCGTGCGCGATCGCGTCCGCGCCCTCCGCCTTCGCGATCTCGACCAGGCGCTTCGCGATCAGCGGCCGTGCGAACGACGTGCCGAGCAGGTATTTTCCCTCGTAGGCCGCGTCCGCCTTCAGCGTCGGCCAGATGTAGTCCTCGACGAGCTGCTTTTTCAGGTCCGCTATGTACAGTTTGGAAGCGCCGGTTTTCTTGGCCTTTTCCTCCAGGCCGGAGAGCTCCTCGCCCTGCCCGACGTCCGCCGCGACCGCGATGACCTCGCATCCCTCGTAGTTCTCCTTCAGCCACGGGATAATGACCGAAGTGTCCAGCCCGCCCGAATACGCGAGCACGATTTTTTTGATTTGATGTTCCATTTCGCACAGCCACCTTTTTATCGTTGAATCGGTTCTTTGTTTTATTATACACGCATTATGCAAAAAATCAAGGGCGTTTTGAATAAATATTCAAATTTTAACCGGATCCGGGAATCGGTCCTTGCAATCGCTGAAAAAAGCGGCTACAATGATCTCAAAACGCGGGGCCGCACGGCCCCGCAATGCAGGGAGGTCGTTTTCGATGGCAGAATTCAGGGAAGTACCCGTACAGGATCTTTCGTTCAATCCGTTCACGATGATCGGCAAAGAGTGGCTGCTCGTCACCGCGGGCAACGCGGAAAAGTGCAACACCATGACCGCGAGCTGGGGCGGGGTCGGTATTCTGTGGAACAAACCCGTTTCCACCGTCTATATCCGCCCGACCCGCTACACGCTCGAGTTTCTGGACCGGGAACCGTTTTACTCGCTGAGCGTATTCGACGAATCGCGCCGCGGCGCGCTCAATTACTGCGGCAGCCACTCCGGACGCGACGGCGACAAGATCAGCGCGGCCGGGCTGACCCCCGTGTTCACCGAGCGCGCGCCGTATTTCAGCGAGGCGAAGCTCGTCTTTGTGTGCCGCAAGCTCTACAAACAGCAGTTCCGGCCCGACTGTTTTCTCGACCCGGCCGTGGAAAAGGCCAACTATCCGAAAAAGGATTACCACAACATGTTCGTCGGCGAAATCGTCAAGGTGCTGAAGAAGGCATAAACCGGCCGCCGCGGGATCGGACCCCGGCGCATCCCGCATGCGCCCGCGGCTTCGCGGGGACGCGCCCAAAATCCGCCTTTCGCCCCGGGACCGCCCGGGGCGCCGCGACGAAGAGAAAGGGCCGGGCCGAAAGATCCGAAACGGCCGGAGCGAAGGGCGGAAAGCAAGGCATGCAGACAATCGACGAGGCGCTGGACCGGCTGAAGACTTCGAAATTTCGGTCCGGCTTTTCCCTGAGCGAAAAGGACAGGGCCTATGTCAGGGAAAAGGGCATGGATACGATCCGCCGCCACGCGCGGGACTTTGTCCGGCAAAGGCTCGCCCCGGCCGTCATCCCGAACGACGGAAAGCAGACCCCGATGCGCGGCCATCCCGTGTTCCGCGCCCAGCACGCATGCGCCTGCTGCTGCCGGGGATGTCTCGGCAAATGGTACCGCGTTCCGAAAGGGGTCGAGCTGAGCGAACGGCAGCAGGAGAAAATCGTGAATCTGCTGATGGCGTGGATCGAGCGCCAGATGCGGAAAAATCCGTAAAAAAGCGCCGGCATCGTTTTTTCAGCGATGCCGGCGCTTTTGATTTATTCGATGATATATCTCTGAAGGGCGCCGGAAAGCCCCGGCGGAATGCTCGCGGTCAACATGAATCCATTTTCCGTATATTCCTCGCTCTCCACGGTCCCGCTCCTGCGGATCTCCGCTTCGAGCCCCAGTTCCGCGAACGGGAGCAGCAGCCTCACCCGCATCGGGCGCTCCGGAAGATTTTCCTCGACGGCTTCCAGCAGGCGGTCGAGCCCCTCGCCGGTCTTCGCGCTGACGCGCACGCCGCGCCCGATCATCGGAATCGAGCCGACCTGCGGCAGAAGGTCGCACTTGTTCAGCACCGGGATCACCGGGCGGCCGCAGCAGCCGAGACTCTCGAGAAGGTCCCGCGCGATCTGCAGATGAGCCGGAGCCTCGGGGCTGGAAGCGTCGCACACGTTCAGGATGACGTCCGCCTGCGCGGCCTGCTCGAGCGTCGACCGGAACGCCTGCACCAGATGATGCGGCAGATGGCGCACCAGGCCGACGGTATCGATCAGCAGCACGCTTTCGCCGCCCGGCAGCCGCAGCGCCCGGGCCGTCGGGTCCAGCGTGCAGAACAGCCTGTCCGCCGCCGCCACGCCCGCGCCGGTCAGCGCGTTCATCAGCGTCGATTTCCCGGCGTTCGTGTAGCCGACCAGCGCGACGGTCACAAACCCCTCTTTTTTCCTGCGGCGGTCGATCCGGTGGCGGCGCAGCTCGATCTCCCGGATCTGTTCGGAGAGCGATTCGATCCTGCGGCGGATATGGCGCCGGTCGGTCTCCAGCTTGCTTTCGCCCGGGCCCCGGGTCCCGATCCCGCCGCCGAGACGGGAAAGGCCGCTTCCGCGGCCGCCGAGGCGCGGCAGCAGATATTTGAGCTGGGCGAGCTCCACCTGCAGCTTCCCCTCCCTGCTTTTCGCGCGCGCGGCGAAGATGTCGAGGATCAGCATGGTGCGGTCGATCGCGCGCACCCCGGCGCCGCGCTCGATATTCCGGATCTGCGTGGGGGACAGTTCGCAGTCGAAGATCAGGAGGTCCAGCCCGTACTTGCGGACAAAATCGGCGATCTGGCGCATCATCCCGCTTCCCACGCAGGTGGCCGCGTCTGGCGCGGCGCGCCTCTGCGTCATCGCCCCGAACGGCTGCGCGCCCGCGCTCCGCGTCAGCTCGTACAGTTCGGCGAGCGAAGCCTGGACGTCGCCGCTTCCGGTGTCCACCGCAACCAGCAGAGCCCGTTCCTGTTTTCCGCCGTTTTCATGCATTTTCGATCACCCGGCTCCCTTCCCGCGGTTTTCCGCTTCCGTTTCCCCTATTCTACTCTTTCTCCCCTACAAAATACCGCAGTTTCAGGGAAAATGCAATCATATTCTGTCGAAGCGGCCGTTTTCTTTCGAACCGGCTTTTATTGTTTCACGAAACGCCGGTGAAATCCGATTCCGCCGAAAGATGGGCGGGAAAAAATATTTCCAGTTTTTTTTGCGCCGCGGCTTCGCCGCAGGCGGGCATCGTCCGGAATTTCGCGACGATTTTCCGCCCCGCCGTGTCCTCCAGAAGCTCGGCGTCGAGGCCGAGCGCGGCGAGGGTCTCCTCCAGCGCCGCCTTGGTGTCGGAACCCGGGCGCACCGCGCCGATTCCCAGCAGCGCCGCCCGCCGCCGCTGAGTTTCCGCCGCGGCCGCAAGCCCGAACGCGCGCTCCCGCAGCGAAAGCCCGTACCCGGATGCGGTCGCGACAAAGCTCTCCGCCTGCAGCTCGAGCAGCTCCCCGCGCACGGCGTCGAGCGCCTCCGCGTAGGCCGCGAGCTCAAACTCCACCGCGGTCGTCCCGTCCAGCCTGTAAAGCCCGGTCGGCCGAAGCTGCCGCTTCATCGATTCGAGCGCGTCCACCGCCTCAGCTCCCTTCCGAAACCGCGACCGACGCGGTCCCGCAAACGGCGAGCTGATCCGCCCCCACGGCAGTCGGCGGGACGGTCAGCGCGCAGTCGTCGATCGTCCCGGTGGCGAAAAGCGCGGCGTTCAGCGCCGACGGGACCACCGGCTCCGCCACGCCGAGGCCGAAAAAGTAATCCCTGACGGCGGCTTCGCAGGCCGACTGCACATCCGCGGCGGAAAAGCCGCCTTTCGCGCGCACGGAGGCCGTCACGTCGAACGCGACGGGCCGGGCCGCGGCGACGGTCACCTGCGTGCAGATCTCCCGCGCCGCGTTCAGGTCGTCCGACAGCTTCCGCACCGTCGCGGCGTCGGGCGCGCCGCCCCGTCCTCCGAGATACAGCGCGACCGTGCCGGCCCCGTTCGCGCGCGGCACCACGCCGACCGAATCGACCCCGGGGCAGGCGAGCGCCGCTTCGCGGTACCAGGCCGCGTTTGCCCCGTTGGACGGCTGTGCGCAGCTTTTCAGCAGCCGGGCGCGCAGCGCGTCGTCCGTTTCGCCGTCCTCTCCGCCCGCAAAGGCTTCCGGGTTCGTCACGCCCTGGATCGCCGGCGGCTGGGTGACCAGCACCGTGACGGTGCCGGCCGGCGCGTTTCCCGCGCTCCCGGCCTGCTCGGCGCGCGCGGGGACGTCCACGGTCAGTTCCTCGGCGGGAAGCGCGGACTCCTCCTCCGTCACATAGCGCACCGGATGTTCCCCCCTCCGTCGCGCACACGGTCCCGGCCGGGACCGCGATGTCGAACCACAGCGCCGAGGTCCTCGAAAAGCGCAGCGTCCCGCGCGCCGCGACGGGTTCCTTGCGGGCAAGGCCGCGCTCCGCGGCGCGTTCCTCCAGCTCCTTCCCGCCCGCCGTCTGCACGAACGTCTGGCGCCTGAGCCAGTCGACGGCCGCCGCGATCGAGTAGACCTCCTCCGCCAGCACCCGGATGCGGATCCCGATGTCGGACGCGTCGTCCGGGGCATAGCCCGCGAGCGCGGTGAATTTCGCCTTCATCCTCGTCACGATCTCCTCATAGCTCTCCGTCAGAGCTCCACCTCCAGTTCCCGTTCCGTCCCCGCGCAGCAGAGCGTCACCGCGGCGCGGGGCGGGTCACCGGGAAGATACCGCGCGTCCGCCGCCGTGACCTGCGGCATGCCCCGCAGTGCCTCCTGCGCCATCGAAAGCGCCTTTTCGTCGTTCCCCGGCGTCCCTTCCGTCAGCGTGAAGAGCCTGCTGCCCAGCGCCGGATCGCACGCAAACGCGCCGAGCGGGACCCGCAGCCGGATCGCCGCGCGCTGGAACAGCTCGTCCGCCCCTTCCACGGCCAGCGGCCTGCCGCTTTCATCCAGAACAAAATCCCCGCCGGCAAGCGCGAGATCCATCAGCTTCCCTCCTTGCGGAAAACCTGCCCGTTGATGACGATATCCCCGTTGTTTTTCAGATAAAGCTCCGCCCCGCCGGAGGAATAGAGCAGAAGCTCCCCCGGCGCGAGCCCGCGGGCGGCCGCCAGCGTGCCGATGCAGGCGTTCCCCGCGTTCGTCGCGACGATGACGGCCCGCGCGGCGTTCGGCGGCTGGTAGGCGATGCCCCACGGCCCCGCGAACGGCAGGCCGCGGTACTCGCTCGTCCCCTGCGCCGCAGCGCCGCCGGTCACGCTCGCGAGATCGGCGGAGGGCTTCGCTGCCCCCGCCGCGATCATCCGCTGTGAAATCCACATGTTTCATTGCCTCCTCAAGGTGATTTCGGTGTGCTCCCCGCCCGCGTCCAGCACATACCGGACGGCGGAAACGGTCAGCTGCCCGGCCGGGACCGGCAGGCCCGGCGCGGCGGCCGGCGAAAGCAGCGGCGCCCAGACCGCCCCGGGGCAGTCCAGCACCGCCGCAAACGAATTTCTCCGCGCGAGCCGCATCGTCTTTCCGGCGTCGGCCGCGCCGCCCGCCAGAAAACGCCGCCGCCGGATCCCGAGCGCCCGCAGTTCGGGGTCCGAGACCGCCGAAACGTAGGCCCCGCCTTCCGACGGAAGGGTGTAAAGCTCCGAAAAGAGCTCGCAGTAACGGCTGCGCAGCGACGCCGAACAGAACGGGATCCCGCCCGGGCCGAACCGGAACTCCCGCGCCGGGATGATGCCGGAGGCGTCGAACACGCCGCCCAGGACGCGCGGCGACGTGTTCAGGAAGGCGGCGCAGAACGCCGCCGCGGCCGACCATTCGCTCATGCCCTTCGTCACGGCCAGCGTGCCGGAAAACGCGCGCCCGTCCCCCGCAAAGCCCGAAAATCCGTAGGGCCGGACATGCCGCTCGAAGATCGTCCCGAGCGACGGGTTCTCATAGTTCTGCGGCCGCGCCTCGTTGTCCAGCAGCAGCGCCGCCCGGCTGCGGGCGGAAACGGCCAGGGTGCCCGATCCGCCGCGCTCCAGCTCGTCGATGACGCCGTCGAAGCGGAGCTCCCCCCGCGGGTCCCGGACCGTGAGCCCCGTGAGCTCCCCGCAGCCGGAGGGCAGCGGGAACACCCCGAAGAAGCCGTCGGCGGGCGCGTCCTCGTCCCGGTCGAGCCGGATCCTGACCGGCGCGGGCAGCACGCGCTCCCCGTCCGGCCCGGTCGCGAGATAGATCACGGGAGCGTCACCTCCGTCCCCTCGCCCGGGTCGTTCGGCCATTCGATTCCCGGGTTGAGCGACCGGAGCGCGTCGACGTCCGAGCCGCATTCCGCCGCGAGCGAGAACAGCGTGTCCCCGGGTCCGCAGGCCCGCGTCCGCCGCACGTCCACAACCGATTCGGCTTCGGGCGGGGCGCCGTCCTCCAGAAACTCGAACGCGTAGCCGACATAATCCGGGCGCGCGTCGCCTTTCTGCGTCAGCGACGAAAACACCGCGGGGAACGGGGCCATCCCGGGCAGCAGAAGCTGCCCCGGCCCCTCGGCGGCGAATACGGCCGCCAGCCTTCGGAATTCCTCGGCGCAGCCGGGCCCGGTAAAGGCCCCGGAGCCCTTCACCGCCCGGCTCCCGCCGCCGAGGTCCTGCAGCGCGTCCCCCGCGCGCGGGATCCGGTAGGCGCCCACGTTTTTCCGCCGCGCGACCGTCACGGTCTCCGGGTTCCGCGGCCAGACGTAATCCCTAAACGACATCGGCCCGAGAGCCATCGTTTTCCTCCTTCCGGTCCAGATTCCGCGGGTATCTCCGGCAGTCCCGCTCGATCTCGCGCGAGAGCTCCTCCGCCGCCTCGTCCGCCATTCACAAAGCCTCCTCCGTCCTGCCGCAGGCCAGAAGCTCGAGCGAACGCCGCGCCGGGACCGCCGCGCCGCCCGCATCCGTCCCGGTTCTGACCCTGCAGCCGGTGTAAACCGTTTTTTTCGTCCCTTCCCGGATCTCCACGGAAAATTCCCCGAGCGCGTCGGGCGGATTCCCGTCCCCGGATTCCACGTCCAACAGGGACAGCTCGTAGAACGCCGCCCCCGGCGCGATCTCCGCGGCGGTCCCTTCTCCCTGCGGAAAGACCGGCTCTCCGCCCAGCCGCGCCCGCGCCTCATAGGCCCGCGCCGTCGCGAGCACGGAGCCGCCGGGCGAAACGAGGCGGATCTCCGGATCCGTTTCCCCGCCGAGCGCCTGCAAAACCGCGCGCACGAAAAGCGCCTCGCCGCCGAGCGACGCGGTCTCGGCCCGCCGGACGGCATAGCGGCGCTCCGGCGTCTCCACCGTATCGCCGGGCGCGAGCGGATGCCCCGCCGGGCCCGTGTAGCGGTAATACGGGGCCTCTCCCGCCGCCGGGGCGGAATCGAACCGCAGCGGGGAGATGACCGCCCGGACGCTTTCCCCGCCGGCCGCCGCCTCCGAGCCGTACCGGGCGAGCATGGCCGCCGCCGATTCCCGGCGCGTCACGGCACGATCCTCCCGAACCGGAAGCAGCCGGGGTCCCTCAGGTACGGGGCGGCCGCCGCGGCCGCGTTCCGCCAGAGTTCCCGCGCCGCCGCGGGGTCCGCTTTGCCGGGCGAAATCTCCACGTCCCCCGCGGAAAACGAACCGTCCCCCCGCCCGGCGTTTGACAGCGCCCAGCGGTAAAAGGCCAGCGCCGCGGCCGCCCCGCTCAGGGCCTCCCGGCCCTCCTCCCCGCAGTCCCCGCGTTCCGCCGCCCCGGTCTCCCCTGCCGCGGCGGCGCAGAGCGCCCGGTACCGCTCCGGGTCCTGAAGGCCGGAAAGCGCCGAAAACCGGGACAGCACCTCGGCCGGATCCAATGCGATCACCGCTTTATTCCCCGTAGGTCAGCACGCGGACCGCGCCGTCGAACAGCCTCGCGAACCCCGCGGTCACGCTGATCGCCGTGCGTTCGAGCTGCCGGTCGATCAGCCGGTCCGCGTCGGTCGAAACGCCGCCCGCCTGCACCTTTTCGAGCGCGCAGGTCCTGTCGAGGCCGACGATCTTCCCCGGCTCGAGCTGCGGCACATGCAGCAGCTTCGCGCCGAGCGGGCTGATCATCCTGCCGGTCCCCTGGAAGGTGAGCCCGGCGGCCGCGTCCCGCATCTCCGCCATCGAGAGCAGATCCTTCATCGCCGCCGTGGAAGCGATCATCGCGTTGAGCTCGTACGGCGAAAAGCCGCCCCACAGACTGATGAGGTCGGCATACGCCGGGACCTGCCCCGCCGCCTGGATCGTCTGGGCGGGCTCGTCTCCCTCGTCGCCGTTCAGCAGCACGGAAAGCGCGTCGGAAAGCTGCGCGCGGGCGATCGCCGCGCCGATCTGCCGCAGCGTGACCGTGAACAGGTCGAGCCGCTGGAACCGCAGCGCCTCGTAGCTCGCGACCAGCATCCTGCCGCGCTTTTTCAGGCGCACGAGCTTTTCCTTCGTCCTGACCCCGGTCTGCGGGAGAAGCGCGCCCTCGGCCACCGGCTTTAAGGCCCGTTCGTCCTCGGACGGATCGGACTCGATCGTCCGGTAATCCAGCGAGTCGATCCGCGTCGTCGCCGCGACGAGGTCGGGCAGGACGTCCGCCTGCTCGAGCCCCTGCCCGACGGCGCGGGAGACGTATTCCGGGAACAGCGCGGCGGAATCCCCGGTCTGGAAGAATTTTTCGATCCGGTCGGAATACGGCCCTCCCACGCGGATGCCGAAGCGCTTGAGCTGCCGCTGGTAGGCGTCCAGCCCCTCGAGCGGCGTTCCGGCGTATTCGCCGGAGGGGTCCAGCGCCTCCAGCATCTGCGTGAAGCTCCTGCCGGGCGTTCCGTACATGCCCTTTTCCAGGCGCAGCGATTCATATGTCATCTTCCGTCCCCCTTTCAAAGGATCACGCCGCAGATCCCCGCGGCTTCGTCCACGTCCGTCACGAGCAGGCTTCTGCCGCCCGTTTCGGCGGCTTTGATTTTTCCGTCCGCCGCGGCGCACAGGTTCTGGTAGCCCACCGCCGGCGCCGCGCCGCCGAACGGCAGCCGGACGTAGCCGGAAAGCTGCACGGCCGCATAGCCGCAGCGCGCGTTCACGGCCACGCCGCAGAACGCTTCGCCGTCCGCACACGGCCCGACCGTTCCGTTCGCCGTCACCCTGACGGGAGCCCCGGCCGTCGTCCCCGGCGCCGCCTCGAACGTCACCGCCGATTCCCGGAATCCGTTGAGCGATACATTCATGTTCCGATTCCTCCCTTTTTTAAATCCGAAACTCCGCGTTGCTTTCCGTTTTCCCGTTTTTCCGGCCGCCCGCAAGCTGCGGGGAAAGCGGGACCGTCTTTTCCGCGCTTCTGCGGAACTGCTCCGAGAAGCATTCGAGGTCCTCCAGATCCATGCCGTCCGCCGCGCGCGAAACCGCCTCGGCCGGGATGCCCGGCTGCGCGATCGCCGCGCAGCGCACGAATTCCTTTTTGAGCCGGGCGCGGTAAGCCCGGCCGCAGGAAGCCTCGCGCTCCAGCCGCTCGATCCGGCCCGCGAGCGCCGACGCCTCCGCTTCCGTCAGCGCGACCTCCCCCCGCGCCCGCCGCAGGGTCTTGATCAGGTCCTCCGCGGTTCCGGTTCCCCCTTTCTCCCCGTAGCTCTTGCGGACCCCGGCCTCCCGCTGGGCGGGCACGGCGACGAACGACCACTCGTAGGCGTCCGCCGCCCCGTCGAGCACCGCGCAGCAGCGCACGCCGCCGTAGGTTTCGCCCCGCACATGCTCGCAGGAGCCGCGCCGCAGGTCGGCCCCGCAGACGCTGCACGTCGCGCGCTCGACCGCGCAGCCGACGCTGACCTCCTTCTTGATCCCGCTCTCAAGCTCCTCGATCAGCCCGGCGTTGCGTTCGGTGCGGGGCAGGTACGCGCGCGCAGCGAGGCTGGTGTAAACCTCCCCCGCCGAGGTTTTCCGTTCGGGGTCGCGCTCGACGCGGCAGTCGAAGATGCGCGCCGCCTGGTCCTCCGCCTTCCCGCTGTGGTCGAAGATTCCGGTTTTGCCGACGAACAGCTCCGCGAACCCTTCGAGCGCGCCGACGGAGAACCGTTCGCCGTCCCGGTCGATCTCGTTGTCGCACAGCGTGACCGGAAAGACGTACAGTTCGCGGGCCGCAAACGGCCGGCGCGTGAAGCGGCTGATCTTTTCAAGCTCCGCCGCGTCGGGGACGGAGCGGGATTTTCCCCCGCCGTCCGGGCCGTTCTTCTGCGCATACGATTTTGTGATGATGTGATTACCCCCTTCTTTATTTAAGATTCTGCCTCTTAGTCATAATTTCTTCTTATTTTCAGTTTGTCCTCAGGCCGGACAGGCCCCTACTTTCGCTCTTGACCGAAAGTAGGCAAAGGTCGCGCAGGGGGATTTTCACCCACCGGCGGGCCAGCACCTGAGAAAATCCCCCTGCACCCCCGGGAGCCGTCATCAGACTTTAAGAGATCGAACAATTTCGTGCTTTTCATGGCGACGGGGGCTCGGGAGCTTAAAAGGGTGCGTTTTAGGGAGCTTCCCCGTACCGTCCCGCCAAATTTTCTCCGGGCCAAAGAGGAGCGAACCGAAGACGAAGCAGGTTCCCGAGAGATTCACTTGCCGCAGTCGTGGCCGGCGTAGCCGCGAAAGGCGTTATACGCCCGGGCCGTTGGGAGCGGCGGCCTGCCGCTCGAGCACCGCCGCCTGCGCGTTTTTGAGCCGCGCGGAAGCGAGCTCGGTCGCGTCCTGCAGCGTGATGTCGTCCCACTCGACGGCAAGGCGCGGCGAAAAGCCGTTCAGCCGCAGCCACATCGAGCAGATCTTCGCGATCACCGGGGTCAGAAGCCTCCGGTACGCCTCCAGCTCGCTGGTCAGAATATCGGCCTGCTGGCTGGACATCCTTTCGGTGGAGGACCAGGAAAGGCCGAGCAGGAACGGCGGCACGCCGAGCTTTGCGACGATCTGCTCCAAAAGCTCGCGCACCGGCGCCTCGCTGTCGAGGATCTGGCAGTCGGAGCCGATCGCCCGGACCTGCACGTCGCCGACGGCGATGAAGTCGCTCACGCAGTCCTTGCGCATCGCGCGGCCCCATTCCGCGGCGATCTGTTCCGCGCGCTCCTTCGCGTACGCCTGGTCCGCCGCGTCGTCCGGCGGCTTGTACGTCACCGCGAACCGCACGCTGCCGAGACGCTCCCAGTTGACGCCGATCGTGTGGAAGATCCGCACGAGGACCGAGCTGACGAACGGCAGCCCGCGCAGCAGCGAAACCCCGCGCGCGCTGCCGGGCGGCGGGTTCAGCGCCGTGCAGAACACGAGTTCCGGGTATTTGACCGGCACGCTGCCGCCGTTCCCCCGCCGCCGGATCTCGACCGAGAGCGGGGAGGCCTCCCGCAGCTCCACGTCGTCGAGCGAGGCATTGTACAGCGCCCGCAGCTCCCCGCCGTCCACCACCATCTCGCCGACCGCGTTGCCGTAGGTGAGGAGCTGTGAAAAATAACCGGAAAGAAAGCTCTCGATCCCCCGCTGGTCCGCGCCGACCCGGACCCCGGCGAGGAACGCCGCAAGCCCCTCCCGCGCCGCGCGGTCCGGGCAGCGCACCGAAAAACCGCCGACCAGCCGCAGCAGCTTTCCGACCGCCGCGTCGATGACCGGCACCGCCTCGCGCAGCGCGTCGTAGAGTCTGCGCTCCCCCTCGCAGAGCGGCGCGCCCGACAAAAGCCCGGGAAACGGCGTTTCCCGCCGCGCCGTCTGCACCGCAGCCGCGGCCGCGGCCGGTTTCTTTCTGCTAAAGATCATGTTCTTCCTCCCTTCCGCGCGGCGCGGCGACCGCGAAAAATCCTCCTTCCGGGCGAAGCGCGGACGCGACGAAATAACGGATGTCGTCCATCGCGTGGTCGTTCTGCTTGACCGGCGCGTCGTCCGCGCGACCCTCGTTCCACCGGTACAGCCCGAATTTCCGCACCGCGTCCGCACAGCGGCGGCAGATCCTGACCTTTCCCGCTTTGAGCGCCGCCGCCGTTTTCCGGATGCCGTCCAAAACGTTGTTGTCCGCCTTCCGCGCGCGGTACTTCCCGTGCCGGCGGATCGTTTCGAGAAAGCTCGCCGCAGACGGATCGACGGCCACGCGCTCGATCTTCCGGTCCCCGCACAGCCTTTCGAGCGCCGCGTAGTGCTCCTCGTCCGTCCGCTGCGCCCCGGCGCGCCGGGAATCGTAATAGCTCTCCGCGACGCGGTACCACACGCCGCGCCGAAAACCCCAGAGCCCCATCGAGCACGGGTTCACCGTCCCGTAGTCGCACGAAACCGCAAAGCGGGAAAATTTCCCCTCCGGCACGCCGCAGAACATCTTCTCCGTCATGAACGGGTAGACGAGCCCCTGGGCCGCGACCCAGTTCCCCAGGACGAACCGCTCGTAGAACGTCCCGGTGTAAAGCGACCGGTACCGCGCGAGGATTCCCGGGGACAGCGACGGGTTGTCCTCCATCGAAAAACGGATCCGCAGCGCGTTCTTTTCCTCCGCCCGCTCGATCCACTCCCGGTAAAACCAGTGTCCGGGATTTTCCGGGTTGCAGCAGAACCAGAACTTCGAACCTTCGACCGAACAGCGCGCGAGCGCCTGCTCCACGAACGAGCGCGGCATCAGCGCGACCTCGTCGAAAAACACGCCCGCGAGCGTGATCCCCTGGATCAGCGCGGCGGAGCCCTCGTCCCGCCCGCCGAACAGATAGAACCGGTTCCGGCTTTTCCCGCACGAAATGTCGAGCCGGTTTTCCCCCGCGCGGTACACGCACGAAAAACCGGATTCGGTCAGCGCCGGCAGCAGCGTGGTCACCAGGTTGCGCCGCAGCGAGCGGATCGTCTTGCCGCACAGGGCGAACGACCGGCCGTCGAAGCGCGCGAGCGCCCACAGCACGAACGAAAGGCCCAGGCACAGCGTCTTGCCGCTGCGCACCGCCCCGTCGCAGATCACCGCGTCCCGGCCGGCGTCCGGGCTGCCCGGGCACCACCAGCACAGCGCCCGGCGCTGCTTTTCGGAAAAGGTCTCAAACTCCATCCTCCTTTCCCTCCCCCGGATTTTTCGCGCATTCGAGCAGCGCGCGGTAGAGCGGGGAATCCCCGGCGCCCCGCTCCGCGAGGCCGCGCAGGCACTCCAGCGCCTTCAGGCGGTCGTAAAACTTGATCTCCAGCCCGCCGTCCTTCAGGCGCCGGATCTCCGCGATGTTGCCGAAGTCCATCCGCCCGAGTTCTTCCGGCCCGGGCTCCTCCCCGAACAGCAGCCGCACCGCGTCGTTCACGCTGCCGAACGCCAGCTTCTCATAGCCGCCCTTCACGCTCGGCGCGCCTTTTTTCCGCTTTCTTGCGTTTTCCGCCAAATCCCATCCTCCTTTCAATCCCCCCGGCTTTTCCGGCCGGATTTGCCCCCGGGAGGGAAACAATCGGAAAATTTTTTCTTGACAGGTCTTCATCTCCGTGATACTGTGTATATATGATATATACAGTAAGCGAGGTGACGCGGACTGGATCTGATCATCAGCAACTCGGATCCGCGGCCGATCTACGCGCAGATCGCGGAGCAGATCAAAAGCCAGATCCTTTCCGGGGACCTGCGCCCGGGCGACGCGCTGCCGTCGATGCGGCTGCTCGCGCGCCGGCTTCACGTCAGCGTCATCACGACCCGCCGGGCCTATTCGGATCTGGAGGCGGAGGGCTTTTTGGAGACGGTTGCGGGCAAGGGCTGCTTCGTCGCCGCGCAGGACATGGAGCGCATCCGGGCCGAACGGCTCCGGCGGGTGGAGGAGCTTCTCTGCCGCGCGGTCGAAACGGCGCGGCAAAGCGGCATTGCGCCCGCCGACCTGCGCGCGATGTTCGTCCGCCTGACGGGCATAGAATTCAGAAAAGGAGATTCAGATGGAAAAAATACTGGAACTGTCCGGCGTATGTAAAAATTTTCCGTCGTTTTCGCTCCGGGACGTCGGCTTTTCGGTCCCGGCCGGCAGCATCATGGGGCTGATCGGCGAAAACGGGGCGGGCAAGACGACGCTGATCCGCCTGATCTTAAACGAGCTGAGGCGCGACGCGGGAACCATCCGGATTTTCGGGAAGGATAACATCCGGGACGAAACCGCCGTCAAGGAGCAGATCGGCGTCGTGTTCGACGAGCTGTGCTTCCCCGGCGAATTCCGCGCGAAGGATGTCGGCGCGGTCCTCGGCCGGGTGTTCCGGACCTGGGACGACGGGCTGTTCCGCCGCTGTCTCGGCGATTTCTCGCTGCCGGACAACAAAAAGATCAAGGATTATTCGAAGGGCATGAAGATGAAGCTCGGCATCGCCGCGGCGCTCTCCCACCGCCCCCGCCTGCTGATCCTCGACGAGGCGACTGGCGGCCTGGACCCGGTCATGCGCAGCGACATCCTCGACCTGCTGCTCGACTTCATCCAGGACGAACGCCGCGGCGTTCTGTTTTCGTCCCACATCACCTCCGACCTCGAGCGCGCCGCGGATTCCGTGACCTTTCTGCACGCGGGGCGGGTCGTGTTCAGCCGCGCGAAGGACGACCTCGAGGACCATATGGGCATCCTCCGATGCGGCGCCTCCCGGTTCGGCGCGCTCGACAAGTCCGGTTTTCTGCGCGTGCGCCGCGGCGCCTATGAATGCGAGGCGCTGGTCGCGGACCGGGCCGCCGCGAAGCGGAACTATCCGGACGCCGTGGTCGACCCCGCGTCGCTCGACGAGATCATGGTGCTGATTGCGAAGGGGGAAACGAAATGACCGGACTGATTCTGAAAGATCTGCTGTATCTGAAACGGACCGCCAGAGTGCTGGTCGCGCTGGCCGTCTTCTATCTGATCATGTCCCTGACCGCAAGCTCGGCGGACGCGGCCTCCGGCATACTGGCCGGCACGATCGCGCTGCTGACGGTCATCCTTTCCATCAACGCGTTCGCCTACGACGAGCTCGCCAAATGGCGGATGTATGAAGGCAGCCTTCCCGTCTCGAAAAACAAAATCGTCCTCGCCCGCTACCTGCTCGCCCTGATCTTCACGACCGGCCTCACGCTGCTGTCGCTCGTGCTGGAGCTGTTCGCCGGCCTCACGCAGGGAGCCCTGCTGTCTCTGCTGGCTTCGTGGGGCACGGCGCTGCTGCTCTGCGCCGTCCTGTTCCCGTTCGTTTACAAATTCGGCACGCAGAAGGCGCGGCTGATCCTGATCCTCGTCGCCCTGCTGCCGACCTTCGGTATCGCCCTGCTGAAAAAGCTCAACCTGCCCGCGCCGAACGAGGCCGTCCTGCGGTCCTGGCTGGACCTGTTCCCGCTGCTCGCCGCCGCCGCGTTCGCGCTTTCCTGCTGGATTTCCTGCCGCATCTACGCCAAAAGGGAAGTGTAAGGCCCGCAGAGGCTCCGTTTCCTCCGGGCCCATCCGTCATTCCCATGACGAGTCGGAACGCGCCTTCTCCGTCCTCTGAAAAACGCCCGTTTGCATCTTCCCCCGCGCTGTGATAAAATGGGGGCATATTTCCGGTCCGCGCCGCGGAACCGGGGTCCAGACAACAACAAAGGAGAAAACGATGGCCGATTATGTAATCGTTACCGATTCGTCCTGCGATCTGCCCGCCAATCTGGCGGAAGAGCTCGGGCTCGTCGTCCTGCCGCTTTCGTTCCGGCTCGGCGGCACGGAATACCTCAACTACCTGGACGGGCGCGAAATGCCGATCAAGGAATTTTACGCGCGCATCCGCACGGGCGAACCCTGCACGACCTCCGCCGTCAACACGGAGGCTTACCGGAGCGCGATGGAACCGCTCCTCGAAGAGGGAAAGGACATTCTGGACATCGCGTTCTCCTCCGGGCTTTCCGCGACGTACAACTCCGCGAAAATCGCCTGCGGCGAGCTTTCGGAAAAACATCCGGAACGCAGGGTTTACGCCGTGGACACGCTCGCGGCTTCGCTCGGGCAGGGCCTGCTCGTCTGGCTCGCCGCGCAGAAGAAGCGCGCGGGCGAAAGCATCGGCGAGGTCCGCGGCTGGCTCGAAGAAAACAAACTTCATCTGTGCCACTGGTTCACGGTCGACGACCTCGGCCATCTCAGGCGGGGCGGGCGCATCTCGGGCGCCACCGCCCTGCTCGGCACCATGCTGAACATCAAGCCGGTCCTGCACGTCGACAACGAGGGCCGCCTCATCCCGATGGGCAAGGTCCGCGGCCGCCGCGCCTCGCTCGACGCGCTCGCCGACCACATGGAGCGGACCGCGCTGGACCCCTCCGGACAGACCGTCTTCATCAGCCACGGCGACTGCCGCGGGGACGCCGATTACCTCGCGGCGCAGATCAAACGCCGCATGGGAGTCGAAAATTTCGTGATCGGAAACGTCGGCCCCGTCATCGGCGCGCACTCCGGCCCGGGCACCATGGCGCTGTTTTTCCTCGGCACCGAGCGCTGACGGCGAGGCGCCGCATAAAGCACGGACCGCCCGGGAGCAGTATGCTCCCGGGCGGTCCGCTTTCGCCCTACGCTCCCGCGCGGACTGCGGTTTTATTGTAAACCTCAGCTTGTCGAAAAACATGCAAGGCAAGGCGGCGAGCCGGCAAATGAGGGAGCATCCTTTCCGTGAAATTTGCAGGCGCAGCCAACGCAGCAGGCAAAATTGCATCGCAATTTGCGGTTGCGCGACTTTCTCGACGGCCTGAAACCTGTGTTTTCCAAAATTCAACTATATACTTTGTCCCCGGCCGGACGGAGCAAGCGACCGGGAGTTTTCGTTTTCCGTCCCGCCAAATTCAGCTTAACTTTTTACCGCGTTCTGACCGGCGGGCCGTCGGGGGCGGCGCCTCGCCGCCCGGATCTCCCCGCAGACCCAGGCGGCGAGCGGGATCACGACCTGGAACGGAACGGCGTAAAGCGGATAGACATCCCTGAACCGGACCAGTTCCATGACGCTGTCCGCCAAAACCACCGAAAGCGCCAGCGAAACCAGCGCGGCCGGCAGGATCATGGTCCCGCGGCCCTTCAGGCCGAACAGCGAATCGATCCCCCGGGACGCGGCAAGAAGACAGACGGTGATCCGCGTGACGCCGAACAGGATGAAATTCGTGGAGATCGTCCCCTCGATGCGGGCGAGGAAATCGCTGACGTGGATGATCCTGGCCGCCCCGTAGGAGGGAAAATATTCGAGCTGCATCAGGGCCGGTCCGAGCGCCGTAAGATTCCGGAGCATCATCCAGAAAAGAATCAGCGTTGCCAGCACGGATCCCCCAAAAAGGAGCCGCCCCGACCTCGGCTTTTCCGGCAGGCAGTCCGCGATCGACAGAATCAGGACGGATTCGCCGAGCGGCATCGAAAACTGACCGTATGTGCTGAGAAGAAGCGTTTGGGCGTCGTTGTCCAATACCGGGAGCACATTCCTGAAATCCATCTGATTGAACAGCAGCAGGCTCGTCAGCAGCAGGATAAAGATTGCAAAGCAGATCACGCCGACCGACCATTTTCCCAGGACCCCGATCCCGCATTTCGCAAGGTACACGCCCACGAGCAGAAGCAGAATCAAAAGCGGAAGCTCCGGCGTTTCCGGCATCGCGACGATCTCCACAAATTCGGAATAAGTCCTCAGGGCCATCGCGCAGAGCTGGACGGCATACCAAACCAGCAGCGCGGTGGCGATTTTGCCGACCGTCCGGCCGAACACGGCCTCCAGGATCCCGAACAGATCCTTCCCCGGGTAAAGGTTCAAAAGGCGCGCTTCCGCCAGCAGGGCCGGAACCGCCGCCGCCTGGGAAAACAGCAGGCAGAGCCAGGAGTCCCGCCCCGCCTTCGTCAGCCCCCCGAGAATCACGCAGCTTCCGCCCAGAAAGGCGGCTATGACGCAGACCGCCTGGCGTTCGGAAAGCCGTTCCTTTTTCAAATCCGTCTTTTCCCCCTTCGCTTGTTTGAAACGCTCATCCGCCGAACGCGCCCTCGATCATCCCGATAAAGCTCGGCAGCGGAACGTCGAGCGCATACAGGGTCAGGACGGAAAACGAAACGGCAAGAAGGGCCGCGTAAATCCAGATTTTCTTTCTGTCTTTTCCCTTGAGAACGGGGACAAAGTCCCAGAGGACGACGCCCGCGAACAGCAGAAGCACAATCAGTGGCCGCATTCCGTTCCCCCCGTTTTCAGCTTCCCTTGACAAAAGCGGTGTTCGCGATCCTGACTTCGCACTCGACTTTCACCGCAAGCGTCGGGAAAATTCGATCCCACCCGGGTTCCAGCTTTCTCCAGAGTTTCGGGTCCTTCTGGTAAATCAGATTGCCGAAGCCGAAAACGTCGGCGCCGGATTCCTTCTGCACCTTCCGGACGACGTCCGCGATCCCTTTTTCCAGTCTGACTTCCGTCCATTCTTCCATCGACCGGATGGTCCCGACGTCAAGATCGTTTCCGCCCTTGTCGGATTCGTCGAGATAGACTCGCGTGACCGTCTTCACATGGAAGGCGATCTTTCCGTTCTGATCGGTATAGGAGCGGTTCGTCCTGTTTTCCGAAATTTCAAGCGAGACGAGCTCCCCCGCTTCCGGGCCCGCGGGCATCGTCAGGATTCCGCCCCGGACGCCGTCGACCGCGAACAGGAAATATTTGCTTTCGTCCGCGGAGAGCGTCCCGGCGGGTTTTCCGCCTTTGAACAGGGCCTCCCCGTTCGCCTC
>ENA-UOOI01001104-UOOI01001104.1-fermentation-metagenome-genome-assembly--contig:-NODE-1104-length-30221-cov-5.145230_pt1 | contig 30221 bp, 26 predicted proteins | sample MGYA00245779_ERZ724027 | MGnify/ENA primary metagenome ERZ724027 (study PRJEB28704, sample SAMN03018318) | fermentation metagenome | biome: anthropogenic terrestrial biome; feature: soil; material...
GAGCACAAAGTGCGGAGCAATCCGTAGGTATCAGGGGGCAAAATACCTTTTGACTTCTACATCATTCAATAAATTTAGTATAACATATTTTTTTAAAAAAGTAAACTTATTATTGACATCAGTCCATTAAAGGTGTAGAATAAAATTTTATTTTTATTATATGATACATTTTTTTGATTGATGTTTTGAAGTAAAATAAAGTTATGATAATCAATTGAGATAAAATACAGCTTGTAGTATAATTTTAGAAAACAAATGAATTGAGGTCTGTCATGGAAAACAAATTTCCGATACAAGTAAAGAAAATGCAGAAAATGGAAACCACATATATTGCTTTTGGTCAGGGAACAAAAATGCCCTTTATCACATGTGACGAGGAAACGTTCAACGACCAGGTATGGGTATTTTCAACAGAAAAGAAAGCGAAAGAAATTACTCAAAAGTTTAAGGATGAAAATCAGGATTTTATGATGATTGTACGTATGAAAAATGCTCAGCTTTTGGGATTTTACAGCAGCTTGTACCTGCTGGGAGTAAACGAAATCGTATTTGTGGAAGAAGAACAGACCACAAAAATGCCACTGGATAAAGTAGTTGTACCACCTGATTATTCCAAACTTCCAAAAGAAAAACAGCCTGTTGTAAATCCGCAACTGCAGTTGACCGGACTTTATTTCATGCAGGAGATATATCGGAATAAGCCAAATAACGAGAAACCGGAACTTCGCAATTTGGAAGAAGAAATGGCTGTCAACTTGGTGCGCTCCAGACTTCTTATGGCTTTGGAAGTGCAGGAAAAAGGGGAAGTGCCCAGTGGTTCCAATATTAAAATCCCCTGTGTGAAAAATAAGGAGGGAAAGATGTTCCAGCCATTTTTTACAGATCACAATGAATTAAAAAAGTTTCATATTGAAAATCGTTTTCAGGTAAATATGTTCGACTTTGTGAATGTCGAAAAGATGCTTGGAGCCGGTGTAGATGGAATTGTAATTAACCCACAAAGCATGAATATTGTAATCTCAAAAGATACGATTCCCGGACTCCTGCAGCGATTTGCACAGATATGGGCAGAATGAGCTAAAAACACTATGATGGAGTCAGCGTCCTATGTAATTGGTTATTTTCTATAGTCAACTTCATATTTTTCCAATTATCGCCCAATAGATTTGTTTCTTTCCAGCTTCCATTGTCAAGAATATATTCATGGAGAAGGATATCATACCCATTAGTAAGTCTGACAAAATCAAACCGATAGCTTTTTCCGTTTCCGGACGCATAAATATAGATCATGTCGTCTTTATGCTCGGTTTTGTCTATTTTATCAATTAATTTCAAATTATTCCCATAGACAATTTGCACTATGGCGTCCGAAAGGTAAAACCAACTATGCATGGGCGCACAGAGAAAATCTTCAGGAATATAGTAAATATTCTTAATCTTCCAATTCTCATCAGAAGTTTTTTCCGTTGTAATCAGACCATAATAATAGGCAAATTGACTGCCTTCATATTGCTCTTCATTGCCATTAACTTTGATCCCGGTTATCACCTCTATTTCAACCATATAGTATTGAATGCGGGCAGGTGTACGGGAGGGCGTGTATGCGGGAATCAGTTTCAAAAGAGTTGTATATCCTATTCCCTCAAATGAATCAATAAATTGATTAAGTGACACTTCCTTTTGCATTTCCTTTGTCAGCAATTCGTATGCATACGGGTAAGGAGCTTTCGACAATCCAATCGTACCACACCCGCCTGAATAGCCAAGCATATTAGAAGCTTCCCGCAATATTCCATAATATGCAAGGATTAAGTCCTCAGGATTGTCAAAATGCTTCTCCAGCAGCGGTGGAGTTTCATTTTCTTTTTGGAAATTCTTAAATGAATACGAATTAGGATACGGAAGTGCTTTAGAAGGCCGCTGAAAGCGCTCGCTGTTGATTGCGCTCTCCTGATTCATTACTGATACAGTTTCATTTGAACTTTGCAATGGGGAACAAAGATTTCCACCCGCAACAAGTCTATGTGACGATTTTGCGGGCGGTCTTATCAAGCGGACCAGCATAAAGCAGCAGATAATTCCAAGTACGATTACACAGATTGTTGTGAAAAGGGCTCTTTTTCTGATCAGAATTACCACAAGCATTCCCTCCATTTTTACAAAATTATATGAAGGGATACTGCCAGTTATGCTGCCTATTCGATAATATACGCACTGACAATTTCTCCATAATAAGCAGTGTGTAAATCCTTGTTGCTGCCATGGAAAAAGCTATCAACATCCTGAGGATAAAATTTCTTCTTATTCTCCTTCGCAATAGCAAGCATATCTTGTTTCTGTTTATATGAAACTCTGCATTCAAGTGTCAGGGGAAATTCCTTAATTGCAGGGACTGAAATAATCTCAGGCGTTTCAAGTGTTAAATTCAATTCTTTAATTTTATCACAATCACGTCCCGACTTTGTACCGCAAACTCCTAATATTTTTTTATCAAAGTCTCCATATGGAATATTTATTGTAAATTCAGGATTCTTTTCTAATTGATGCTTTGTAAAGCGGTTTTCCCTGACGAGGGTGATAAATGTTGGTTTCCCCCATACAATTCCAAGTGTGCCCCAGCCAATGGTCATGGAATTTACCTTATCTTCTACTTTTGTGGTGAGCAAGACGCCATTTCCAAGCACCTTCATAATATCATTGGCATAATCAAATATTTCGATTTTTTTCTTCATAGTGTGATTCCTCCCTTTTTCTGTTTACTTCTAGGATAAGCCGACTTCCGACAAGTGAATGTTACATACTTTACTGTCTAATCAATCGCCTGTTCGATAAATTGGTTTTGCCTTGTTAAAGATTGACAAGTAGAACAAGCGATGATATGTTTCATCTATAATAATAAACTCTGCCTAACTATTTTTCAACAGGTGATTTTAGATGCTGAACTATAATTCTTTTTGTCAGCTTATTCGGCCAACCATATATAATTTAAAGGATATGATAAACGAAAGGACGGTGAAAACAAATGAAACATATTTTCTTTGTTGAAGATGATTTGAGTCTAATTAATGGTTTATCTTTTGCTATCAAAAAACAAGGATATAAAATAGACGTTGCTGTGCAGTTGGTTTGTTAATCAGCAAACTGCTATATGGTAGTCTCATTACTACTCATTTCAGCTACGCTATTTGGAGTTTGCCTGTCATACCTCTGCTGATTATACTTTTATTTGTTTTTCTTGCTGCTATTGCGGCAGTTCATGCTCCGTCAAAACGAATACGGAATTAATCTGCCAGCTTACTGCCTTTTAGTGCACCGGCCTCCACACCGCCCATCAAAATGTGTCCCTCATTATCTCAAGAGCTTTTCGTAGGTGAATTTTCCCACAGAGCCCTTCACAAGAAGCGCAGCTATTAGCGGTAAGACGATACCCAGTCCTAAGAGAATCCATGTGCTTACCATGATAATCCCTGTAAATTGCCCTATGACAAGCGCAATGATTGGAAAAACCAAGAATACGGCGCGCTGCTGTGCTTCTTCTATGGTTTGCGCCTTTGCGGAGCCACGTACCGTTATGCTGATCGCAACCAATGAGATAGATGGCGCAATAAGCAGCATAATAATCATCCAGCTAAGGTCAGGCATAACTGCACTCCCGGTTAAAAGCAGTACCTCTATTTCCATTACTACTATCATTGCCGCAAATGAGATGAACGAAACCATCATACTTACTGAAAAGCTGGCCAATATTTTTGACTGAAACAATTGCTTCAATGAGAGCGGGGAATAAAGCAAAGTTTCCAGAGTGTGCTTCTCCTTTTCTCCCACAAACGAACTTGCCGCCATAACCGACGACGCCATGATCGGAATCATCAGGAAAAAAACCGGCATGATTTTGTTGAGCAAAAGCCCTAAAATCATCTGCTTTTGATTGCCTATTTGTTCAGTAGACGGCAGCATTTCCAGCAGTTTCTGGAAATCAGAAGTAGTATCCGGAACCAGTACTGTGACAAACACAAAAATGGACGGTAATATAATTGTCAACGCAAGCGGAACCATCAGCATAACCGAAAACACTTGTTTATTTGAGGTAATACCACGAATATCTTTTTTCATCAAGGCAAGCTGCATTCTATTCATCATTTTCACCTTCCTTTCCTGCTTTGCGCCGGTCAATTAAAGAAAAGTAAATCTCTTCCAAAGACATTCTGTGCGTCGAGATATGATATATATTGCCGCCCGCCTCCACAATGCCTTTGACAATGGGCGGAATTTCATCCTCTGAATTTACTGTGATGTCATAAGTGTGCTCACCGGTTTTCTGATATACCAGGCCATCAGGCATACGGCTCGCTTTCACATGCACCACTACACCGGAGAAAACCATAGCTCGAAGCCTCTGGATGTTTCCCGTTGCCAATAAAGTGCCTTCATCAATCAGCCCGTATGTGGTACAGATTTCCTGGGCATAACGTAGCTGGTGGGTACATAAAAAAATTGTTGTACCATCAACGGAAAGTTCCCTGATAAGACTATTTACATTTTGCGCGCTTTCGGGGTCAAGTCCGGAGGTCGGTTCATCCAAAAATAGAATTCTAGGGCTGTGGATCATGGCACGGGCTAGGGAGAGGCGCTGGCGCATACCGGTGGAGTAAGCTGCCAATTTACGATCCTGTGCATCCACCAGACCCAGCCGCTCTAAGAGGACGTTTGCACGCTTTTCACATTCAGCCGCATTCACACCGAAGAGTGTTCCATAGAAAACCAGATTCTCAAGCCCTGTCAGGTGGTCGTACATCTGCGCATGTTCCGTGATTACGCCGGACAATTGATGCAGCTTTTCCGGATTTTGGGCAGGATCAAGATCAAACACCCGGCAGCTACCCTCTGAGGGCGCAAGCATTCCGCAAAGTAATTTGATAGTGGTTGTCTTCCCCGCGCCATTAGGACCCAGGAATCCAAAGACCTCGCCTTGCTCCAAACTGAATTCTATATGATCCACTGCATTTTTACTACCGGTATAGGTTTTTGACAAATTTTGTGTTAAAACTGCTTTCATACCGTTCCTCCTGTTCACTTGGTTTTTCACGATGGGGACTATCTAACCAACAGCCTTACAGTTGCTTCTTTCGAAACATCAATACCGAATAGTTAGTTATTTTTTAGTTTTTCTGCAATCCTCTGAAAACGGCGCTCATCAGCCAATACGGTAAACGCCGGATTGTTTACGACCCCTTCGGTCATGCTTTGCCGAATAATCTTTTCATCGCGGGGCGGAGCGGTTCCCAGGGGAAATTCCTTAAACCAGTCATCAAGCAGAGTAAAAAAGTCGTCTCCCTTTAACTGCAATGGATATATATCTCCTGTGACAAGCTCTGCGTACTCCTCCAGTATATCCAATGCCTTGTCGGTATTTCCAAGCGTCACATACCCCTGCGCGGCAACGAGCAGGAACTGCACCAGGATAGACGGATGAAGCCCCTTTATACCAAAGGCTTCCACTACGGCAAGCGCTCGTTTATATGTTTCATCATACCGTTCCGGCTCATCCGTGCAGAGCGTAAGATAGGTTGGAAGAATATCAAGCAGAGAAAGGACGTGCTGATAAATGCCGACTTGCAGCACAGCTTTTGCTTCCTCAGGTTTTCCAATCATCTGATAGGCTGGCGCAAGTATCGCTTCCGGGGAGTACATCTGCATACTTACCTCCGCAAACAGTCCCAAAACCTCATTTGGATTGCCCAGCATCAATGCGCAGAGCGCTTCCATATTTAGTGCCTGCCGGGCAAGCTCGGCATTATCGCTCTCTCTTTTCACCCGGATGAACAGCTCTTTTGCTTCCTCAATGATAAAGAAGGCTCTATCCGCATCACCCGAGAGCATACTATTGTTTACAAGCATGGCACCAATTTGAAATAACAGAGGAAAGCAGGAGAAATACTTTTTAGCAGTTTCACGGCAGCGCTCCAAGACTTCATCGAATGACTTGGAAGCAAAGTCGGCGGATAAACTTAGATAGAGCTTGCGAATGTCCTCTTTAGTCATTTGCGGCTCATAGCCCATCAGTTCATCAATGCTCATATTGAAAAAGGCCGCAAGTTGTGGGAGAAAAGTAATATCGGGATAACTCTGACCTGTTTCCCATTTGGAAACGGAAGCCTTCGAAACGCCGATGTAGCTTGCAAGGTCATCTTGAGTCAGTCCTTTCTCCCTTCGTTTATTTATGATGGCTCTGGCAATATTGATTTCTTTCATGTTCGTTCCCTCCACCATTATTATACTGGTTGACAAAATCAGCTTCAAGGAATTTGTGGTTGATTTTAGGTAAAAAAATCAACCTTCAGGAAACTTATTGGCGTTTGCAAGATCATAGCTTTAAACCCGCAGAATAGCATGTTGCATGAGAACTTGCTTAACTTTATTGGGATATGGACAGATAAAGTAAGTATTGTATTTGGCAGAAATTTAATCTTACGAAAATGCTTCTAAACACAAGAGGGGAGTGTAAACTTTCAGCCTTGCAGGCTGGAAGTTAAAAATTATAGTTATTTAGAGCTGGCCGCGCTATATTGCCTTTTTTTGGCCGGGCGTGTTTCATCTATTTCACGTCATACTCATTACAAGCTGTTCTTCATCCACTCTTCAACAATTTCCTTGTCGTTTTCACCCATAAACGGATGTTCACTGTTTTCAGCAACAGTGAGATGGCAATGATATTTATTTACAAAGGAATCAATAACCTCCCGGCTCTGAAGATTGTCCTTTGAGCCGTATAGAATGTGGGTCGCAGGAATCCATTTATCAATCGGATGCTCTTTGACATAGAGATAATATGGCCAGGACATCGTGTCAATAGGGGTAGAAATTTCACCTTTCCTCTTAAGTTCATCCTCTGTGATATGAAACCATAAAAACATCTGGCAAATCAGATACTCCATATTTACAATTGGCGACTGAAAAAGACAATTATCAAAATGCCTGTTACGATAAGCATGCAGGCTGAAAAAGACACCTAAGCTGCACCCAAATAATGATACATTTTTCCAATGTTCAAAAACATAGTCTCCCACCTGAGTGAGATCCGCGATTCCATTTTGAATATTGCATTTGTATTTTGTATCCGTTCTTTCACCGTGTTCGGGTAGGTCAAAGCTGATTACCTGATAATCTCTGCCGGCAGCAATCTCTGCAAACGCTTCAGCGCTTTCTTTGTTTGACATCTTTCCGTGAACAAAAAGGTATACTTGATCGGATTTTTCTCCCCATATAACAGCGGGAATCCTTCCAATATAAATTTTTTCCTTTATCATTATTTCTCTCCAATCCAATGCGGTATTAGCTTCCATTTAAGCCTGAAATCCAAAAAAACAGTTAACTCTTCTTCCACCGTTCTACGCTACCAAATTTAGCAATGACCGTTTGGTGCATTTCATCGGGCATGCTGTCGAACATAAGCTAAAACATTTTTTAATCTCTGTTTTGGTAAAAACTATAATTTGCCCCTCCTGTTTACAGTTCCTCCACCATCCGGTAGCCTACGCCCATCTCTGTTAATATAAATTTTGGTGCGCCGGGATTTTCCTCAATCTTTCTGCGAATATTTGCCATATTGACGCGAAGCGTGTGACTGTCCCCAGCGTACAGGCCCCATACCTCCTTCATGATATAATCATGCGTCAAGACCTTTCCAGCGTTCTTTGATAAAAGAGCCAGAATCTTATACTCAACTGGCGTTAGATGAACTGCTTTTCCGGCGAGGGAAACGGACCGTTTTTCATAATCAACCTGAAGCTCTCCAACAGTTGTTTTCTCTGCTCCCTGTATCTGCCCACCCATGCTTTGGGGGCTATGTCGCAGCGCTGTACGAATTCTTGCCAGAAGCTCTGAAGTACCAAATGGTTTTACAATATAATCGTCTGCTCCCAAATCAAGTGCCTCAACCTTTTCCCGTTCGTGTCCGCGTGCTGACACAACAACAACCGGTATCTTCGACCATTTGCGGATACTTTTCAGTATCTCCACTCCATCAATATCCGGCAAGCCAAGATCCAGCAAAATGACATCTGGTGAATAGGATGCCGCCATAGAAACACCTTCTTTTCCTGTACCGGTCTTGATGACCTGATATCCGTTTGAGTTCAGGATTGCTGTTATAAAGTTGCATATTGCTTCCTCATCCTCAATGACAAGAATTGTTGGTTTTATCATAATCACTCACTTCTTTCCAATGGCAGTGTGAATTTAAATACCGCACCACCTTCTTTGCGATTAGCGGCTTCCATTGTTCCGTTATGCGCTTTGATGATTGTCATGCAGATAGACAGCCCGATGCCCATTCCTCGGGAAGAATCCGAGCTTTTCGTTCCATTGGGGACATAGCTGATAAAAAGATAGGGAAAATCCTCGTCTACGATTCCCTTCCCATGATCAATTACCTCAAATATTGCTGCATCTTCGGTTCTTTTTAATATAATCTCAACGGGCGAGGTAACGGCAGAATGTTTCACTGCATTTTCCAGAAGGTTAATGAGCACCTGTGCAATCAAGGTGCCGTCCATAGGCACTTCTAACAGCTCATCGGGCACAGAAACCTCAACCTTGTGGTGTGGAAATCTTTTTCGGATTCGGCTTACGGCCTCCGCCACAACCTCCTCAGCCGCCTCCGGGTTCTTGTTAACCTTAGATTCTCCTTCATTAATTCGCGTTACCGACAGCAGGTTTTCTACCATCCGTATCAACCACTGAGCCTCTTCCTGAATATCTGCATTCAGCTTGTCGCGGGTACTCTCATCTAATGTTTTTGAATTTTCACGTATTGCAGAGCTGGCTCCAAGAATCCCGGACAAGGGCGTGCGCAAATCATGAGCGATAGCCCGAAGCAAATTGCTTCTCATTTTTTCCTTTTCCGCCTCCACAATGATACTGCGCTGTTCATCAGACAAGTTCTGCCGTTCCAGCGCCATAGCCACCTGGGAGGCAATCATGCGCAAAAATTGACGGGTGTTATGGCCTAAAAAACCTTTTACACAGGAAATACCTAAAACAGCCAGCACCTTGCCTTGCGCTATAACCGGCATATAAAGACCGGCCGCTTCCATTAAGGTATCCGTTCCCGATCCCGCCCACTTTTGATTTACAAACACCCAATGCGCGACTGCCTTTTCGTCCTTGGAATTAAGAACTGCTTCATCCGTATCCCCATCGGCCTGCATGACACTGCCATTGGTACCAGCTTCAGGATCGGATGGGAAGAATACGACGGACCGCTCAAACAAATTCACAATATACACATTGGTCAGCGAAATAATATTTTCAAGCCCTCTGGTAACCAGAAGCTTTTTATTGATCTCATAAAGAACCTCTGTGCGACGTTCTCTCTGAACAGCCAACTTAGCCTGTGTCTTAATTCTTACGGTCAGTGTGCTTGTGATCAAGGCCACCAGCAACATAATGAGGAAGGTAATAGGATAACCCGCTTGAATCGCATTGAACGTGTACATCGGTTTGGTAAAAAAGAAATTGAAGCTCAGTACGCTTGCAACCGAAGCAATTATTCCGAAAATATGTCCTTTTGTAATCCTTGATATGACAAGCACAGAAAGGATATAGGTCATAATGATATTCTGATCACCGATTCCCACCTTCCGCAGTCCGAGGGATACCAGTGTAGCCGCCACCAATAGCGCCGCTGTTTTCGCGCAGTCAATCCATGAAAATTCCACTTTGCCTTTCCAAATTGTCTTGCGGGGTTTTTTATAATCCCGGCGAGCGGTGGCACCGGGGATGATATAGACTTCTATGTTTGGTAAAAGAGAAATCAGTTTGTCTTCAAAGTCTATATCGAATAGGTTTTTAAGTGTTTTCTTATTGCGGCTTTTGCCTACCACAATGTTTGTGATGCCGGATAATTTCGCATATTCGGATACGGATACCGCAATTTCATGGCCTGTGAGCGAAACAATTTCCGCTCCAAGCTTTTCCGCCAGATTCATATTTCCACGTAGTATTTTCTGCTGCTGGGAAGTTAAATAATCACTGTCAGTGCTATCCACATAAAGTGCCACCCATTGCGCATGAAAGGCTTCTGCAGCCCGAGCCGTCCACCTTATACATTTGGCGGAGGATGGAGAAGGGCCAATGCAAACCAGCATTTTTGTATTCGCCATTTTTTCAGTCGTACGGCGCTCATTTTGGTTCTCATTGCTGATTCTATCTGCAGCCTTGCGCATGGCGATTTCACGCAGGAGCTTTAAATTCTCCCGTGTAAAAAAATGATTCATGGCCGTCTGCGCCCGTTCTGGCTTATAAATCTTCCCATCCTCGAAGCGCCGTAGCAGTTCATCCGGTTCAATATCGATTAGCTTGACCTTTTCGGCCCTGTCGAAGATATAGTCGGGTACGGTTTCTTTTACCTGGACACTGGTTATGCCCTCAATTACATCATTAAGACTTTCAATATGCTGGACGTTTACGGTCGTATAAACATCAATTCCAGCGTTCAAAAGCTCCTCAATATCCTGAAAGCGTTTCAGATTTCGGACACCTTCTGCATTGGTATGCGCAAGTTCATCCACTAAAATCAGTTCCGGTTTGCGCCTCAGCGCCTCATCCAGATCAAATTCCTTGAGCTCTATGTTGCGGTAAAACACCGATTTGGGCGCAAGGGAAGGAAGGCCCTGTAAAAGCTGCAGCGTTTCCGGACGGGTATGTGGCTCAACGTAACCGACCAGAACATCTTTACCCATGCGGCACTGCTCCTGCGCATCATCAAGCATGGCATAGGTTTTACCCACACCGGCCGCATATCCGAAGAAAATCTTTAATTTCCCGGAATGATTATCTTGCTGTGTTTGTATATCTGCCAGAAGCGCATTGGGATCAGGTCGTCCCTCAAATCCATCCATTTTACCTCACCTCCTATATATTTAACAATCATACCACTGCTATATTTTATAGCAAGTGGTTTCTTTCTCTCGCTGGTTTTATTGATAGAATAGCAGACTTTTTCAACGCACCGGAAGGTCATGCAAAAATGCATGACCTTCGCAGCTGTTAACCGCTATACGGCTTACAGCAAACCATCCAGCGCTAAGTTAACTTTCAGGACATTTACAGCAGGCTCGCCGAATATTCCGAGAAAGCGGTCAGTGGTATATTTACTGATAATTGCTCGGACATCGTCCCCGCTGACGCCACGTTCCCTTGCAAGGCGGGCCACCTGGTACTCCGCTGCATCCGGTGTAATATTCGGGTCTACGCCGCTGCCGGAGGCTGTTACCAGAACCATCGGTATGTCCGCGGTGTTATCAGGGTCGAGAGTATGCAGCCAGTCAGTGCGCTCGTCTACAAGCGCTTTTTGCTCCTCGCTTACCGGTGAGAGATTTGTTGTTCCCATCGGCCTTCCAATCATATACTCGGCACTTGTAAATTCCTGCGCAATCAGAGCAGAGCCATAGTCCTTCTGCGTGCCATCCTTGAGCGTAACGGTTATGATGCTCCCATTCGCCTGACCTGGGAATATGAGCTGTGCGATTCCCGTAACGGCCGCCGTATAAATAACCCCACATACTATGGTCATTACGAGGAAGCACATAATCGCCGGACGCAGTATTTTCATTGATTTCGTCATTTTAATCCTCCTCACATAATGCCGCAGGCTGTAAGCAGCATATCAATTCCTTTGATTGCAATAAAAGGCGCTGCAATGCCACCCAAGCCATAAATCAGCATGTTTTGTTTCAATAGCTTTCCGGCTGGCAGCTCACGGTATTTCACACCCTTGAGCGCCAGCGGAATGAGCGCAATAATAATGAGTGCATTGTAGATAATGGCAGATAGAATTGCCGTTATGGAGCTGGTTAACCCCATAAAATTTAAGGCTGTCAGCTGCGGGTAAATGCCAAAAAACAGCACCGGGATGATCGCAAAATACTTAGCCACATCATTTGCCACGCTAAAGGTTGTCAGCGCTCCACGGGTCATCAGAAGCTGCTTTCCAATTCGCACAATGTCAATGAGCTTGGTAGGGCTGGAATCAAGGTCAACCATGTTACCGGCTTCCTTAGCAGCCTGAGTTCCGGTGTTCATTGCCACGGCAACATCCGCCTGCGCCAGTGCAGGAGCATCGTTTGTACCATCACCTGTCATAGCGACTAAGTGCCCTTTCGACTGATAGTCACGGATCAGCTCCAGCTTTGCTTCCGGCGTGGCTTCCGCCAGAAAATCGTCTACACCGGCTTCCGCCGCAATGGCTGCCGCAGTCATGGGATTGTCGCCTGTAATCATAATGGTTTTGATGCCCATTTTCCGCAAATCTTCAAACCGTTCCTTTACACCATTTTTGACAATATCCTTTAAATAAACAACGCCCAGCACTTGATTGTTCTTTGCAACTACCAGAGGTGTACCGCCTGCTCCGGCAACACGTCTTACAATCTGCTCACATTCTTCGGGATACTCTCCGCTATTGTCCAGCACAAAAGCTTTTACTGCTTCTGCGGCACCTTTGCGAATCTGAATGCCTTGGTAGTCAATGCCGCTCATTCTAGTTTTTGCCGTAAATTCTATGAAACTGGCATTCATCTTTGAAAGCTCTCGACCTCGAATGCCAAACTTTTCTTTTGCCAGTACAACAATGCTCCTGCCCTCGGCTGTTTCATCTGCCAAGGATGAGAGCTGTGCGGCATCTGCCAGATCTTGTTCTTTCACGCCATTCACCGGCAGAAATTCACTTGCTTGACGGTTTCCAAGGGTGATGGTACCGGTTTTATCCAGTAGCAACACATCTACATCTCCGGCAGCTTCAATCGCACGACCACTCATGGCAAGCACATTCGCCTGATTGAGACGGCTCATGCCTGCAATGCCGATGGAAGATAAAAGTGCACCGATTGTGGTGGGAGCCAGGCAAACCAGTAACGCAATTACATTTGTAATGGAAATCGCTGAGCCAGCCCCTGCCTGACTGCTTGCAAAGCTTGAAAACGGAAGCAGTGTTGCCGTAACAATTAAAAATATAATAGTAAGCGTTACTAGCAAAATTTGCAGGGCTATCTCATTGGGTGTCTTTTTTCTGGAGGCGCCTTCCACCATGGAAATCATCTTATCCAGAAAGCTTTCTCCTGCTTCCGCTGTTACCTCAATCACAAGCCAATCAGATACCAGTGTTGTTCCTCCGGTAACCGCACTGCGGTCACCGCCTGATTCGCGGATTACCGGTGCGGATTCACCGGTAATTGCACTCTCATCTACAGAAGCCGCACCATCGATGACCTCGCCGTCCATCGGAATTTGCTCTCCTGCCCAAACGATGACAATATCACCTTTTTTAAGTTGTGCAGAGAGCACCTCGTTATAGTCATTCATATTATTTGTGGACTTTAGTTTTTTTGCTTTTACATCCTTTCGTGCCTTTCGCAGGGTATCTGCCTGGGCGCGCCCACGCCCTTCCGCGATGGCTTCTGCAAAGTTTGCAAATAATACGGTAAACCATAAGATCAATGCAATTGCAATGATATATCCGCCGTTTTCATCTTTAATTCCGGCAAATGACAAAACATATAAAGCTGTGGTTAGAATCGCTCCGATATAGACCACCAGCATGACAGGATTTTTGACTTGGATACCCGGAGCCAGCTTGGCAAAGGATTGTCTGAGCGAATCCCCTAAAATACTTTTATTGATACTTTTCTTTTCCATTTCAATCACCCCGTTCTATCGCATTGTGAAGTAATCGGCTATGGGGCCAAGAGCCAGCGCTGGCAAAAAGCTCAGCGCGCCGACAATTAGAATAACGCCGATTAACAGTCCCACAAACATGGTATTTGTTGTCGATAAGGTTCCTTCACTGACCGCAACCGCCTTCTTTTTCGACATATTTCCGGCAAGGAAGATAGCTGCAGCCATAGGGATAAAGCGAGCCAGCAGCATAATGATCCCGCCAACAACATTCGTAAACACAGTGTTTGCATTAAATCCGGCAAAAGCACTTCCGTTGTTGTTGCCCATTGACGAAAATGCATAAAGAATTTCTGAGAACCCATGGGCACCTGAATTTGTCAGCCAAGAGTCCACTTCTGGCACCATCACTGCAGCAGCGGTACTAAGAAGTGTACACATCAAAGGTGCAAGCACGATTAAACAAACCATTTTCATATCATAGGGTTCTACCTTTTTACCGAGGTACTCCGGCGTTCGGCCAACCATGAGTCCGGCGATAAATACCGTCAGCAAAACAAAAGCAATCATACCATATAATCCGCTGCCTACACCACCAAACACAATTTCTCCTAATTGCATCAGGAACATGGGAATCATTCCCCCGAGAGGTGTGAAGCTGTCATGCATGGAATTTACTGAGCCATTGGATACTGCCGTAGTTGCTGTAGCCCACAAAGAAGAAGCTCCGATGCCATGGATAACCTCTTTGCCTTCCATACTGCCGGAAGTAACAATGCCCTCGAAAACGGGTCCTCTATACTGCTCACTTATTGTTGTAATGCCGAGAGCAGCCACAAACAGGATCATCATGGCAATGTAAATGGATTTTCCTTGTTTACTGTCCTTGACGGCCTTGCCAAACGATACGCATAATGCAGCGGGAATCAGCAAAAGAGACAAGCATTCCAACAGATTTGAAAGTGTTGTGGCATTTTCCAAGGGGAAAGCAGAGTTAACCCCAAAGAAGCCGCCGCCGTTTGTTCCAAGCTGCTTAATGGCAATCTGACTGGCCGCAGGGCCAAGCGGGATAGTTTGTGCTGCTCTGCTTTCCAGCATAGCTACTTCCCTGTAGGGTGCAAAGGTTTGCACAACACCCTGTGAAACAAGCACAAGCGCCAGAACAAAGGAAAGGGGAATCAGCACATAAAGCGTAATTCTAGTCAAATCAGTCCAAAAACTTCCGATGGTGGCTTTCTGCCTTAAAATAAAGCCTCTGATCAGCGCAAACAATACGGCTATTCCTGTTGCAGCCGACACGAAGTTTTGAACGGTAAGTCCTAAGAATTGCGTTAGATAGGACAGCCCGGCTTCTCCGGAATATGCCTGCCAGTTTGTATTGGAAACAAAGCTTGCCGCCGTGTTAAAGGCAAGATGCCAGCTCGTGCCCTCAATGCTAGCCGGGTTAAATGGTAGGACGCCCTGCAGCATCTGAATCAGCCAGACAAAAAACAAACCAACTGCACTGAAAACTAATGCAGACAGCGCATATTTTTTTGCACTCATTTCCTCGTTGCCCTTAACACCCATAATTTTATAAATCCCGTTTTCTACCGGGGCAACGGCACGGGATAAAAACACCTTCTGACCATCCATGACCTTGTACATATAAATGCCAAGTGGAATTGATAATCCCACCAGCAAGACAAAGTAAGCAATATCTTGTAAAATAATCATATTCATAATTCCTCACCTCGAAACAACACATAGAATAAGTAAATCATCAAGGCAAATCCGATGATACCGATGATCGCCAACACTACACTCATATTCTCATCTCCTCTCACTTTCTCAGCGTATCTACGGCAGAATCATGATCCATCGCACTGCCATGATAATAGCCATCGTAACAATTAAAAAGGCCACAAAGCATAATATTTCTTTCCAAGTGCATTGAGTCTTATCATTTTTCATACCAAAAACGCCTTTCCTTCAATTTTGCTGTAAAGTTTTCAGATATTGCACGCAAATGTACATTTTTTACCCAAATACCATTCTTTACGCTATTAATCATAACAAAAAAGAGATCAATGAGGTGTCAATTCGAACGGCGTAAATGTCAAGAAAGCGTCCAGATATTTTATACAAAACGTTGTTCCAAATATAGATGTATCGTATCTTAGATCTATATCCATTTAGTATTTACGATATCAGTTTCAGAATTTAAAGCATTAAACATAGAAAAAGATCAAAGCAGGACTCCCATAACTTAATACCTGACCTTGATACTCTGGATGATGACGGCAATCCGGTTGATAGGAATGGCATGGTAGAGCGTGCCAAGGACCTGATTCAGAATCTAAGGAAATATGATCGGGTAACTTCTGCCGGTTCAGCGGCATATGTCCAGAATATTTCTTTTGATAGGACAACCGGTGAGATTATTGACGGAAAAGAACTTGCCCTTAATCTTTCCAAGATAGAGGAAGAGTCTAAATACGATGGCTATTATTCCATTGTTACAAGCGAATTAAATATGAGTGACTACATTCTCCAGGCAAAACTTGACAATAAATATCCTGTTGGGAAAATGCTGCAGGCACTCCGAAAGTATTCTTGTATTCTATACTGTTCAGTACCAAGGCGGTTCAATAGTTTTCACGTACTTTCAGATAGTGGGCTGACATGGACGGATATCCAAGTCTGTCCACTATGATTCTTTTCGTAAATGCCGAGTTCAGCATTGCCGCCGCTCTCCACACTCCTTTTCGGTTTTCACAGCTTTCTTAGCCACCTTACATTTCACCGTTGTTTTTCCGGGTTTCCTTGGTTAAGCAGTCCACCACATAGGTTTTCTGCAGCAGGGCATCTCCGATGTATCGCTCGTTGCGGAGCATATATTGCAGTGCGCCAATTGACCATTCGGTATTACCGGTAGGGGAGAGAATTTCGTCTGCCTCCAGCGATTCCTTTATGTGTCCTTAAACAATGGAATTGAAAAGGCATCCAGCAGCGGCTGCCCCCCCAAATATCGCCAGTAACCGGAGGGTTAAGTATTCCGGCTCCGTATCGGCACAGGCCTCATATTTTGCAGCAGCACATCCAAATATAAGCAGCTTGGTGTAGTCGCTGTCCACCTCGCTTTTTTCAAGCTCCCGGTTGATTTGGTTCTCCGTCCGGGCAACATCGAGGGAATAATTCTCCCGATGCGGTGACGGAAGCTCCAGCAGAGCTTGGTCGGTGATGCGCTTCGGGGTAACAGGCGTGCAAGATATTGCAGACGAAGCCGGAATCAGCATCGGCTTGCTTTACAGACATTACAAAACCAAAGAGGAGTTTTTTAGCGGAGTTGTAAGTTACGCTGTTGAAGGCTTAAATACTTTATGCGATTTAATGAATGAACAATTCACCATTATGGTGTACTGGATTGCTTATAACCTCCTATGTAGCTTCTGTGCATCTCTATAGATACAGGGGAAAATGTTAATAACCGTGTTTATATAAATTAGAAAACCCTCTTGCTCATGACGCAACGTAATGTAGTATAATCAAAATCGGAGGTGATAAATGTGTTAATGCAACATGAAGAAATTTATTCGGTGGGAGAACTTGCAAAAGCAACAGGCTTAACTGTACGGACGCTTCAGCACTATGACAACATCGGTCTGCTGCGGGCGGGCGGACGAACCGAAGGTGGGCGTCGCTATTACACGAAACGCGATGTGGTGCGACTGACGCAAATTACAATATATAAAAGCATCGGCTTTTCACTGTCCGATATACGCGAAAAGTTGACGGATGATCCCGAGCCGACGGAGCTTGCAAAGGTGTTCTCTATGCAAATTCCCATTCTGCAAAAAAAGATGGATGACTTGCACATGGCAATAGCGGTGCTGTTTACATCTGTCAATCTATTTGACATTGGAAAAGAGCCGCCGCTTGAAATATTGGCGGAGCTCATTCGCACGACAGAGGGCAGCGGCCTGACCGAGTGGACTGATTTTCCGTTTGACCCCGCACTCAGCCACATGGCAAGCAGCAAGGGGTTGGATACATTGCATGGAGCGATGGGATTTTATCATACCATGCGGGAGCTTTTGATTGAAGCGATTGCCTTGCAAAGCTCGGATACCGCTGCTGACGATCCGCAGGCGCAGACGCTTGCCGGGAATTGGTGGGAGAATGTCATCCTGCTTATGGTAAATGATACTCCGGGAGCATCAGACGCGCTGCTTACGGTAAACAGTTCTCGTGACCAATGGCCGGTGGCTGACCGTAAGCTATATGAAATGGCTGAACCATTTATCGAGTCAGCACTGGCGGTTTATATGGAGAAGAATAATTTGCAATTACCGGTAAAGGAGGACGATAAAATTGATTGACAGCATTACTGTAAAAAACTTGAGTAAGTCTTACGGCGAAAAGCAGGTGCTGCGTGGTGTGAGCTTTTCAGTAAAACATGGCGAGGTGTTTTCGCTTCTCGGCGTGAACGGCGCAGGGAAAACAACCACCATTGAATGTCTTGAGGGCTTACGCAAATGGCAGGAAGGTGAAATTGTTGTCGAGGGCATATCCGTTCGGCAGCACCCTGAGAAACTCCGCAAGGTTTTCGGGGTTCAATTGCAAAGCACGGCACTTTCTGAAAATATGACTGCAAAAGAAGCGATGCGTCTTTTCTGTGTTTGGCACGGCGTAAAGTATCGCGGCGATTTACTCACGCGTTTCGATATGGACGGCGAATATCTGAACAAGCCATACGCGAAACTGTCTACCGGGCGCAAGCGTAGACTGCACTTGGCGCTGGCGCTATGCCACAATCCGCGAGTGCTTGTGCTGGACGAACCGACGGCGGGCTTGGATGTGGAGGGCCGTAACACGCTACACCGAGAAATCTGTCGGCTTCGGGACGAGGGTGTAACAATACTGATGGCAACCCACGACATGGCGGAGGCCGAGGCGCTCAGCGACCGTATTGCGATTTTGCGTGACGGAGTAATTGCCCGTGAAGGTACACCAATGGAACTTACTGCGGCATCTAATATTCAAAACCGTGTCTACATAAAAACACGCGGCGGCAGTTTGCGAGAGAATACGCCAGAAGCATTAGGAATGCCGGAAACGACTATGGAGGGTTATTCTGTGTGGAAATGCAGGGATGCGGCGGAACTGCTTTTGCTTATTCTTCCGCACATCAAGGCGTGTGATGATATCGTTTCCGACCTTCGGATAGAACGAGCAAGTGTTGAGGACATATTTCTGTCTGTTGCGGGAGGTGCGAAATGAGAGCGTTTTTTGTGCAATTAGGCATTCAATTTCGGGGCGATTTACGAGACAAAGAAATCCTGATGGTTTACTACCTTGTCCCACTTCTGTTTTATGCTGTGATGGGCAGCATCATGAAAACACTGGAGATGGAAAATGGCGTCCCGCTCAACCTCGCAATTACGATTTTCACGCTGTCCATGTCCGCATTTCTCGGTATGCCGCAAGCACTTGTTAAGGCGCGCGAAAATGGTGTGCTGGATGCATACAAAGCCGCCGGGATTCCGGCTTGGAGTATGCCGCTTGCTACCATAGTAATTTCCACGCTTCATATCATGCTTGTCGCATTGGTGATTCTGTTTTCTGCACCATATTTGTTTGCATCGGCACTGCCGGAGAGTATCGCTGCGTATCTACTCACGGTACTGCTCGTCGCACTGTGTTCGGAAACGCTTGGCGCGTTGTTATCCTGTTTTGTAAAGAAGCAAAACACGCTGACGTTGGTTTCACAATGTCTGTTTCTCCCGACAATCATGTTTTCCGGTATCATGTTTCCGGCAGATTTGTTGCCCAAGCCTATGCAGTGGTTCGGAGAGATATTGCCCGCTACATTGGGAATGCGAATGATTTCAGGCGGAGAAATTGTGGCGCAGGTCTTGATAATCCTTTGCGTTATGACAACGGTATTTTTTCTTGCATCGGCTATAATTTTTAAAAGAATTAGCGCAAGACGGTAAATTGGGGAAATGTGTAATTTTTATTATGATACATCCATAAACGGTGCTATACACTATGTTCGAAAAGAATACAAGAATAAGGAATGATATTGGTTGGTGCTATGGATAATGCAAGATGGTTATTGTGTCCTATATGTAAAAACAAAACACGGGTTAAAATTCGAGAAGATACAGAACTGAAAAACTTTCCATTACTCTGTCCTAAGTGCAAACAAGAAAGTTTAATAAATGCCAAACAATTTAATATATCCGTTATCAAAGAGCCAGACGCTAAGACGCAGAGCCGATGAACTTGTGAGCAATCACAGTACATCGGCTCTATTCTTTTATATAGGTTAGTAGACAACAGCCCACCAAATAAAAAAACGATGCTTTGGTGGGCAGTATAGCTATGCCTAAATGAGTTCAGCCCTCCAAGCCTGTTTGAGTTTGGAGGGATTTTTTATGTGTTGGTCTAAGAAAACCACACCGCTGCTTGTTATTAGCGGCAACTATATATCTACATACCTCCTCTGATGCTATGGTAAACGGTTTAAGCGGTGCTTTGGGAGTTATCTCCTAAGCTAATCGGTGTATCAAAACCACTGATACGCCAAGTACATAAAAAGCCCACAAAAGGCGGCAACCTCTTGTGAGCTGAGAATTCTGACGGAGACGGTGGGCTTCGAACCCTCTGCCGTTTTGAAGAATCCAGTAAAAAGGAGGGTTTTGGCATCGCCTGTTTCAACTGTACTCAATATTCTACTCAAAATATGATTCAGACTTCTGCACCTGCTTTTCAGCTTTGGAGATTAGTGTCAATTTATGAACAGGTACCCCTGGCTGTACAATAGAAATAGTGATGCGTGGGTCAAGGCTTTCCACTTTTACTTAAAGTGATATTCGTCATCTTCAAATAATATTGCTGCCCAATCCTGCCTGTCTTTCAATACCCTCAGTATTGTCACTGTTTGGGTTTCAGTATCTACGACGAAAAAAATATTATATGTATCGTATGGTTTTAAACGAATCTCATAGCCTCTATACTCAAAAGATACTCCTCTATACCCAAAAGGAAAAGTTTCCAAGCTTTCAGCTTTTTGATAATAACAATTCAAAAAATATTCAGCAGCCCCAGAGTTCTGAAATTCCTTTATCATATAATATGCTAATTGAAATAAGTCTTCCTCTGCTTCAAGAGTATGCTGTATTTTATACTTCATGCTTCTTCAATTTTTCCTTGATTCTATCCATAGAATCTCTCAATGGGAGTATCCTGCCTTGCTCCATATCATCTATTCCCTTGTCTAGTTTTCTTAACAACTCAGCTTCCTTTTTTTGATAAAACACTTTTTGTTCTTTTGCTGGTAGTGCCATAAGCTATACCCCCTTACTAATATTTCTTCAACCTATCCTTTTCAGTATATTATAATATTCTTTACCTTTTCGGAGTTAATCTTGTAAATAACTTTTTATTCTTTTTATATTATAACAGATATGATGTTAAAAAACACTATCTTATTTATTTCACCCAAGACTTTACAGCGGTTATTTACTTTCTCAACTGTCAGAGATGAGATATAAAAGACCTTTTGCCGAAACCAACTTTCACCTTTGGAGATTAGTGTTTATTTATAAACAAACTCTATTAAAAATGAATGTTGAAGTACTGATTATAATATCTCAAAAAATTTCAACTTCGTTAAAATCTACGTTGCCACCACATGTAGGCGAAATGGCAGAAAGCCTATGTTTAAAGCTTTCTGCCATATTTACTTCAAAACTTGAGTTTCTTTCATACTAACCGCTCCAAATATTTTTGATAAAACCATGCTGCTTATCATTACATTTGCTTCTGCCCAGATCAGCAGAAATGCCAAAATAAGGTATCCCACGCTGGCCGGGAAAACCAGAACAAGCAGAAACGGAAGCAGCCATATTCCCAATAATAAAACAGTCTGAGGCAGATTTCCCACAGCAATCAGAAGAGCGTTTTTCATACTGTTTTTTCTTGTATTTTCGAAAAAAGCAGTAAGCGGATAGATGTAGATGCTTTCCGCCGCCCATAATATTCCTGCTATTGTAAGTGCCATCCTTGATATGTCCTGAATCCAGCTGCTCATATAAGCCGTAATGTCAAGTTCAAAATGCAGGAAAATTCCCAGAGTCAGCATAAGAAGCCAGACAGGTGTACTCTGGCCGAAATTTTCTTTCCATGCACGCAGAAATTCCCCTGCGATGCCGCTCCCTTCTCCTCTTAGGACTTTGAATGTGCACTGATTATCTTTTTTTGCATCTTTTTTCATCAGATCACCTCATAAACCGCCGTTCCATATGCAGGAAGAATCACGTCTCCCATAACAGATTCTCCTGTATACAGCAACTTCATTTCTTGTTTCAATGTAACACTTACCGCAAAAGACTGGAAATTCAGTACAAATAAAAACGTCTTTCCATCCTTTTTCCTCATCACGACTTCCACTGTATTAGGAGCCTCAATCCATGCAGCAAACGGCTCAATCACCTCCGTATACTTCAGAAGCTGTGTAACATTCTTCCTGGAAAATGCACTTCCCAGGTGCAGGACACGCCCGCCCCCTACAGAATGTTCTATCAGAGCCGCCTCGCCTTTATAATAGGAGTTTTCATATGAGGCAAGCACCCGTGCATCTTCTGATGCGTCCATAATATCATTGAACACCGGCATTTCCATCTTCTCTTTATTCCAGATTGCATAGACTTCCTCTTCAGCGGAGCTTGTAAATGTGAAATCTTTTACGTCCGACCCTGTAAGTTCTTTTAAGAGTCCCGGCTGCGGCATCATGACACATTTCCCGTTCAAATCTTTATAACCGGAACGGCATCCTATAATCAATGTTCCGCCCTGCTCTACATACTGCTTCAGAAGATCCACCCGTTTCTTTTCCATCAATATCGGATGCGGATAAAATACAACCGGGTATTTTATCAGATCTTCTAGCTCGCTATCCTCCTGAAGATATACCACATCGTAAGGTGTATGGTTCAGCTCGGATGCAATAAATATCTCTTCCTCACTGAAAGAATTCACTCTCTCATGCCATACGTCCACTTCTGTATCCCACTCATTGTCATAGTCCTTCAGAAGTGCAAAACCAGCCACATACTGGGAGCCGCATACAGGATTCAATGTTTTTAGTTTTTTGTAAAACTCCTTGACCTCAGCCAGTTTCCGGTTATCCCGGTTATCATAATCCAGAATTCCGTGCCAGTAAATTTCTGTCCCGAATGTACAGGTACGCCATCTGAAAAATGAGATGAAATCGGCTCCCTGTGCTACACTCTGCATCGCCCAAAGTGTCAGCTGTCCCGGTCTTGGTGCAGGCCCTTCCATGCGGGTGCTCCATCCGTTAGCCCCGGACTGCTGTTCCATGATTCCAAAATGAGGGCAGATAGAACGAACCTCATGCAGATGCTTCGTCCACTTCCTGTCATTTAGGTCTGTGGCGGTTTTCGGATATCTGTCAAGACCAAAAGCAAAGCTTGGGTAGGAATCATATGTATACACATCCAGACAGTCTTTCTGCATCCTATGATTGTCCACATTCCAAAACATCCCATTGGTTGTGATAAAATCCTCCGCCTTGATATATTTCCTCAGAATCCCCGCCTGCATGCCGCAATATCTTAAAGTACTGTCAGATATAAACCGGAAATAATCCAGATGCATATGGGGATTCACCCCTTTGTTCAGCGTCAGCCTTGGGATATAAATCTGTTTCCAGTCCGTATAAGTCTGATTCCAGAATACCGTTCCCCATGCCTGATTCAATGCCTCCAGCGTCTTATATCTCTTCTCCAAAAATACACGAAACGCTGCCGAATCAGCCTCGGAATAGAATTCACATGTCTCACAGTTCAGCTCATTGTCCACCTGCCAGCCTACAACAGCCGGATGAGAGCCATAGTGTTCCGCAAGCCAGGTCACGATTCTAGCCGACAGCTCCTGATAGACCGGTGCATTGTAATTATAGTGCTTGCGTCCGCCATGGCGGTACGGGATTCCCTCTATATTGCAGTTTAAGACTTCCGGATATTTTTCCGTCAGCCAGGCTGGGGGAGTTGCTGTAGGGGTTCCCATAATTATCTTCATTTTCTTTTCCAGACAAAGCTCCAGAAATTCATCAAAAAAATCAAACTGAAACCGGCCTTCCTCAGGCTCAAACAGACTCCACGCAAATTCTGCAATCCGGATGACTGTAATTCCTGCATCCAGCATACGATTCAAATCATCTTCCCATAACGTTTTATCCCAGTGTTCCGGATAATAGCATACCGCCATAGTCATTTCTTTCCACTGATAATTCTGCTTACTGTTCATATTCCCTTTTCATTCTCCTTTTCACGAATTTTATTTTTGCCATCTTAGTGGCGAGATACGACATTTTCATTATAATCACAGAACAGGGAGGGTTTGACCCGGAATATTAAGCATTTGTTTCATATTTCGAACGCTGGTACTCCGCATAGTAAATGCACTAGGGCTTCTCAGCGACCGGTTTCCACCGTGTAACCGGAATCCGGAAAGAGATACTCGTCCCCTTTCCCTGAACGCTTTTTATCTCAAAACTGCTTTCCTCTCCATATAACAGTTGAAGCCGCCTGTACACATTCTTCAGTCCAATTGCATTCCCTGATTGACTGTCTTTGCACTGTCGAAGCAACATCTCCACCTGCTTTTGTTCCATTCCTCTCCCGTCATCTACTATCACAAACATCAGCCAGTCATTTTCAGCTTTTATGGATATCTTGAGGATTCCTTTTTCAATCTGATTCTCCAGTCCATGGATGATACTGTTCTCAATCAGCGGCTGCAGCAGGAAGCTGGGCATATAATACTGCAAAACTTCCGATGCCACATCATACTCTACACCGATCTTATCTCCAAAACGGTAGTCCTGTATCAGGAGATAGCTCTTCACCGTCTCCATTTCCTCCGCTACGGTAATCATATCTGCCCTTTGGATGCTTGCCCGAAGAAGCTTTGCCAAGGATACTGCCAAATCAGACACCTTTTCATTCCCGCCCGTAAATCCAAGCCAGCTGATGGTATCCAGGCTGTTATAGAGAAAATGTGGATTGATCTGCATTTTCAGAAATTCGATCTCCGCCTCTTTATTTGCCAGCTCCAGGGAGTATACTTTTTCCATAAGATTCTGAATATTGTCTGCCATCTCATTGTAAGCGCAGCCAATCTGACCAATCTCATCGTTCCCGCTTACTTCCACACGAGAATCCAGTTTTCCCTCTCCAAATTCAGACATACTCAACAGCAGCTTCTTGGTAGGCCCTACCAATCTGCGTACTACCACGGTAGTCACTATAAAAGACAGAATCAGCGCCCCTGCCAGCAGAAGTCCCATCTGCAGGATACTTGCCGCCACTCCGTCCCGGAACTGTTTCGCACTGACCGTGCAGATCAGCGTCCATCCATTTTCGAGTGTTTCGCCTGTGTAATAATAACTTTTCTCTCCCGTTCCCGGATCTTCTATCGTTGATTGCTTTCTTTCTCTTAGTTCCTGAATCTCATAGGGAAATATGCTGCCTATCAATTCCTGGTCGCTGGAGCAGACTGTCTCTCCCTCCTGATCCACCAGATATACCCTGCCAGAATAGGCACTGGAAACAGTAGAAAATTCATCGCCAAAATAATCATTCTGACAGATAATAACCATATACCCCAACGGTTTCATATTCGCAGTGCTTAAAATTGCCCGGCACATACAGACATAATTGGCATCCCCGGCAAGGCTCCAAAGCGCGCCCCCATTTGCCTCATATATTTCATCACTTCCAAAGGAATACTCTAGAAATTCCCGGTTTGTAGTCCCGATAAAAATCTCTTCTCCGCTCAGAGAATAAATCCGAAGTGACGTGATTCCATTGATGTTGAATATGCTTCCCCTTATCTGATTGGAAATGGCAGCCTTGTTTGTCTCAATGCTCCCGGTTCCTTTCTCCTTGTCGTAGCCGCCTCTGTTTTTGTTAATAATCCCTAAGTTTTCCTGCACGGCGCGGTCAACAATCACGGATACCGACAACTGGTCTATCTGTTCCATCATATTCGAAACGTTTGCTGCCGCAAGCCCGGTCACATCTGCCATATGGGAATTTGCCTGCTGCTTATACACCTTGTCAAATCTGAATGTAAAGAAACAGAACACACCTACGCTCGTTACAAAAAGAAGCACCACATAGGCAGCAAGCATTTTATACCGTATACTGTAAAATCCTTCTCTCCTTTTCATACACCTACTCCGCCTGCTTCCTGCTCAACTGTTCCAGGATATAATGAAACCGAAGCTGGGATTCTACATGTTCTTGTTTCTTAAAGTCAGAAGGGCTGCAGGCAAAGACTCTTTTGAACACCTGTGAAAAATACCTCTGGTCGTTGAACCCGGCTTTCAGGCACGCTTCATTTACCTTATCTCCGTCGGTCAAAAACTGGACCGCGTTGGTCAAGCGGATTGCAATAAGAATATCGATGAAAGAATATCCCGTCTCCTGTTTTACCTTCTTAGAAATATAGTTGGATGAGAAATGATATTTTTCCGCAAAATCTCTCTGGGAAATCGGCTCTGCAAACTGCTCTGCCATGTCTGATATGATTTCCTCCATCAGCCCGCTAAGCTTTGGAAAATGATTTCTCACCTGAGAAAGTACATCTGTTTTTCCCAGCATTTCTTCGTGTTCCCTTAAGATTCTTGCCTGATAGCGCTTCTGTTCCAGCTGTTTCTTCACCTTCTCCACCGTCTCCAGGATTTCTCTTGGGTGGAACGGTTTCAGAAGATATTCATACACGCCGCTTTGAATAGCCTGTCTTGCATACTCAAATTCAGAGAAACCCGTCAACAGTATCACTGCGGTGTCGATGGAATACTGCTTAATCATTGCCGCCAGTTCAAGCCCCGTCATCCCCGGCATACGGATATCAAAAATCACGATATCTACCAGTGCCGACAGCAGCAGATCCCTTGCCTCTTCTCCATTTCCCGCAGAGTACACTTCCTCAATCCCGATAGATTTCCAGTCCAGGCTCAGAAGTCCATTTCTTATCAATAATTCATCATCTGCAATTAACATGTTCATATACTCTATTCATCTCCTTCAGATATACATTTGTAACACTTCAAACCCAATACAGTTGCGCATATTTGTTGAATCCAGTATAACATTTCACGGGTAAGTAGAACATACAACGATAACCATTAACTGCACAGTTACATATGACGTTATCATTTACTGGCTGCGCCTATCCTTTCACAGCCCCTGCCACCATTCCTTCCATAATGTATTTGTGAAGGAATATATACACCAGAATACTTGGAACAATTGTAATAATGACTGCTGCAATCTCTCCCACATAGTCGGTGGAATACATGGACTGGAAATTCGTCAGACCAACCGGCAGTGTCATCATTTTGCTGTCTGTCAGGAAAATCCTTGGCAGAAGCAGGTCATTCCACACGTTGATAAACTGTACCACTGCCACTGTCACAATAGATGACTTGGCAATCGGGAGTACGATTTTCGCAAAACATTTATAAATGGAGCAGCCATCCATAACTGCTGCCTCTTCCAGTTCCCTTGGAATGGAATCCATGAACCCGCAGATTATGAAGATTGCCATCGGAAATCCCACGGCTATCTGAGGAATAATGACTGCCAGATAAGTATTCAGAATCCCCATATTCTTAAACACGGAAAACAGTGGAATAATCAGTGCATAAATTGGAATCATCATGCCAAGCAGAAACACGTTATAAGTGACTTTGGAAAGCTTCCAGTACATTCGACTGATTGCGTAGGACGCCATGGTCGCCAAAATAACCGTTATAAGAACTGCCGCCACTGCGATAATTACAGAGTTCCCAAAGTAGCGGATTACACCACCTTTTACTACCGCATTGATATAGTTGGTCAGGCTCCATGTCTCCGGCAGCCCCCATGTATTGAAATAGAGTTCCTGGTTTGTCTTAAAGGATGCCAGGAATAACCAGATCAGCGGGTAGATACACATAATTGTAAAAGCAATCATCAATACATATTTGATTCCAAGCCATATTTTTTCTAAAGGACTTTTTTTCATGACTGCCCCTCCTTTCAAGAATCTTTCTCGCTCTTAAATACCTTATTGGACAAACCGACCGAGCAGATACATAACAGCATCAGAATAACGCCAATTGCACAGGCATAACCATATTTCAGAATATTAAAGGCTTCGTAATACATATAGGTAGACATTACATCCGTTGCGTGATTCGGTCCTCCCCCTGTCATGACTGCCACTAAGTCATAATACTTCAGAGAACCTGTGATAATCAGCACAGCATCTATTTTCAGAATCGGTTTGATCATGGGGAATGTGATGGATTTAAACTGCTGCCATGCCGTGGCGCCGTCAATTTCCGCCGCCTCATAATAAGAAGAATCAATATTCCGCATTGCTGCAAGCTGTATGATCATATGATAGCCCACATACTGCCACATCACGACAATGATTATACAGAACAGCGCCAGATTTTTATTTGAAAGCCAAACCTGCTGCAGGTCCCCAAGACCAATCAGCTTTAAAAATGCATTTAAAAGACCATAGTTTCCATTGTAAATAAAGCTCCATGTCAGACCGACTGCTACCCCGCAGATTACACTTGGCAGGAAAAACACAGTCTGGAAAAATGCCGCGCCTTTGATTTTCTTAAAGATTGCATTTGCAAAAAACATAGCCAAAGGCATGTGTGCAATCAGAGAACCCACCACCATAAGGATGTTGTTTCTGAGTGCATGCGTAAATGTTGAATCCTGAAACAGTGATATATAATTTTTTAACCCTACGAATTTCCCCGGAGACATCAGATTCGTGTCAAACAGGGACATATAAACGTTATAACCGATTGGAAACAAGGCAAATACTGCGTATATGATAAATGCCGGAAGTACAAAGACTGCAATACTTTTCTTATTTCCCAAAACGCTTTTCATGCTGCCACCCCTTTCAAAAGCCCGATTGTGGGCACAAAATGAGCCGCCGCAAAGCCGGCGGCCCATTTTGACTCTTATTTTTTCACACTCGCTACTCATTTGCCTCTGCATATTTCTGCAAATTGTCTAATGTAGCCTGTGGGTCTTCCCCATTTGCGATTGCGATACTGCTGTTGTTGAACTCATTTCCAAGATCCGTATTCATACGGTCAAACCATGGGGTCAATGCAGTCTGCTCATTGAAGCATGTGATTGCATCTTTGCTGAGGCTTGAAAGCTTGCTTTCATCTAAATCAAATTTAGTAGCAGGCATACGTCCATAATCATATAGCAGCATTGCTGCGTTGTCGGCATTTGTCCAATATTTCAGAAGAGCTACCGCCGCATCTACATTCTTACAGTTTTTTGTCACTGCAAAGGAGTTGTCCAGAGAGCCTACTGAAACATTTGCATTTACTTTGTCAACTGGCGGCATTGTGAAGCAGCTCACATCATCAGCTACCTGGCAGACATCTTTGTTGTTCAAGTTAGAAATTTCCCATGTACCATTGAAATACATTGCAGCCTGCCCGGACTGGAACAATGCTTCTGCCTCAGACCCGCTGACTCCGGTGAATCCTTTTTCAAAATATCCGGCATCAACTTCTTCCTGGAAAAGCTTTGCCGCCTGTACCATAGCATCGTCATTCCATGATTTTGTTCCTGCTTTGATTCCTTCAAACAGTTCATTTCCTGCAATACCATCTGATAACTGCTGAATATACTGTGAAACAAGCCATGCATCATCTGCTGTGGATGCCAAGGCTACTGGTGTCACACCATTTTCCAGAAGTGTATCACATACTTTACGGTACTCGTCATATGTAGTCGGAACAGAAAGACCATACTTTTCAAAAATCCCTTTGTTGTAATACATGGTTGCCATACACTGTGCGGTAGGAATTCCATATACACTTCCGTCATAAGTCTCCTGCTCCAGAGTTCCGCTGTTGAAGCTATCTGCCCATTCCTGATCTTCGTCCAGATACTTCTGAAGATTCTCAATCTTCTCTCCGTCCACGAAGTTTTCAAGATATCCAAGCTCCCATGTAAAAATGATATCCGGCTCAGAATCTGAAGCCATCATGGTTGTCAGCTTTGTCTTATAATCAGAGTTGCTGACAAACTCAGGTTTGATCGTAACCCCATATTCATTGGATTCGTTAAAAGCATCAATCAGCTTCTGATACCCTTCCACATATGCATCGGAAGCAGCTCCGTTTAACATCATGCTTAAAACTTCTCCCTCCTTGGAATCCTTTGATGAAGAAGAATCTGCATTCCCTTTGTTCCCGCATCCTGCAAGTAATCCCAGACATAAAGCTCCTGTTAGTAATATTGCAATGCCTCTTTTCATTCCATTACCTCCATTTGTGTTTGTTATAAGAAAAGTAACTTTTCTCTCCCTTATCTGATATTTATTCTAAGGTAACATGCTGATATTTTTAAGAGAGAAAAAGTGACACTTTTGTTTAATATTTTGCACAAAATATTAAACAAAAGTGTCACTTTTTCTCTCTTAAAAATATC
>ENA-UOOI01001108-UOOI01001108.1-fermentation-metagenome-genome-assembly--contig:-NODE-1108-length-30101-cov-10.139952_pt1 | contig 30101 bp, 28 predicted proteins | sample MGYA00245779_ERZ724027 | MGnify/ENA primary metagenome ERZ724027 (study PRJEB28704, sample SAMN03018318) | fermentation metagenome | biome: anthropogenic terrestrial biome; feature: soil...
TCAACAGCTATATCGATCTTTCGTCTCAAAAAAATTTTGACGTCAGGCTGATATTGTTTGATTTAATTATTAATTCATAACATTAGAATATACCGTTTTTGCGGTAACTCCCTTAATTCGACCGATTTTCCCCGCCATAGTATTAATTTTGTCCTGCGGAGCATCAACCACAATACTAATAATATTGATTCCTCTTTTACGATAGGGAAGTCCCATGCGTCCGATAATATAGGAACCGTATTCATGCAGCAGAGTATTGATCTGATTTGCAGATTCCCTGCTTTCTGCAATAATTGCAATAATTGCCACTCTTGTTTCCATCGGTACCTCCTCAAGATTTACCAATTCTTTGATCATATGTTTACATCAATTTTATCAATTATATTCCAATTTCAGCAAAAAGTCAAATGAGGTTCAGGTGGAGCATTGAACCTAAAATCACTTACTCGGCCGGTATGACCTTCGTGATCTCAAACATGTTGTTTAGTATATACCAGTTCTGAGGGAAAGGCTGGGACAGTGTCCAATAGCTTACTCCCCTGAGATCATATTCATTGACCAATTTGTATTTTGCCTGTATGCTCCTGGCATCTTCAAACCAGACCACATGCTGCCTGCCCTCTTCATCTACATAGTTGAAGTATGGAGACTGTGCCCTCTCATCAAATTTTATCTCCGCACCATATCTTCTTGCCCTGTTTACAGCTTCCTGATGGCCTATACTCTCTGCAAATTCACCACCCGGAGTATATGGAAGTGTCCAGTCATAACCGTACATGGGTATTCCCATCAATATCTTTTTAGATGGTATCACGCTCACGGCATAATTTATAACTTTTCTGACTTCACTGAGTGGTGCTACGGCCATGGGTGGTCCTCCGGACCAGCCCCATTCGTAGGTCATTATTATAACAAAATCCACTATCCTTCCATGAGAGGCATAGTCATGAGCTCCATGCCATGCACCCGAGGTAACATCATATGTTTTAGGTGCCAGTGCAGTGCCAATTACATATCCGAGCGGATGGGCCCTTGACACCAACTTCTCAAGAAACGAATCATATTTTTCCCTATCTGAAGGCGGAATTCTTTCAAAATCTATTACAGCTCCATAATATTCTCCTTCATCCATTGCTTTGATTATATTGTCTATTAACGTATCTTGAATACTCTCGTTGTTTAACAACCCAGATATCAAATTGGTATCAAAATTCGCCCCGGAAATATTTGTCACTGAAAGCAGTGGTGCAGCTCTGCTATTTCTCCCCATCTCAATTATGGTTTCATCCCTTAGAGGTACAAGTTCGCCTTTTTCAGTCACATGGTGGCTAAATGGTGTTATATAAGTTAAATACGTACCTACATCACTTACAATGGCTCTTTCTCTTTCAGCAGTGGAAGGTTGTATAAATCCATTAGTTTCAATCACACCATAATTTTTTGAATTCTCCGGTATTCTTATTATCATGCCAGGGTAAATAGTTTCGGGATTCAATATATCATTCAGCTGAACTATGCTGTTTACGGAAATTCCGAACCTTTGAGATATGGTCCAGAGTGAATCGCCAGGCACAATTCTATATGCCCTTTCCGTAGTTGGAATCACAAGAGATTGCCCCGCCACCAGGCTTTGCTCAGGGCGCAGAGCATTGACAGCTATTATCCTTTCCTGGGGAACGCCAAATCTCCGTGATATAGACCATATGGAATCACCTGGACGGACTACATATATATTCAAAATATACTGCTCCTTTTTCGATTACTGTCATTAATCATTATATTCTAAAATTACAATTTTGTTCTAAGAACTAGTTGTAAATATTTTTACTGAAATATCTATCTCCCCTGTCAGGAAATATAACTACTATATTTCCCCCATCTATAATTCTTGACAATTTCAATGCCGCAGACATAGCTGCACCCGATGAAGAGCCCACTATAAGGCCCTCTTTCCTGGCAAGTTTTCTTACCATGTCAAAAGCTTCTTCATCATTTACCTTTATCACTCTGTCTACCAGACTCATATCCATAGTACCGGGAATAAAATCATTGCCTATTCCCTCAATAGAATAATTATCTTCTCTGCCGCCGCCAAGAACAGAACCTTCCGGATCCGCCAGAACTGATTTCATATTTTTTATCTGGTTTTTTAAATATTTTACAACTCCTGTAAAAGTACCTCCGCTGCCCGCCCCGGCTACAAGATAATCAATTTTTCCCTCCATGTCCAGATATATTTCAGGACCTGTAGTTAAATAATGGGTCTCGGGGTTATCACCATTTTCAAATTGCCTCAAAGATATGGAATTAGGTATACTCTCAAGTAGATCTCCGGTTTTTTTTACAGCACCGATCATCCCATCTTCTTCAGGTGTATTCACTATTTCCGCTCCAAGAGCTTTCATAAGAATCTGTTTTTCAACAGAAAATTTCATGGGTACCACAAATATAACTCTGTATCCCTTATTCAACGCTCCCAGCGCAATACCCAATCCGGTGTTGCCCGCAGTAGCTTCTACTATAGTATATCCCTTTTTCAATATGCCTTTGTTTTCTGCACTTTCTATCATGTGCACCCCTACTCTATCCTTTATACTGCCTCCCGGATTAAAATTTTCCAGTTTTGCAAATATACCAACATTTTCCCTGGCATTGAAATTATTTAATTTTAACATGGGAGTATTTCCCACCATTTCCTTTATGTCATTATAGTACAGCATTTCCCATCAATCCTCCACAGAATCACCGCTTATTTTGCGAATTTCAATGCATTTTTTAGATCTTCTACTATATCATCCTTGTTTTCAAGTCCTACAGACAATCTCACTAAGTTGTCCACTATGCCTATCTCCTGTCTTATTTCATAGGGTACTGCAGCATGAGTCATAGTCGCCGGATGGGATATAAGTGACTCTACGCCGCCTAAACTTTCCCCCAATGTTATAAGTTTTAAATTCTTCAAAAATTTATTTACATCCAGCCCTTCTTTTAAGACGAATGAAATGACCGCACCACCTCCTGAAGCTTGAGACCTGTGGATTTCATAACCTGGATGGTCCTTGAAACCCGGATAATAGATTTTATCCACCGCATCGTTTTTTCTCAGGAATTCAGCCACATATTCGGCATTTTCAAGGTGCCTGTCCATTCTGACAGACAATGTCTTTATCCCTCTTATCAAAAGCCAGCTGTCGAAGGGACTCAATATGGCCCCTGCCGAGTTCTGAATAAAGTGTATTTTTTCACCTAATTCCCTGTCATTTACTACTAGAAGTCCCGCGATCAAATCGCTGTGTCCTCCTAAATATTTAGTCGCACTGTGCAGCACTATATCGGCACCCAATTTCAACGGCTTTTGCAAATAGGGTGACATAAAAGTATTGTCCACAATGGTGAGTATTTTATTTTCCTCGGCTATTTGGCTTATCTTTCTTATATCTGTGATAGTCATGAGAGGATTTGTCGGCGTTTCAATGAATATTGCCTTTACGTCCTTAGTAATACTTTCTTTTACTTTTTTCAAATTGCTTGTATCCACCAGCTCATAATTTAAATTGAAATTTTTAAACACCTTGTCTATAACTCTGAAGGTCCCTCCATATACATTACTGGAAAGTATGATTTTATCTCCGCTGTGAAAGAGCATCAATGCTGAAGATATAGCTGCCAATCCGGAGGAAAAGGCAAACCCCCTCTCGCCTTCCTCCAGATCCGCAATCAACTTTTCCACTGCATCTCTCGTAGGGTTTCCCGTCCTTGAGTATTCATACCCCCTATTTTTCCCTATTGCATCTTGTTTGTAGGTTGAAGTCTGATATATAGGTACACTGACTGCTCCCGTCCTTTTATCCCCATCTATTCCTCCATGTATTAACAGCGATTCGATTTTCATAATTTTATTCTCCCTTCTTAATTCCACTTGCTATAAATATTCCCGTTTCAGTATATTCCCCTTTGCTCGAATATCCTTTACATTTTAACCCGGTATCCTCAAACTTTACTTCACTAAACCCTGCAGTTTTCATCCATTTGTTTATCTGTTCATCTGAAAATCCCAGCCATTTATCGTGTATTTCAATCTTTGTCCATTTTCCATTGTGCTCCTCCATATCCGATATGAAAAAGCTTCCATTTTTCTTCAAAATTCTGTAAGCTTCCTTTATCACCTTGTCTGCCTCCACCACATGATGCAGAGCCATGTTTATATATACAACATCAATGGATTCGTCAAATAAGGGAATATCTGTTATAGAACCCTTTATAGGATATACATTATTTATTTTTTTATCCAGACATTCATCATGAAGCTGCCTCAACATATTCCTGGAATTGTCCAATGAAAATACCAAATCTGCATCCTTTGACAGTGCAAGTGAAATGAATCCCGTTCCACACCCAAGATCAGCACATATTTTATTTTTTATATCAAATTTAGAAAGTACTACGTATTTTAGCCTATTTTCAAAATAATTTTCTCTTATTACATTCCATTTATCAGCAATAGAATCAAAATACGACACTGAATCCATAATTATTCCTCCTAATAAATTAAATATTTATAAATATTTTTCAAATTCCGGAATTTTGAAAAACAAAAAACCTCCTGCCTCAATACAGAGGCAGAAGGTTACTTCCGCGGTTCCACTCTGTTTAAATTGTATAAATCTAAAAACAAAATCCATACAACAAAACTTATCATATTGGTACAATCATACCTCAACGCTTTTAACGGACGTGCCCGCTGAAATCTACTTCAATTCAATTCAATCCAGTACTCCAAGATGCAGTTCAATTGCCTCATGCCAAAGTTTCCTTACACCCACGGGAAACTCTCTCTTATGGACCTCAGTAACCTACTCTTCTTATCATAGTATTTCCTAGTATTCTACTAAGAATTAAATTTACATTCTTATAATACAATATAAGTTTATTTTAATCAAGTATAATTTATAATTTTATTATATATATTACTATGTAAAATGTTCCTAAAACTTTATACATGATCAATATTATTTTATAAAAAGTCACCACAGAATCATCGAATAAATAATAAAAGTCAAATTGACATAACTGCTGATTCAGAATCATTAATTTTTCTATAATGGAGATAAATTAGCTTGTCCAATTGCTGGCTTACTTCTAATATCTCTCCATTATACAGAGATCCATTTTTGACAACCAATGAATTCAATTTTTCTCTTAATTGTTCTATCTGTTCCATAAACTTACCATCTTTCCTATAATTCTAACAATTTTATTTATTGTATTACACAAACCTTTTATAATATACCAGAAAAATACAACAATATCAAGTGGTAATACATTAATATTTTAAAATATTGTATAATATAAATATATTCACGACAGCTCACAAGGAGGATAATATAATGAATTTGGACAAAATGCTGGAACTTATCCCAAAGACGGAGCTTCACTGTCATTTAGACGGCAGCGTAAGACCCACAACAATCTTGGATATTGCAGGCAGAGAAGATATAATCACTTCAGATACAAACCTAAATGTTCTCGAAAAGCAGGTAAAGGTTTTTGGAAAATGTAATTCTCTAAAAGAGTATCTTGATAAATTTAATTTACCTATAAAAATTATGCAGAAAGAAAAAGATATATACAGAGTAGCGGTTGAACTTCTAGAAGATGCATCCAAAGAAAATATAAGATATATAGAAATACGTTTTGCCCCTTTCAACCATCTATTGGACAATTTAAAGCCCGAGCAGGCTGTAGAAGCTGTACTTTCTGCCATGAACTACGGCAGGGATCACCTGGAAATCATGTCAAATTTAATTTTGTGCATTTTAAGACAGGAGCCGCCTTCCAGGGGAATAAAACTTGCTGAACTGGCCAGAAAATATTCATCCAAAGGCGTGGCTGCCATAGATCTTGCAGGGGATGAGGCAAATTTTCCACCTGAAATTCACACAGAAGCTTTTGAACTGGCAAAAAGCTATGGAATTCACCGCACAGTCCATGCCGGTGAAACCGGAATACCAGAAAACATACTAAAATCCATAAAAATTCTGCACGCAGAAAGGATAGGCCACGGTACCTGTGCATATAGAGACAAAAATACACTTGAATACCTGATAGCGCATAAAATTCCGCTTGAGGTATGTGTAACCAGCAATGTAAATACCTCTGCAGTAAATTCTTACAGAGAACATCCCATAAAAAAATATTTAGATAAAAACATTGTGGTAACAGTAAATACAGACAACACAACTGTGTCAAATACAGATATAATCCAGGAATTCAAATATCTCGTAAAATATCAAGACTTTAATTTTGAGGATATAAAAAAAGTTATTCAAAATGGAGTAAATTATTCCTTCGCCTCACAGGAAGATAAAAATAATTTTAAAAACAGCTTCAATTCTTTTATGGACAGCATAAAATGAAAATACAAAAAAAATTCAAAGTACAGATTAAAACACCTGCACTTTGAATTTCAAGAACATTTGATTTTATTTAGAGGAATTGGGTTTTTTCTTCTTTTTTATAGCTTCATCCAGCGTATGCCATGCAAGCACTGCACATTTTACCCTGGCAGGCATCATTGATATATTTTTAAGTGCTATGGCATCCTCCAGCTTTTCCAATTCCTTTTCATCCGTAATTTCCTTTTTTATCATGCCTATAAATGTCTTAATATAATCCAAAGCTTCCTCGACAGTCTTTCCCTTAACCAGATCTATCATCATGGAAGTTGAAGCCTGGGATATGGCACATCCACTTCCCTCATAGGCTATATCATCTATCACATCTCCCTTGAATTTCAGGGAGAGGGTTATATCATCTCCACAACTTGGATTATGACCTCTTTCCTTCAAGTCAGGATCCTTTATTCCTCTTTTATTGGTAGTATCCTGGTTATGTTCTGTTATTATCTGGGAATATATCATACTAAGATCGTCCATATCCCAACCACTTCCTTACATTTTTGAGTGCTTCTATAAATTTGTCTATTTCCTCAAAAGTATTGTAAAAATAGAAGCTAGCTCTGGAAGATGCCTGGATTCCCAGATGTTTCATAAGAGGTTGTGCACAATGATGTCCCGATCTAACTGCCACACCATAGCTGTTCAATATAGTAGCCACATCATGCGGATGAACATCTTTTACATTAAAGGAAATAATTCCACCTTTATCCTTGGCATTTTTAGGTCCATACACTGTTACATAATCCAATTCCGAGATTTTCTTGAGAGCATACTCGGTAAGTTTCTGCTCATAAGCTTCTATCTTGTCAAGACCTATTGAATTCAAATAATCAATAGCTGCTCCAAGAGAAACCGCACCTTCAACATTCTGAGTACCTGCTTCAAATTTAAAAGGCAGTTCTGCAAAAGTGGCACTTTGTTCTGTCACATATTCTATCATGTCTCCTCCACCTAAAAAAGGCGGCATTTTGTTCAAAAGTTCCTCTTTCCCATAAAGTACTCCTATTCCCATGGAAGCCAGCATCTTATGACCTGAAAACACAAAGAAGTCTGCATCAAGGTCAGACACATCGACTTTCATGTGCGGTGTGCTCTGTGCTCCATCCACTATGGCCACAGCTCCCTTTTCATGGGCATATTTCACAATATCCTTGACCGGATATTTTGTTCCAAGTACATTGGATACCTGGGCAATGGACACAATTTTCGTCTTGTCGGTAATTTTATTTTTGTATTCTTCCTCAGTTATTTTTCCATCTTCATTGGTATACATATACTTAAGTACCGCACCTTTTACCCGTGCCACCATCTGCCATGGAAGTATATTGCTGTGGTGCTCTGAGATGGCAATTACTATTTCATCTCCCTTATTTACAAAATTCAATCCATAGCTGTAAGCTATCAGATTCAAAGATTCTGTGGTATTTCTTGTAAATATTATCTCAGAAGATTTCTTGGCTCCAATAAATGCCCTTACCTTTTCACGGGCCCCTTCATAAGCCTCGGTGGATGTAACCCCCAAATAATGAGCTCCCCTGTGAGGGTTCCCATTCAAATTTTCATTATAATGCTCCACAGCCTTTATAACAGAAATTGGCTTTTGTGTAGTTGCACCATTGTCAAAATATACTAAATCCTTTCCCTTTACTTTTATGGAAAGTATAGGAAAATCTTTTCTTATTTTATTTACATCCAATATATCCCTCTGCATTACATTCCCATTACTCATTTACAATCCTCCTCCTAAGTTCTTCAGATAAAAACTTTCTTAAATTCTCTGCGGGAACTCTATCAAATATAGGGCTAAACCTGGCCTCTATAATCAATTTTTCTGCTTCGCCATAATCAAATCCTCTGCTCATCAGGTAGAAAAGCTGATTTTCATCTATTTTTCCTACACTGGCTGCATGCTGCCCGTCTACATCTTCTTCCTGACAGAGAAGCATTGGAATGGTGTCAGTTTTCACTGTCGGATCTAGAAGAAGAACTTCTTCGGCTTGAGCTCCCTTGGATTTAGAGGATCCCATCTTGAAATCTATATTTCCCTTGAAAACTTTTTTTGCCCTGTCTTTCAGCACTCCTTCTATAATCATGTTGCTTGTGCTCTCTTTGCCAAAATGGTTGGTAGTATAATAGAGATCCTGTTTTCTATCTCCGTCAACCAAATAAGCCGAATATATATCGGCGCTGCTGCGCTGACCTTTTAAATCCGAGTTATAATTTGTAACATTTATCTTGCTTCCCATTTCTACTGTAACCCAATTTACCTTGGCTCCATCTTCCACCTCTGCCATATTGGAATCAAAATGGGATGCCCTGTTATTCATTCTCTGGACCTTTACGACATTCACTTCGGATCCGCTTCCTGCAAAGACTTTAGTCAGGCCGTTGTGAAATACCTCCATGTCTCCATCTTCCGTGTAATAATCCACCACCAGTGTAATTTTGCTGTTTGGTCCAGCTACAATTATATTTTGATCTATAACTGACGGATTTTGTGAATTCAAATTAAAATTAAGCCTTATAGGTGAATTTAAAATTTTATTCTCCGGAATTTTTAGAAATACACCTGAATTAAAGCCATTTTCCGCAAGCCTTACAAAATCCTTTGATACAGAAGTGGCATCTTTAAAACTGGAATAGCCTGTGAGACTTTTTCCATCGATTTCCCTTATGTCTTTCAAATACACATTTTTAAAATCTTCAGCTTTAAAATCCATATAATCTGCATTGTATTCATTTATTTCAGGAAAATTATAATCTTTAATATGAAAATTATTCAATCCAAGATGTTTCCAAGTAGGTACATAGGCTTCATTTAATCTGAAATCCTTCTTGTCTTTCAATTTGGAAATTATATTTTTTCTCTTACTCAAATTTTCCTTATTATCTATCATAAAGTACCTCCTATCCTATGGTTCCCTTTAATTCCAATTTAATTAGATTGTTCATTTCCACTGCATATTCAAGTGGAAGTTCTTTTGCCACAGGTTCAACAAACCCTGTAACTATCATTTCTCTGGCTTCTTCTTCCGTAAGCCCCCTGCTCATCAGATAGAAAATGGCATCGTCACTTATTCTACCTATTTTGGCTTCATGTCCTATATCAACATTATTGTTGGCTGCACTTACAATAGGTATTGTATCTGACCTGGACTTGCTGTCCAGCATCAACGACTCACAGGATACACTTGATTTTGCATTCACTGCATTTTTTGTAGAGCCTAAAAGGCCTCTATAAATGGAAACTCCGCCATCTTTGGAAATGGACTTGGAATTCACTACAGATGTGGTGTTCGGAGCTGCATGAACAACCTTGGAGCCTGTATCCAGATACTGTCCGGCACCTGCGAAAGTTATTCCCGTAAAGTCACACCTTGCTCCTTCTCCTTTCAATATACTCATTGGGTATAACATGGATACCTTGGAGCCAAACGAACCGGTGACCCATTCTACATGGGCATTTTTATCCACCAGTGCTCTCTTGGTATTCAAATTATACATATTCCTGGACCAGTTTTCTATAGTACTGTATTTCAGAGAGGCCCCTTCTCTTATATAACATTCCACACAGCCTGCATGCAGGTTATTCACATAGTATTTAGGTGCAGAACAGCCCTCTATATAGTGAATACTTGCTCCCTTTTCCACCACTATTAAGGTGTGCTCAAACTGACCTGCTCCCGGTGCGTTTAATCTAAAATAGGATTGAATCGGTATTTTAACCTGGACTCCCTCCGGTACATATACAAAGGAACCTCCAGACCAAACTGCCCCATGAAGTGCTGCAAATTTATGATCAGTTGGAGGTACAAGTTTCATGAAAAGAGGTCTTACCAGATCTTCATGCTCCCTTATGGCCGTTTCCATATCCATATATAAGACGCCCTGTTTTTTCAACTCGTCACTCACATTATGATAGACTATCTCCGAATCGTATTGAGCACCCACTCCTGCAAGAGACTCGTGTTCTGCCTTGGGTATTCCAAGCAAATCGAAAGTCTTTTTTATATCCTTTGGCACATCATTCCAATCATGTTTCATGTTGGTATTGGGCCTCACATAAGTAACTATATTGTTCATATCCAAACCCGACAGATCAGGTCCCCAGCTCGGCATAGGCATCTTATTGTAAATTTCCAGGGATTTAAGCCTGAATTCCCTCATCCAATCGGGATCATTTTTTTCATCAGATATCTCTTCTATTATTTCTTTTGTAAGACCGGAACTAGTTTTATAACTGGATTCATCCTTATTTTTCATATCGTAAATATTTCTTTTTATATCCTCTATACGAGTTTTTTCTTTTTCCAATAAAAACACCTCTCCTTTAAGACAATTAATTAAGCCAGTGCCTTAAACTTATCGTATCCATTTTCCTCTATTTCTTCAGCCAAAGACGCATCGCCGGTTTTAACTATTTTTCCGTTTACAAGTATATGGACATAATCAGGTTTCAAATATTCCAAAATATTGTTGTGATGTGTGATTATAAGTACGGAATTATCCTCCGTCCTGAGTTTGCTTACCCCTTCTGACACTATTCTAACTGCATCCACATCAAGTCCCGAGTCAGTTTCATCCAGCATGGCAAGTTTAGGCTCAAGCACCGCCATTTGAAGTATTTCATTTTTCTTTTTTTCTCCACCTGAGAATCCCACATTCAAATATCTCTTTGCATAGCTATCATCTATTTTCAAAAGTTTTAACTTCTCCTTCAATGCCCTTCTAAATGCCAGTATTCCACTTTTCTTGCCTGTAACAGCAGCTTTTGCGTTGCGTAAAAAATTTTCAACAGTTATTCCCTGTATTTCTTCAGGATATTGAAAGGACATAAATATTCCACGCCTTGCCCTTTCATCCACCTTCAAGTCATTTATCTTCTTTCCGTCAAATATTATATCCCCTGCTGATACAACATATTTGGGATGGCCCATTATAGTATTTACAAGGGTAGATTTCCCCGCTCCATTGGGACCCATTATAGCATGGATTTCACCTTTCCTAATTTCAAGATCAACTCCCTTTAATATTTCATTACCTTCAACTTCCGCCTTTAAATTATTTATTTCCAATAATTTTTTTCCCATTATATCTCTCCTTTATATCAGAGTATTTAAGTCATATTTGATTTTAAAAATCAACTACAATGTAAATGAGTATATAGCTGCGATAAAAATACCCGACTTAAATACTCAACATTGTATCTGATTATATTTTACTATTTATTTATCGAATAATCAACAATGAAATACCATTTTATATTTTCCCTAAAAGTTTTTATTTTCTGATAATATCCCAGTTCCCTTCAAACCACGTAATTTTATTTAAGCCTTATCTTTTCCTTTGTCTCTACCTGAATCACTATTCCATCCTGTATAACCAGCGTTATCGAGCCGTAATTTATACTTTTCAATGACTGTAATATTTTTTTAATATGCTGCTCTGAGATCTGATTTTTCTTCTTTACAACTTTCTCTCCCATTTTAATATTACCCCCTTTATATTAATTTATGAGCCAATTAAAAAATCCTCTTCATAAAAGAAGAGGATTTATATCAAATAAACGTAAAAGATTCAAATTAAGATTCTGCACTCACCTCATCTTCCAGAACTGCATTCTGATGGACTTAGCACCTTACATGCATTGATATGTCTAGCTGCACGGGTTGCTGAAACTTCATCGGGCCATTCCCTAAGTTTCTCTTGATAAGGATCAATATTAAATTATTAGTTTTAATTATATATCATAAAATCAACGTGGTCAACAAATTCTTAATTATTTTATTCAATTAAATATAACCTTCCGCATTTTCAGTTTCCAAGCTGAGTCCGTCTATGGACATACCTTCCTTAAGCTCTATCAGCAGACATTTTTTCCCTCTTTTATCCACTATCTGCCTTACACTGCCCAGGTCTTGAGGCCTTATGGTTATACTTGCACTCTCGTTCTCAATTTTCACTGATTTACTTTTAAAATTGGGAACTACATTTCTCGCCTTAAACTCATGATCTCCGCCGCATACTTCTTGAAAGGCATTTTTTACGGACTTGACACCTTCCACACCGCTTTCCTTCAAAACCCTGGCAATCTCGTTCGTATCCAACACCGGCTCTTCATCCTCTTCATCTTCTCTTTCAAATTTTTCATTTATTCTCCCATATATACTTTCCATCACACCTGGTTTTATTTTGCCTCCTACCACCGTATTCAACACATTTTTGAAATTTTCCCTTTCTTCAAGAGCAGTAGGTTTTACGGCACATTCCAATACCTTTTCCACAAAAGTGCTGTTAATTTGCTTCTTCTTAGAAGAGTAGTATACTACCTTGTTTATATCCACACATCCGCAGGTAAAACTCGGAAACATAAAACCATCCAGTGGTGCATTTAAATTTATAATCATGTCCAATGCAGAATTGGGTTTAAATTTCATTTCACTATAATCAAATTTCAATACTTTCTTTGGAATTTCCACTTTGTTTACACTGCATAATATAAATTCCACAGACTGCATGTAATCTTCAGCATCGTCTTTTTTATGACCCCTGTTTTTATTACTGCTGTAATACTCTGCTTTCACGAAATTTATCACCACGTCCGTATCATATGTATAATTCTCAGATATCCTGTCAACTATCTTGTCTCCAAAAGCAGCTATGTCTTCCCTGGAACTTAAAGCGCTGTACAGTATATGCTGCGTACTTTCACCGTCATCTGAACCAGTATCTTCCCGCCCGTTCTTTTTCTCGAAATCAAGTTCAAATATTTTGGAATCCAGGGATCCTGTAAGCACCTTTCTAAAATTATTCAAATAGAGCTCCCTTTTTTCTATCTCCATTCTTTCAAAATACTCCAGATCTCTCGTTATTATATTCCCGCCGTCTTTTTTTAGATACACACTATAAATTTCTTTAATAGGCAGCATGCAGCTACCCAATTTAAATTCTCTTCTTATATTCGACAAATCTTTTTTATTCATTTTCACATCTCCGCTCTACAAAATAAGTTATAAATTCACCTTATACATACTTATTTTAACAAAATATAATAACATTTGCCAAGAATATAGTATAAATCAAAAAAATTTGATACAATATAAACATAAAAATTTAAGGAGAATAACGAAATGTCTTGTAAAAAATCTGAAAATACAAATGAAAACACAATTAAAGTTTATAATATAAGACAAGCTCTTAAAGAAAATATAAGGGAAGATCAGCTAAATGCCCTGGCTTTGGAAAAATCAACGGACAATAGGGCAAAAAACAGTACCAAGGCCAAAATTCATCACAGGGTACCCTTTTACAAAAACAAAAATATAACACTGCCGCTTCTGTCCGCAGTACTCGCTTTAAGTTTCACCTGTGCATCCTATTTCTATGAAACCCATATTTCTAAATATGTCGAAAAAAATAGAATTGCCGCTGAAAACATGGCTCTTCAAGGAAATATATCAGGTGCTTGTTCTCTAGTAGATAGAGCTTCAAATTTACGTCCGAACAACAAAACTCTAAAAGCGGATAAAATATTTTTACAGGATGGCAAAACTGTGGATTTACATATAAATATTGCAGATAATTACATAAAAGATAAGAACTACAACATGGCTTCGAATGAATTGGATGAAGCTGCAAATCTGATATCCGATAAAGCCGGAAACTTTTATTCACTATTAAATAAAAATATAGAAAATAAGAGAATGGATATAACTGTACTGCAGATAAAAAATGAAATGAACAATAAAAGCAGCATAGAGGATTTGGCTGAACTTTTAAACAAAATATCCAACTACAATGTGAAAGAAGCCGGCGAAACCGCTTTGGAACTTAGAAAGAGGATAAGTACCGTAGCTTATAACACAGCCAATGAATATTTGAAAAAAAATGATTTCACCTCTGCACTTCAAACTATAAACAAAGGTATTGTCTATAATCCAGGAGATAAAAAGCTGATAAAATTTAAACAAGTTGTGATATCTGAAAAAAATTCTTTTGAAACCGCCGAAAAGACTAGAATTCAAAATGCCATAGCTTCAGCTGCCCTTGAAGATAAAAACAACAAAACCAATGCAGTTCAAGTAATTTCATCTTCCACTGATATAGATAAATATGGAGATCTCACAATCAATGGAACTGTCAAAAACATAGCTACAAAACCCGTAAGTTCCATACAAATATACTACACCATATACGACTGTAACAATGTTGAACTTGGAAACGATTCTACCTACGTTTATCCCAACCAGCTATCAGTGAATGAAACAGGCAAATTTGAAAATACAGAATATAAAATGCCAAAGGGACATCACTTCAAAATTACAAAAATAACCTGGTCATTACCACAGGAGGACAATCATGAAGATAAATAAAATTTCTGTTATTATATCGGCAATACTGATAAGTGCCAGTACTGCCGCATGTTTTACCATACATAAAAATATGAGGTCCAAACCTTCCGAAAATTTATCCAAGCTGGGAAATATAACTGAAGTAACGAGCACCTCTAAAACAAGGGATCTAAATTCAATAATCCACGAAAATCAAAAATCAGTGGTATCCTTAGAAGTAAAAAATGGCAGTAAGAGTACAACTGGTTCTGGTTTTATATACGATAAAAAAGGTGATATAGTAACCAATGCACATTTGATAAAAGACAGACTTCCTATAATTATAAGAATGGCCGATACTAAAACATACAGGGGAAAACTCCTGGGTAAAAGCGAAATTACAGATATAGCCTTAGTCCGGGTTGACGCCTTAAAGGGAAAAAATCCCATGAAAATTTCAAGAGATAAAAAAGCAGATATAGGAGATGAAATAATAGCGCTTGGAAGTCCGCTCGGCCCTCAAAATACAGCTGACATAGGTATAATAAGCGGATCAAACATAAACTTCAGTCTGGAAAATTATCAATACAAAAATGTCTACCAGATTTCTGTTCCCGTATCTTCTGGAAATAGCGGCGGTCCTCTTTTAGATAAAAATACAGGACAAGTTATAGGCATAATTTCCACAAAAGCGGATAATAAATCAGTGGGTTTCAGTATACCAATAAACCAGGTTACTCCAATGCTGGACAGCTGGTCCTCAAATACAAATACCACCGAATTTTCAACTCAAAATAGGGATTCATATGAAAATCCAAAACCATCTACAAAAAATGCTGTCTATCTGGTTTCATATTTCTACAGCAGCTTAAATTCCAAAGACTATGTGACTGCTTATTCCTTACTTGGATCAGGCTGGCAGGGAAAAATACCCTATGAAAACTTCCGGAAAAGTTACCTTCAAACCATATCTGTAAAGACGGACAATATGCTCTGTCACCAAATGGAAAATGGCAGCATTGAGGTTTCAGCATCAATCGAGGCATTGGAGGGAAATGAAACAAATTCAGGAACAAACACCTACAATGTAATTTACACTATAGGTTATGAAAATAACAGCCTAAAAATTTTAAGCGGTAAAATCACACCCGCAAAACAGCAGTAAAAAATGAATGCCGCAAAACTGTTTTTTTGCAGCATTCATTTTTTTAACTTCAATTAAAAAATTCGGTATTTTCTATAGCCTCTCCTACAAGAGCATCTATATCCAGAACACTTTCCGCCTTCTTTATCTCCTCAAGCCTCGGTTTAATTTTGGGATGCTTGGGTACAAAAATGGTACAGCAGTCTTCATAGGGAAGTATTGAAATTTCATAAGTACCAATTTTCCTCGCCACATCCATTATATCCACTTTATCCATGGCTATGAGGGGCCTGAACACAGGTCTGTCCGCCGCATCATTGCTTACGACAAGGCTCTCCATGGTCTGGCTTGCAACCTGACCTATACTTTCTCCTGTAGTCACGGAATCTATACCGTACCTGGCAGCCAAATCACAGGCTACTCTCATCATAAATCTCCTCATTATTATAGTCAATTCATCTTCCCTGCAATTTTCAATAATACCCATCTGTATTTTTGTGAAGGGAACCACATAGATATTTACACTCCCCGTATATTTTTTCAATACGCCAGCCAATTCCTTGACTTTTTCCTTGGCCCTTTCGCTGGTATAAGGGTGGCTGTGAAAATATACATAATTCAAACGTACTCCCCTTCTCGCCATCATATAACCTGCCACCGGAGAATCTATGCCGCCTGAAAGCAAAAGCATGGTACTGCCGTTAGTACCATAGGGCATTCCCCCTATACCCTTGATTCTCCTTGAATATACATAGGTTTTATCTCTTATCTCTATATTTACAAAAAAATCAGGTTTTCTTACATCAACAGATAATCCATGTGTATTCTGAAGTATATAGGCTCCGACCTCCCTACTTACATCCATGGAAGTTTGAGGAAATTTTTTATTTGCCCTTTTTGTCACAACTTTAAAAGTTTTACCTTCATTTTCCATGGAATTTTCAAGAGCCTGCGACTCGATGCTTTCCATGTTGGAATCTACTTCATCCACTACACATATTTCTGATATCCCACATACGTTCTTAAGCCTTTTTATGCCTCTCTTCAAATCATCACATTCTATAAACCATCTTCCCTGATCCACCACAAAAGAATAATCAGTGTCCTTAAAAACATTTTTTATATTATTTTTTAACTTTCTCTCAAATTTTCCTTTATTCAATCCTTTCAGGAATATTTCCGGAGCACATTTCACAAGCAGCAACTTTTTCATTTACCTACTCTCCTTAAAAATTTTAAAGATTTGTCAAGCACATCCACAGTATAGTCCACTTCTTCTTTTGAATTATCTTCTCCAAAACTAAATCTTATAGTACCTTTTATATAGTCTTGGGGCAATCCAATAGCTTCCAGTACGTGACTGTTTTTACTGCTCTTAGCAGAGCAAGCGGAACCCGTGGAAACATAAATACCTTTTTCTTCCATCATATGAAGCAGTACTTCTCCTCTGACACCTATAAATGAAATACTCAGTACATAGGGTGAATACTCCGCTCCACTGCTGTTTATTTTAACCCCATCCATGCCAGCGAGTTTTTCCATGAAATATCTTTTTACCTCAGCTGTATGGTGAAAATTTTTATCTCTATTTTCATATATTTTTTCAGCAGCTTTTGCAAGCCCCACAATGGCGGCTAAATTTTCCGTACCCGATCTAAGGCCCTTCTCCTGTCCGCCTCCGTATATCAAAGGTCTTGGTTTTAGACCTTTTCTCACGTAGGCGATTCCGATTCCTCTAGGTCCGTGTATCTTATGGCCGCTGACAGACAGCAGATCTATGTGCATTTTTTTAACGTCTATATCGTATTTTCCGTATGCCTGAACCGCATCTACATGAAATTTTATCCTACCGCTCTTTTCCTTTATGAGCTTTCCTATATCTTCAATATACTGAACTGTGCCAATTTCATTGTTCGTATGCATTATGCTGACCAGCTGGGTTTGTTTGTTTATATTTTTTTCAAGCTGATCAATATCAATACGTCCGCTGCTGTCCACATCAAGATATGTAACCTTGACTCCGCACTTTTCCAGAGCCCTACAAGTATTCAAAACGCTGGGATGCTCTATCTTGGTAGTTATAATTTCGTTCCCGGGCTTTGCAAAACCTCTTATCAAAAAATTATTGCTCTCACTTCCTCCAGATGTAAATACTATCTCATCTCCATCACAATTTAAAGTATTTGCAATTGTATTTCTGCTATCATTCATTTTAAGTTCCGCTTTTAATCCAAGGGAATAAGCTGAAGAAGGATTTCCATAATAGTTTTTCATAGTATCTGCCATTGAACTCACCACTTCAGTATATGGCCTTGTCGTAGCGCTATTGTCAAAATAAACTTCCATTACTGTCCACTCCTTACATATGTAAAATAATCAAAAAATAATAGAATTAACATAACAATATTATCATACTTATAAAAAAATAATAAGGGCATATACTAATCGAAGAAGTAAAACAAGGAGGATTTCAAAATGAAAATAAGACACATTTTATCAATTGTGTTGTGTGCCATATATATAACACTAAGCTGCACAACTTATGCAGGATCTGCCGCAGTGGATTCACCTTCCGAAGGGAATATTCCGGATTCATCCTACAGGAATAAAATGATATACCTTACTTTTGACGACGGCCCCAGCACTGAAATCACCAACAAAATACTCGACATACTAAAAGAAAAAAATGTTAAAGCCACATTCTTTGTAATAGGTTATAAAATAAGTGACAATGAAAAAACATTGAGGAGAATCTACAATGAAGGGCACAGCATAGGGCTGCATACCTATACCCACAGGTGCAGCAAAATATATTCAAATGAAGATTCATTTATAAATGAGATGAATAAAACCAGTGAAGAATTAAAAAGTGTCCTGGGATTCGCACCAAAAATAATAAGATTTCCAACTGGAAGCAAAGGGCATTTGAATGAAAATTTTCTGGAAAGATTACATTCTCTCGGATACAGGGTATACGACTGGAACCTATGTTTATCAGACGGCATAGATTACAAAACACCTGTCGACAAGTTATACAGGGAAGGTACAGAAAAATGTGTCAATCCCAATAAAATATTTCTTCTTGCCCACTGTGACAGCCGGAATAAAAACACCTGCGAGGTACTGCCCAAAATAATCAATTACTACAAAGACCTGGGATATGAATTCAAAGCCATCACAAAATATACTCCTGAGTACCATTTCAGGGTGTCAAAATCAAGTATTAATTTACGGGAATGAGTCTATTCTGACCCAGGTCCAATTTATACGCCCTACCGTTTTTTTCGTTTATATAATACCAATCACTGGTGGCAGAATGATCTTCCATACTGTCAAAAACCTGTATAACATAATAGGGCACATTATCTCTTACGTCTTCATGATCAAATACGAATCTAGTATTCTCATTCTTATTTTCATAACATTCTGCAGCCTTCTTCACTGCCTGCTCTGTCGTAATATTTTTTTGTGAAGTGCTGGAAATCCTATTTTTGTTTTTTACAGTGTTTCCATTATCAGTATAAGTACTTTTTCCATAACTTGTTTCCTGGCCTGTTTTTTTATCCGTTTTTGCCCTGTAAGCTGTATTCTCTCCACTGCTATTATGCCCAGCTATCTTGTATTCATAAACTCCAAAACATATTGCCGCAAGTAAAATTACCGAAATTATACCGCATACTTTTTTATATTTCCCGCTCTTCAAAATATCACCTCTCCATTACTCACTTTTAACATTGGCAAACCATCTTAACGCATAATCAAAAGAATCGACAATCAAATCTGCTTTCGTCAATTCTTGATTGCCGGAATTTAAATTCCTAAAAGCCGTGCAGTACATTCCTGCATTTTTTGAGGCCTCTATTCCATTTTTTGAATCCTCTACGACCATACAGCGGCTCGGTTTCACTTTCAAAAGTTCCGCAGCTTTTAAAAATATATCCGGTGAAGGTTTGCTGTTTTTAACGTCATCACCTGAAATAATCTTATAAAAATATTTTTCCAGTTCAAACTTTCCAATGACAATTTCTATAACATTTCTAGGAGAAGATGAAGCTATCGCCAATTTCAAATTTCTCTCGTAGAAAAATTTTATGAATTTATCCACTCCTTTTATAGGTTCTATATTCTTGTCTTTTTTCAAACTATCCAGGTAAAGCTTTCTATCTTTTTTTATCAATTCTTCCACAGGGACAGACAAATTATACTTTCTCTTGATTCTCTCCCACTTACAGCAGCTGGTAACACCTATAAAACCAAGCTGTTCCTCTTTACTTACCTTTATACCATATTGAGACAGCAAGACATCGTCCAGTTTCCTGTGAAGCGGCTCACTGTCTATTATAACCCCATCCATGTCAAAAATAACCGCCTCTATGTTCACATACACCAGCTCCTTCTCTCAAATTAACATTACAGAAAAAATCAGAGCAGATAACGGCCCTGATTTTACACTGTTAAATTCAATCTTTATATAAATAATCCCTTGTCATGGGAAGTTCATTATTAAGACCCTTGGTAAACAGGAATTGGTGTATATCCACCACTCCATAATGAAAAGATGCCGCGCAGGCATTTAGATAAAGTCTCCACATTCTAATAAATCTATCATCTTTAATTTTCTTTATCTCATCCAGGTTATTTTCAAAATTTTCAGCCCAGCATTTCAATGTCATGTAATAGTGAAGCCTAAGGCTCTCTGCATCTACCAGGTGAAGATCATTGTCCGCCATTAAACTTACTAACTCCCTTATAGATGGAATGTATCCTCCTGGAAATATGTATTTCTTTATCCATTCGTTTGCCTCGCCTTCCTTTTGTGCAGTAATACAATGTAAAAGAGATACACCGCTTTCCTTCAACATGTCTCTAACATCCTTCATATAAACGGGCAAATTTTTTCTGCCTGAATGTTCAATCATTCCTACGCTAACTATTCTGTCAAACTTATCTGTTTTTCCTACAAGCTCCCTGTAATCCATCAATTTTATTTCAACTTTTCCCTCCAGATTATTTTCCCTGACCTTTTCAGAAGCTTTTTTGAACTGTTCTTTGCTTAAAGTTACTCCCAGTGCATTTACTCCATATTTTTTGGCAGCTTCAATTACAAGCTCTCCCCAACCGCATCCTATATCCAGAAGCCTCTGTCCCTCTTTTAAATTGAGCTTTTTCAATATGTAATTTACTTTGTTCACCTGGGCATCATATATAGAATCATTTTCATTTTTAAAATAAGCACAAGAATAGGTCATGGTTTTATCCAGCCAGAGACTGTAAAAATCATTTCCCAAATCATAATGATACTGCACGTCTTTTTTGCTTTTCTTTAAAGTATTTGGAAGAACCTTGTATATTTTTGAAAAGCTGTCCGCTTTATGTAAAAAGCTTTCTTTGTTCTTATATATAGATTCTATTATTTCTCTGACATTTCCATCAAAATCCAGCGTTTTATCCATATAAGCTTCTCCCAAAGTGAGAAAGGGATCTCTTACGATGTCTTTATTAGGTATATCTTTATTTATATATATCTTGAATTTTTCCTGTCCTTCTCCATACTTTTCTTCTGTGCCGTCCCAATACCTCACTTTAACAGTATCCGAAAACAAATTTTTTAAAAACTTTTCAAAAAACATTTTGTCTAAACTCATATTATTACCCCTTTTTTATATATTCTGTATACCAATAGGCAGAGATACCCTTATTTAAAGAGCCCTCCGCCTAACTTTCCAAAAGTCAATTCGATTCTTCTATCTTCTTCGGGCAATTTTGAGAACTTATTTTTTTGGGAATATATATTTTCAAATTTTCTATTCTCTTTTCATCTACTTTTTCTACTTTAAAAGTGACATCTCCATATTCTACAGTATTATCTTCCCCCTCTTTAGGAATACTTCCCAAGAGTTCTACTACAAACCCACCTATCGTATCTGAGTTCTCCGATTTTAAGTTGAGATTCAAAAATTCATTTACTTCATCTATAGACAACAGCCCGCTTACCAGATAAGTGTTCTGATCAATCTTATTTATATACTGATCATTGTCATCATATTCATCAAATATATTTCCCATCACTTCTTCAATTAAATCCTCTATTGTTACAATTCCTGAAAATCCGCCATATTCATCGATCAAAATTGCCATATGATTTTTCGTGCTCTGAAGCTCTTTAAAAAGTACATCTATATTTTTGTTTTCCGGCACGAAATAAGGAGCTCTCAACATTGATTCTATATCAATATCTTCCACAGGAGTTTTCATCAATTTGGCAAATAAATCCTTAATATAAAGTATTCCCACTATATTGTCTATTTCATCCTTATATACGGGTATTCTGGAATATTTTTCCTGAACAATGCTTTCTACCGTACCGGCACTCAAATCGTCTATGTCTATGACAAATACTTCCGTTCTGGGAGTCATTACCTCTTTGGCCAGTTTATCGTCAAATTTAAAGACTCCCTCTATCATTTCTTTCTCGGATTGATTAAACACGCCTGTTTCCTGACCCTCTTCGAGCATAGATCTAATCTCCTCTTCAGATACCTTATTTTCGATATCTTCTGTACTTATATTAAACAGCTTCATTAGAATGGTTGTGGATCCAGATAACAATTTCACAAAGGGCAGCATCAATTTACTTATGAATAAAATGGGTTTTATAAATGTCATAGACATTTTTTCTGAATTCTGAAGTGCAATTCTCTTTGGGAGTAATTCTCCAAATACAAGAGTGACATATGACAACAACAGCGTAATCACAATAACAGATATCTTATCACTATAGGGGATACTAAACTTATCCAAAAAAGATGCAAACCTCGTGGACAATGTAGTGGCTGCAAATGCACTGGCAAAAAAACCAGCAAGAGTTATTCCCACCTGTATAGTAGCCAAAAAATTATTAGGTTCTTTTAATAGATTCAGTATTATCTTTGCCTTTTTATCCCCCTGTTCTGCTAAATAATTTATCCTGCTTCTATTCAAAGCAACCACAGCCATCTCTATGGCCGAAAAAAATGCATTAATCACCGTGAGTATTAATATCAGCATTACCTCGAATATTATACCCTGCCAGGTAACTTCCATGCTAAATCAAACGTCCTTTCATTTACTTTTTAAAAATAAATAGGAATTAGATGATAAGTCTAATTCCTGCAATAAAATTCTTTATTTATATTAATATCTTATGATCCATATAAATCATTCTTATCATTTAAAATGCAGTTAAATAGTGGTTTACCAAAGTTCATAGTTCATATAAGACAAAGTTAACAAAACTCTGGCTGGGATGGGTCAAAATCCACTGCCTTACCACTTGGCCACACCCCAATAATTTAAACTTATATTTATAATAGAATTTTTTGTAATTGTAAGTTACATTATAAAGCACAATTTTTGGAATGTCAATAGCTTTTCCAGGGCAATAACCGCGTGAATTAGTCTAATTATCCAATTTGATTTTTTTCTCTTCTAAAAGCATATTTATACATTCTGAAGGCATAGGTTTTCCAAAATAATATCCCTGGATTTTATTGCAGTTTTTCTCTTTTAAATAACTGATCTGCTCTTCCATTTCCACACCCTCAGCTACAACTTCCAGTTCCATTTTATGGGCAAGTTCTATTATTTCTCCAGTTATAATATTTTCATAGGACCCTTTACATATACCGTCTATAAAAGTTTTGTCAATTTTAAGAGTATTGATTGGAATGCTTTTTAAATAATTTAAAGAAGAATACCCGCTTCCAAAATCATCCAGTGCCACTTTTATCCCCATATCCTTAAGTTCAGTTATCACCTGTAAACTCCAGTCAAAGGATTCCATCATAACACTTTCAGTTATTTCCACTTCCAGACATTCAGGCTTCAAACCCGTTTCTTTCAAAGTGTCCCTAACCGTATCTATAAAATTATTATCTTTAAGCTGCACCGTAGAGACATTTACGGATATGAAATCATAAGAATAACCTTTGTTTTTCCACAATTTATTTTGCATACAGGCAGTTTTGAGGACCCAGTCACCTATGGGAACTATGAGACCTGTTTCCTCGGCAAGACTTATAAACTTCTGTGGCATAACCCAGCCTAATTTCGGGCTATCCCATCTAATCAAAGCTTCAAAGCCGACTATGTCCCGGGTCTTGATATCAACCTGGGGCTGATAATACAAAATAAATTCATTGTTTTTTAAAGCTTTTCTCAATTCCCTTTCCAATTCCGTCTTTTCCAAGATTTCATCGTACATGTACTTTTCAAATATTACATATGAATTTTTGCTTGTCAACTTAGCTCTATTCAATGCTACATCCACATTTCTTAGCAGCTTTGCAACTTTTCTTCCGTCTTTAGGAAAAACTGTTATTCCTATGTTAACTGAAACCAGAACTTCATTTCCGCTAAAAACCCACAGACCACTTATGTCGTCGATTATATGTTGAGCTAAATTCTCCAATTCTATTCTGCCATTTATTTCTCGTTTTAAAAGTAAAAAACCATCTCCGCCAGTTCTCGAAACCATTCCGATCTTCATTTTTCTCAAAGTATTCCCTATTTTCTTTAACAGCTTGTCACCATACTCGTATCCAAAAATGTCATTTATACTTTTAAAATTATTTAACTCAATTTGAAATATTGAAAAGTTGTCCTCGGGATACATTTCAATTTGTTTTTCAATTTTTTCCGTAAAATAATTGAAATTATACAGTTTTGTCAGTTTGTCATAATAAGCTATTTTCTTCATTTCATTATAGTGAAGCTTAAAATTACAATATACCTTATACAACTCGTTGTACATACCGTAAAACTTCTTATAATCTCTGCCTAAAATATTATTTCTATATTCAAGTTCAGCCAATATGGTAAATTCATTGTAAAAAAAGTTTATGATTTCATTTATATTTTTTTTTGAAACAACAGGTATTCTAATATTTCCCCTAAAACATCTAAAATTTTTATTTTTATGATTCCCTTCAAGAAATATCGGATTCAAAAAAACTGTTGCAGCACGTTTTCCATTTACAACTATAGGTATACCTATATAAACCAGGCCGTTTTTATCCCTATAAACACCTAATTCATTTCCCCTATTAATCTGGGAAAGTATCTGTTTTTCATGAATTTCAAATTTTAAACAGGATACATTGTATATATATCCATCGGCATATTTCACCAAACAGGATACACCTGTCATGTGAAAAAAATTTTCCATTAAATCTTCAAAATTATGCCCGCTAATTATATCAGGTAACCTATATCCCACATTAACACCAACTTTCATACATTACATCTTTTTTCTGTTCACAACCTTGCTCTGACAAATACTGCAACTATGTTTACACTAATATCAAACTGCCATAGGACATAGTTAATTATATCTGGGTATTTTTCCTTAATCGAACTTCATATTTTTAAATTTATCCTTAAACAAATCTCCCAGAGTAACCCCGCTATCGGAATTGTCTGAATATCCCTTAAAGTTTCCCTTAGAATTGTCTGAGGCATCTTTTATGCTGAGAGACATTCTATTGGCTTTTGCATTTATATTGAGTATTTTTACCTTTACCACATCACCTACATTTAAAACATCTGAAGGCTTTGCAATATGATCCTGGGATATTTCAGATATATGCACAAATCCCTCCAGTCCGTCTTCAATCTCTACAAAAGCACCTATATTTATGACTTTAGTTACAGTTCCCTGAACTACATCATTCACCTTATACTTCTCATCAACATCATTCCACGGATTATCCTCTTCACGTTTCATAGAAAGTGAAATTCTATTCTTCTCCCTATCTGCATCTATTACGGAAACTTTAACATGATCTCCTTCGGACACTACCTCTGAAGGATTTTTTATTCTCTTCCATGAGAGCTGGGATATATGCACTAGACCCTCTACACCGCCTAAATCAACAAATGCTCCAAATCCTGTGACTCTGCTGACAGTTCCCTCCATCTCATCACCTTTTTTTATATTGTTCCACAGCTGTTCCGCTTTCTTTTCAGCCTCCAATTGTTCAACTTCTTTTCTTGACAGCACAATATTATGTCTATTTTTATCCAGTTCAATCACCTTTACAGTCAGTGTCTTATCTAAAAAGTCGCTTAGATTTTTTACATATCTTATTGAAAGTTGAGATGCCGGTATAAAAGCTTTAAAATTATAAAGATCCGCCAGTACCCCTCCCTTTACCACTTCTTTTACAGTCACGTCAAAAGTCTCACCATTTTTAAAGGAGTTTTCAATCTTATTCCAGCCTCTTATTTCATCGGCCTTTATCTTTGAAAGCATCAATTTATCTTCGCCTTTGTTAAGTTCCACTATATATACGTATATTTCATCTCCGGCTTTTAAAAGATCTTCCATGTTTGCATTTTCATCACTACATGTTTCACTCTTAGGCAGCACTCCATCCACCATATATCCGATATCCACTACAGCTTCTTTATCATTTACGGAAATTACCTTTCCCTTTACTATCTCTCCATTTTTTACATTTCCCATAGTTGAATCAATTTGATCAATAACTTCATTCATTGAATTTACTTCTTTATCACTAGCCATTAAAATATCTCTCCCTTTCATTCATACTCACATTATTATACATAGTCAACAGTTATATTTTAACACATAATAGCTGTAAAACTAAACTTTAACTGCAATTTTCGATAATTATCACATATTTTTGACCTGATTAAAATTCATGCAGTCCAAATATCTTTATAACTTCTGTATCCCAAAACCGAATCCGCATTTTTTATTGCTCTTACAATGGCCCTTTCCACAACCTTGGCAGCCAAAAATCCGGCTACACTCAAATCCGACTTTACTTTTCCGGTAGCCATGGTAAATATAGTATCTCCATCAAACATAGAGTGGGCGGGTCTAATAGCTCTTCCATATCCATCCTGGGCCATGGACGCCATTTTATTCATCTCGGATTTTGTAAAATCACCATTGGTAACAACTACTCCAATAGTAGTATTCCCGCTAAACATATTTTTTTTCTCCGAGTACATATTTAACATTACCTTTTCTGTATTCACAAAGGACTTTTTATCTTTCCCCAAAGCACCTGCTATTATACTTCCGCTTCCACTGTCTATTATATCTCCAAGACAATTTACTGCAACTACTGCACCAATTTTAAGATCTCCTATTTGAAGAGCGAAAGAACCAAGTCCTCCCTTCATGGCATATTCATCTCCGAGTATCTTACCCACAGTTGCCCCCGTTCCTGCACCTACACTGCCATTTTTGCATAAATTCAATTCGGAATTTATACACGCTTCATATCCCATGGACTTATCAGGCCTTATCCTATAATCGCCTATATTCAAATCAAACAGTACAGCTCCACAAACTATGGGAACCTTTGTAACACTCACATCAAATCCTATGCTTCTTTCCTCCAAATACTGCATCACACCACCTGCCGCATCCAGTCCAAAAGCACTGCCACCCGTAAGAACTACAGCATGTATTTTATCCACCAAATTAACAGGATTCAATAGATCCGTTTCACGTGTACCTGGAGAACCACCTCTAACATCCACTCCCGCAGATGCACCTTTTTCACATATAACTACGGTACAGCCTGTAGGTCCCTTTAATTTTTCTGCATTTCCTATTTTTATCCCACCTATATCATTCAGCAAAATTTCCCTCATTTTTAACCTGCACCTCCATATTATATTATAAAACCCCAAGCTGGTAAAAGCTCAGGGTTGATTTTACACTTGATTTAATTAAAAATAAGTCTACTTATGTCTTATTTTAAAAACGGCAGTAACAACAGATGCCGTAATAAGCACAGATAAAATCATTTCTGGTATTCCATTTGTAAAGGCCACTGCCAATATACCCTTTTTAGCCGCACTCAAGCTTATATTCAATGCTTTTGAATAAGGCTCCAGATATATAAGATATATCATTCCCAGTACACCAACCGTATTTATCAATGAACCGGCTGCAGCAGCTATACCTACAGAAAAAACCCTTCTCTTTATTTTTATAGCTTTAAATACATAATAGCTTCCTATTCCTATAAGCACTCTCGGTAAAACCGATACCAGAGGGTTCATAAATACAAAAGAAACAGGTGAAGGTGTAGTTATAGACTGAATCACACTGAATATACCAAAAATAAGCCCCACCATGGAACCTACCAACGGTCCCTCCAAAATAGCACCTATTATAACTGGAATATGCATTATAGTAGCTTTTACCGGTGGAATAGGTATAAAACCAAGTCCTGTTACGCCAAGTACGACAGAAATTGCAGATAACATGCCGATTATAGTAATCTTTCTAACGGTCAGCTTTGACCATTCATTAACTTGTCTTTCCATAATTTTCCTCCGTTGTTATTCATTACGATATAACACGGAAACCTCCTTCAAAAAAATTTTAGTTCAGTTTTTTTATAAATACCGACGATTTTATTCTATCACTTTTATCAAAAAGTTCAATAAATCAGTTAAAAAAAACACAATATCTTTTAACCCCTGCGTATTGGGAATCCCCCATTAAAATATTCCTCGGGATACAATAAATCTATAACTTTACTTCTGCTGCACTTTCCTTTCTCCATAAATACATCAGGTATCCCGCTCAAATTTACCCTTATATTCTCCAGTGGAAATATATCACATATATTATCTATACACTCTGCCGCAGAATTATTTCTTGATTTTTTTATATATTCCAATATGTTCTTCCCCTTTAGCCAACCCGAGTTTTCATATTCTTTGTCATAATTCAATATGGTGCATTTCAGTTTATGTTTATCGCTGCCGGATATAGAGGACATAAAAAAAGTTTTAACCATAATATCGTCTATAGGCAGACTATACCCCGCAAAAATTATATGTTTTGCATTTTTCATAAGAAGTCCCATTTCAGTCTTAAGTTCTTCTAAAATAGGGGCATTTCTCTTCTTTGAAAGGCTCTGTATTATGAGATTCATATCATATGGATAAGTTATCTGGCCGCAGTAGGGACATTCTATGGCACCTCTCTCATACAACTTTTCCTTCTCAGTGGTGTATTTCCAATTTTTCTGAAGAGGTTTTAAAATGGACGGTCCAAAAATTTCGGTAGACAGCCTATCCCATTTTTCTGCAAAGCTTATTATCGATTTGCCGCATTCAGGACAAATCCTAGTTCCAAACATACCGTGTGGAAATAGTATTTTCCCTATTCTTATTATCCTAGAAGGATAATTATAATCATTTATGCTCTTACATTGAGGCTCATCTGTAACATAACATATACCTGACTCACCATCATCCAGCTGGGTAGAAGATATCTGGGTTCCAAAATCATCGTAAAGCTGTAATTTTAAGCCATCTTTCAATTTAATCGGATTCTGGTTTCTCTCCTTGTGTACATTAAATAGATTCCAGAGAATTACAGGATCCCAGTTAAAAGATATTATGGCATAGGAAAAAAGATAAAAACGTCTTGTATTTCTCTTATAATTTCTGTTTTCAAATGCCTGTGCTTCTTCTATCATGAGATCAGTAAGCACTTTTGCAAACTCATAATAAGGTTCCATTTTTTCTCTATCCGTGTAACCTGGAACATTTTGAATGCTAAATCTCTCCAATTCTTCAATAATCAAAATAAGGCATCTCCTAGCTGCCTTGACCCTCTCTGCCCTCAAAAATTGTGTTCTTCCATTTACAAAAGCATTGAATCCCATATTGTTGTCAATAAGTTGATCAAGCAGGGTGAAAAGTTCATGCATATTGATCTTGTTATTTGTATTTACTATGGCTTCAAGGGCCCTTAAATCATATATCTCTGATATTTTTGAATCTTCAATCAGATCCTCAACAATCAATTTTTTAAAGGCACCGGCCAGTTTTTCGTTTTTCCCTTTCAAAAAAGAAAAATCGCCTCTACTAATTTTTGAAATAAGCTGCATCAACTCCTTGGTTGCATGGAGCCCCAGGCTTTTAGTTGCACCGGCTCCCCAGAGTATAACGGTTTCAGGCCAATATTTCTCAGACATGATCTTATCCTTCCTTTCAGAAACACTTGATATTATTATAAACCAATGTTACAATATTTAAAATATAAAAAATGCACCTATTTATCCATGACAAACAAGTGCATTTTTAAAGGGATTAGATATGTTTAAGTTAACACCAACATATATAAAA
>ENA-UOOI01001109-UOOI01001109.1-fermentation-metagenome-genome-assembly--contig:-NODE-1109-length-30098-cov-9.747196_pt1 | contig 30098 bp, 26 predicted proteins | sample MGYA00245779_ERZ724027 | MGnify/ENA primary metagenome ERZ724027 (study PRJEB28704, sample SAMN03018318) | fermentation metagenome | biome: anthropogenic terrestrial biome; feature: soil; material...
CCTATTTTTTTACCTTCCAGGCCATATTTTTTATTTGCCTTTAAAATAGCTGGAATAAAGCCTTCTCCATCACCCCATTTAAATATGTCCATGTCCTTTCCCAGTGCTTCCCTTGTTTCTTCATAGTACAATTCAGGTGCTATATAAAAACATCTCTTATCGTTAAATACAAATAATGCTTTAAATCTCTCATCCACCAGAGGATGAAGCCCAGTAAGATATTCCAGATCGGCAGAAGGTCCCACTATAAGCACATCAATCCCGCCATTTTTCATGAGCTCTGTCAATTTATCAATTTTTTTATGCAATAACATTAAAACCCCTCCATTTTTAATTTTTTAAAATATTATGAATTTATATCAATCACCTGTAGATATAACAGATAATTAAATTACCTAATTATTTTATCTTTAACTTCTCTAAATCCCGTCCTTTTTACAAAACTATTCCAAATGGCAAATCCGCTAGATATAACTACCACCGCTCCGCCAATCATTTCTATCTCATAAATTATATTCCCTTTTAAAGTTCCCATTGCAGGAGCTGCCGATAAAACTATACCAATCACTACTACAACCAGCACCATTCGCCCAATTCCAATCGCAGTATTGCTATTTTTTGAAATTTGATATGGTCTCACTTCATTCGGTCTTGTCTTTCTAAGTTTTATATAGGATGAAAAAAGAAGTACATAAGGGAATAAGGCTGTAAGCGATGTCATAGTGACAAGAACATTATATATAGCATCCACAGAAGGCAATAAGTTTATTGCAAGTAAAATTATCGTTACTATTATAGCCTGAAGATAAACTGCCTTTTCCGGTATATTATGAGAGTTGACTTTTGTATATTTGTCAGGAAAGATACCTTTTAAGACACTTCCAAAAAGCATCTTTATAGGCGAGCTGATATAAAGAACAATCCCTCCAACAACCGATAATGCTATTCCAAGAGCAACAAGTTTTATAAACCAAGTTCCAATTCCAAGATTTTGGGCAACTGTTGCAAGCGCTACCAATATACCCTGTGAGGCCGTTATCTTATCCGTCGGTAAAATAAGTGTAATAGCAACCGAACCTAAGACATAAAGCCCTGCAATAAGGCAAGCTGCAATCAGTATTGCTTTAGGAAAATTTTTTTCAGGTTTGTCCATCTCTGTTACAAAGTTTGCAGTTGTTTCTGCACCAGACAATGCAAACATCACAGTGGAAATAGCTACAAATGAATTTACATTCATTTTTGGGGTAAGATTTTGAACTGTATAGGAAGATGCAGGATGATTGCCAAATATATATACTGAGATAAAACCCATAGCTATCAATAACACTGTAGGTACTACTGAACCCAAAGCCCCGACATTTGTAAATATTTTTCCAAAGGCCATACCCTTTGTACTGATCACTGAAAACAGCCAGAATATTATTATAGAGAATACTAATACAAACATTTTATTATTTGCAAGTTCAGGCTTTCCAACAGCATAAGATACATTTACCATTAAAAATGTCAAAAATGAAGTATACCAGAATATTTTTGCAGTCCAATTCAACCATGAGACCATAAAACCATGCTTTTCACCATATGCTTCCTTTACCCACTCATAAAGTCCGCCATCCCTTGGATATGTTGCCGCAAGCTCGGCACAGATAAGTGCTGATGGAACAAAAAATATAAATACAAAAACTATCCATGTGGGAATAGCTCCTAAACCAAGACCAAAACTTGATGCCGTTGACTTTGCAATCCACCTGATCCCAAAAAGTGCTATTACATTCATAAACACTAGATCCCATAATCCAATTTTTTGTTTCACTCTTATTTTTCCCTCCCTTTAACCACCAATATCAGTTCAACTTGAACAGCGGCGGCAATAAAATAGATATTAATATTTGGCAGATGCCCTCCTTTCCTAGTTTTTCTTAATTTGAAATCCTTTACAAAATCATACATACAACCTCCTTTATCCACAGCACCTACTATTATATAAATAAATATAATTTACTGAATAATGTTTATTTAATTTAATTTCCTAATTTTCAGTATATCATTTCATGAATTTCTTGTAAACATATTTTTTTAATTTTATAAAATTTTTTTCACATATATAAAAAAATAATTGATTTATTATATATTTTTTCATTTATATAAATTTATTATGTACAAAAACCTTTTCATGTAATATACTGTAAGTAGAAGTAATACAAATTTTCATAGCAATGGAGTGACTTAATTTGAATTCAGATATTGGCGAAAAAATAAAAAAACTGAGAACCCAGAAAAACTTGACTTTAAGTGATTTAAGTGAAAAAACCAACTTATCAACAGGATATCTTTCCCAGCTGGAGAGAGGTCTAACAAGTGTAGCCATAGATACACTGGACAACATTGCAAGAGCTTTGGGAGTAACTATGTACTATTTTCTAGATAAACCTAAAAGCAAAAAAAATTTTATCCTGAGAAGCTTTGAAAGAGAAGTACTGGAAATAGAAAACAACCGAATCATACAATTTCAACTGACAAGTGACATGGAAAATAATGATATGCTTCCAAGAATTTTTGAAATACTTCCAAGCAGCAATAATGAGGAAATAACTCCATATCCACATATTGGTGAAGAATTTATATATGTACTTGAAGGAGTTCTAACTTTACTAATCAACGATGAGAAATATGAACTATTTCCTGGAGACAGCGCCCATTATAAATCGACCATCAGCCATAATTGGGCAAATAACGCAAACAAAATCGTAAAAATATTGACAGTACACACTCCAAATCTTTTAAAAAAATAACTGTCAACTAGGAGGTGAATCATTTGACATCAGGTATTATATTCAATATACAAAAATATTCCATTCATGATGGTCCGGGTATTCGTACCACAGTTTTTTTCAAAGGATGTCCCCTAAAATGCTGGTGGTGCCATAATCCAGAAAGTCAAAATTTAAAACATGAGATCATGTTCTTTGAAGAACGATGTACAGTTTGCGGCAGATGTATCAAAAAATGTCCAGAAGGAGCAATTAAGATCAATCATGTTTTCCCGGAAATTGATAAATTCAAATGTACTCTCTGTGGAAAATGTACAGATTTTTGTCCAAACAATGCCAGAGAACAAGTTGGGAAAAATATTACATCGGACGAACTCATAGAGGAAATTGCAAAAGACGAGGTTTTTTATGAAGAATCCGGAGGCGGTGCCACTTTCTCAGGAGGAGAACCACTTGCACAAGCGGATTTTTTAGATGATATACTAACAAAGTGCAAAGATAGAGGAATCCATACTGCAGTGGACACCAGCGGTTATGCCCCATGGAAAAGCTTTGAAAGGATAGCAGACAAAGTTGATTTGTTCTTATATGACATCAAGCTTATGGACAATAAAAATCACAAAAAATATATTGGAGTTGAAAATACACTGATAATTGAAAATCTAAAAAAACTTTCAAGCATGGGATGTAATATATATCTTAGAATGCCCATAATAAAAGGCATTAATGACAACAGAGAACATATTGACAATACAATAAAGCTGTTGTCAAATGTAAACGTAGAACAGGTAAACCTGCTTCCATATCACAAGATAGGTATGGATAAATATAGAAGGCTCAGAATGAATTACAAATTATCCGGTATGGAAAAACCATCCAGTGAAGAGATGGAGAAAATAAGCCAACAATTTAAAAGGCATGGAATTAAAATCAAAATAGGAGGTTGATTAATCATGATGACTGAAAGAGTAAAAAAGCTTAGGGAACAGAGTTTAAACGCTGTGCCGAGAATCTCCATGGAAAGAGCTCAAATTGAAAGTGAAGTTTACAAAAAATATGAGGGAAAAGTGTCTGTACCAGTACTTAGAGCACTGGTTTTAAGGGAATTGATGAGTAAAAAGAAACTCTGTATAAATGACGGCGAACTAATAGTTGGAGAAAGAGGAGAAGAACCTGCAGCTACTTATACCTATCCTGAACTCTGCTGTCACACTTTAAAGGACTTTGACATAATGAACAGACGTGAAAAAATATCCTTTAAAGTAACCGATGAGGATAAAAAAATTCAAAGGGATACCATAATCCCCTATTGGGAAAAGAGATCCATGAGACATAAGATCTTAAATAGTATGACTGATGAATGGAAAGACTGTTATGCAGCAGGAATATTTACTGAATTTATGGAACAAAGAGGCCCCGGTCATACCGCAGGTGATGACAAAGTTTTCAAAAAAGGATTCTTGGATTTCAAAAATGACATCAACAAAGCTATGAAAAACCTCAATTTCTTTGAAGATGACGAAGTGCTGGATAAGAAAAATCAACTGGAGGCCATGAGCATAGCTTGTGATGCAATAATGATTTTGGGACAGCGTTATTCCAAGTATGCTGCAGAACTTGCAGAAAAAGAAAAAAATTCCGTAAGGAAACAGGAACTTGTCAAAATTTCAAAGGTATGTCAGCATGTACCTGCCAGTGCACCTAGAACATTCTGGGAAGCTCTGCAGATGTACTGGTTTGTTCACCTATGTGTTATATCCGAATTAAATCCCTGGGATGCATACAACCCCGGAAGACTGGATCAGCATCTGGATCCATTTTATAAAAGAGGTATGAAAGAAGGAACATTGACCAGGGAAAAGGCAAAAGAATTGCTGGAATGTTTCTGGGTAAAATTCAACAATCAGCCGGCTCCTCCAAAAGTAGGCGTAACTTTAAAAGAAAGCGGGACTTACACGGATTTTGCCAATATAAATGTAGGTGGAGTAACAATAGACGGTAAAAACGGTGTAAATGACGTAAGTTATCTCCTGCTTGATGTAATAGACGAGATGAGGCTTCTTCAGCCAAGTTCAAATGTCCAGATAAGTAAAAAAAGTCCTCGCAAATTTGTAAAAAGGGCCTGCGAAATTGCCAGAAAAGGTTGGGGACAGCCATCCATGTTCAATGCAGATGCCGTTACCCAAGAACTTGTAAGGGCAGGAAAATCCATAGAGGATGCCAGATGCGGCGGTACAAGCGGATGTGTCGAAGCAGGGGCCTTCGGTAAAGAAGCCTACATTCTTACAGGATATCTGAATCTTCCCAAGATATTTCAAATAACGCTAAATAACGGTATTGATATAACTACAGGTAAAAAGCTGGGAATAGAAACCGGTGATATAACTACTTTCAAAAACTATGATGAGTTATTCAATGCCTTCAAAAAACAGCTTAAATATTTTGTAGATGTTAAAATCAGGGGCAACAGGGTAATTGAAAAATTATATGCTTCCCTAATGCCTGTACCATTCTTGTCTACGATAATCAGTGACTGCATATTAAATGGCAAAGATTACAATGCGGGCGGAGCAAGGTACAACACCAGTTATATCCAGGGTGTCGGCATAGGAACAATTTCTGACAGTATGATTGCCATAAAATATCAGGTATTCGACAAAAAAAATATAACAATGAGCCAACTCATGGATGCATTAAAAGATAATTTTAAGGGACACGAAGACATATTAAATCTTGTAAAGAATAAAACCCCTAAATACGGCAATGATGATGATTATGCAGATGCCGTAATGAAGCAGATATTCGATGCCTATTACAATGAAGTAAATGGCAGGAAAAATGGACGAGGTGGACTCTACAGGATAGATATGCTTCCAACTACCTGCCATATTTATTTTGGGGCGGTTATGGGTGCCACTCCAAATGGCAGAAAGGCACAGGCTCCAGTTTCAGAAGGTATCTCGCCTGAAAAAGGTGCAGACGCAAAAGGTCCTACAGCCGTAATAAAGTCAGCTTCCAAAATGGATCACCTGAGAACCGGAGGAACTTTGCTGAATCAAAAATTCAATCCAAGTGCATTAGAAGGAGACGTGGGGCTGAACAACCTGGCAAGTCTGGTAAGATCTTATTTTACGCTGGATGGCCATCACATACAATTCAATGTGGTAAGCAGGGAAACACTTCTTGCAGCTCAAAAGCATCCCGATGAATATAAAGATCTAATCGTACGTGTGGCAGGTTACAGCGACTATTTCAACAACCTGGACAAAGTACTTCAGGATGAAATAATTCAGAGAACAGAACAGACTTTTGACGGATGTGCTTGCTAATAAATATGCATTTGTTAAAATAAATTATAAATACATTTATCAAGGAGGAAAATCATGAATAAAATAATAGGTTTTATAGGCTGTGGAAACATGGGGCAGGCAATGATGGGAGGAATAATCAAAGCAGGCCTTGCAGCTCCGGATAACATAATAGTAGGCGATCTAGATGAAAGGAGTCTTAAAAAAGCATCTGAAAATTATGGAGTCAAAATCACCACAGACAATAATGAAGTAGCGAAAAACTCTGACATTTTAATACTGTCCATAAAACCCAATATATATCCAATAGTTATAAAGGGAATAAAGGATCATGTCAGGGAAAATGTCCTGATAGTAACCATAGCTGCAGGAAGAGATATAAAAGGAACTGAAGAAATGTTCGGCAGGAAATTAAAGATCGTAAGGGTCATGCCAAATACACCAGCACTTGTGGGAGAAGGAATGGCTGCAATATGTCCTAATGATAAAGTAACTAAAGAAGAAGCAAAAGAAGTGCTGCACATATTTGAAAGTTTCGGAAAAGGAGAAATAGTAAATGAAAAACTGATGGATGTAGTAACTTCAGTAAGTGGATCTTCACCAGCTTTTGTATATATGTTCATTGAAGCCATGGCAGATGCTTCCGTATTGGACGGTATGCCGAGAGACCAGGCATATAAATTTGCCGCACAGGCAGTACTTGGCTCTGCAAAAATGGTACTTGAAACCGGAAAACACCCTGGTGTCTTAAAAGACATGGTATGCTCCCCCGGCGGAACTACCATCGAAGGTGTAGCAGCTCTTGAAGAAAAGGGCTTCAGGGATGCAGTTATTTCAGCCATAAGAAAGGCAACCCAAAAATCCATTGAATTATCCAAACTTTAAGCCTTGAAAAATCGCTGGCAGGCATCTTACCTGTCAGCATCTTTTTTATTTATATTCTCTCCTCGATCCACCTGTGTATGTCATTTATGACTTCATCCTTTTCAACTTTTTCATTTAGAATTTCATGATAGCATCCAGGGTATATCTTCAGATTTTTATCCTTAGAAGATATATTTTTATAAAGCCATTTTGACGCTTCATTTGTCACTATCCTTGTCTTATACTCCATGGAGTATAAGACAAGGATAGTTGTACTTTTTTACATTATTTTTAATCCAGATTGAACCCTTTACAAAGGCTTCACCCAGAAGTTTGACATTGCTTTCTTTCAGCACAAGAGGATCTTCATCATAAGCCTCTACAACTTCCGGATCTCTGGATATCAGATTTGAAAGGACATTTGGTACCTTTTCAAATGGATTCTTATTTGGCCATATCTACAAATACCTCCAATAATTTTTTTAAGCAAGTTCATATCTTTTTAGCAGTACCCATGTATTGTTTTTCCAACTATAAAGCGATATATTATCAAAATACTCATTGAAATCACAAGGGTATTTATTTACATAATTCCATATTTCCCCGAAATTATTCTTTATTTTTTTGGAGACTATAGTACAGTGAAATACTTTGTTCCTTCCCTCGTTTCTTTTGAATTTCATCCAGGATATCTTTTCAAGTTGAAATATAAGGTCATCATGGACTTTTTTTGCTTCAGGAGACATGTTTACGGCCATATAGACCACATCCTGCCTAAACCTGCCATACCCTTTTAGCTCAATAGATGTCCTGTGGCTGCTTGCAGAAAATTTCTCCAGCACATCTTCCACATCTTCAATTCTATCGGTTTCAAAGGGAGCTTTAATTGTAAAATGCGCAGGCAGCTTAGTTCGTCTTTTATTAAATTTATAACATACACTGCTGGTTAGCTTTTCATGAAATTTCAGTGCTGCACCTCCTATTGCGCAGACAATGACGTACCTATCCATTTTTTCACCTCCCACATATCACAAAACTGCTACATATAATTTAACATAATATACAATAAAAAAGAATATTAATAATATATAATATCCATTAAAATCAGGGAGATCTCATGAGGAAAAAATATTTTTATAATTCAAGACATCACAGATCATTTTTAAAACTCAAAATCAGAACAGTAATAATAATTATAGCTGTAATTCTCGCTGCAGCAGGCACATTCAAACTCATACCCCACTTCTTTAGAAGCACTTATATAGTTACAATTGCCAACAAACATACAAAAGTGGAAAATAGCAACAACACATATATGATATATACCCAGTTGGAAAACGGAGAAACAAAAGTATTTAAAAATACAAATAGTTTTTTAGAATTAAAATTCAATTCTGAAGACATATATGGCGGACTTAGAGTCAACAAAAAATATAAAATTACAGCCTATGGCTTTAGGATACCCATATTTTCCTGTTATGAAAATATCGTAAAAGCCAAGGCATTTTCCAATTCCAAATAAATTAATTCTTCTGGGTAAAGCTGATATAATTTACCCATTGATTTCTCATGTCCATGAAATATTCATCGCCGGTTATAGAATAAATCGCTTCCAGTAAATCTATATGTACTTTATGATAATCCAAAGCCGGGTTGGCATCTCTCGAAGTCATGAGATGAACTAGGTCATAACTTGTAAAACCGCCTATGTCATAATAGGGAAGTATTATTTTTAAAGATTTGATTCCCTCATTAAAGTAATAATCCGCCTTGCTGCCGTCAATACTTGACACCTGCCTGGCAAGCTGTGACCAATCATATATTCCAAGTAATGTAAACATGTATCCGTTTAGTGTATAACTCGGTATCGTATTTACATATTCCTCAAAAAATATATCATTTTTGAACTTAGGCTCAAAACTACCCAACGTATCCATGACACCTCCGCTGCTTACAGGTGTTATCAAATAATTAAAGGCCTTATTACCTGCAGTTATGTATTTGGAATCCCCTGTTATCTCATAAGCACGTGAAAAAACGTTCAAAGCTTCTCCCTGTGACATGCTTGAAGTCCAGTCCATACCGAGCGATTCATAGGAATAATAGGGAAATTTGTACCTGAAACTGCCGTCGCTGTCCATGTGATCTACTAGAAAATCCGCACATTTGATAAATTGATTAACTGCAGAAGTATCTCCCTGTAAATATTTAGCATGAAGGTAAAGAGCATACTGGCAAATGGTTACATAATTATATTGTGTACCAAATTCTCTGTATATAACCATAGGAATCCCGTTTTCATCAAAAGTCAGCGAATCAGGCTTATCAGTTGTAAAATGATCATTTGTAGAAAAATTCAGATACTCCTGCATGGCACTGTATTTAATTGGATTGTCAAAATTAAAATTGAGTTTGCTGTACTCTTCCAGGGCATTTTGTACTATCGCCTGGGAACTTTCCTTATAAACATATCTGCTTGCTATGGGATTCTTAGACAATGCCACGTTCCTAAATACGGTGGCGTTGGTTTTAACCTCCACGGGAAGCTGAACCTTCAACTGGAGCAGATAATTATAAATATCCAAAGCCTTATCATAATTACCACCATTATGTATCTTAACGGCAGAGTCCAGTAAATGGGATGCACCTTCATCAAATGCAGATTTCAAGCTGCTGTCATTTGGATACAGAGAAAAACCCAGAGCCAGATTTTTAAATGCAGACAATTCGTCAGATGGCAGCTGCCCGTTATAGGAATTTATAAAATTCTCTGGAGTAATATCATCAGAATCTGCAAATAGCCTGTCTACAAGATAATCCGGAACTACAGATTCACCGCCCACTACTATACGCTCTTTCAAGGTATTTCTATTGTCCCTCACCATCTTCACCTGATTCTCGGACATATTATCGCCGGCCAAAACCAGAGGTGAATTATCTCTGGCAGCCAGAGGAGAAATGGAAAGTGCATCGGGATAATTAATTCCTGCTGCTATATATATTTTATTTGTATTTGAAAGATCATAGAATTTATTCAATATTTGTGCATTTGTCTCATATCTGTCTATACCGCCGAGTCTTTCATAATTTTCAAAACAGGAAGCCACACTATCCGGCATAACAGCTTGTCCTCCAATAATATAAGTTTTCGAAGGTTTTAATGTACTTACATAATTTTTAAGTTCTTCCGGTTCACCGCTGCTTGGGGTCAAAAGCACCGGTTCAGCTTTACCTGCAGCATAAGCGGAAACAGAAAGTGCATCTGCAAATCCCTCTGAAGAGGCCACGAACAATTCGTCTCCCAATTTGTTTTCTTCAACTTTTTTTGCAATTTCAATGGAGGTCTCAATTCTAGTACTTCCACCTAACCTCTCAACATCTATATCCTTCTGCATAAGTTCATCCTTTATCCCGTCGGACATAACACCTGTTCCACCGATTAAAAATACTTTTTTAACACCAAGCTCCTCAAGTTTGTCTTTTATTTGGGCATTTAAAGTGTCCCCAGCGGTGAGAAACAAAGGTGCATTGTACTTGGCACTCAAGGATGTCGAACAGATTGCATCAGGAAAATTTTCACCTGAAACTATAACGGCATATTCAGAATGGCCTGTCCAACCATAGTTTACCACGTCCATATTTGTGGAATATCTATCCACACCATACAATCTATTTGTAATCTGACTTTGGTCTTCAGCATTAACTGCTTTAGACCCGGCAAACATCATAACTATAAAAACCACCAATGTTATTATCGTATTCCTCTTATACAGCATAAACTCCCTCCAATTCAGCTGCCTCTATATCAAAAATAGAAATATAATCCAAAATAATATTATTAATTAAACTTATACACATATATTTATACTACTATATCAATAAAAAAACAACATGGAAGAAACCCAAAATAAAAATATCCCAAAGGATAAATTGAATTTCTCAAAATTCCCAGGGATACACATTCTTAGAATTCTACATCTGGTGCATCATATGGTGCATAAGCGCCATCCTAACCACTTTACTCAAATATTCCCTAACCTCATCAATAGACATGTTACAGCATATCAACCTGTTTATTATATCTGGATGATGGCGTTCAAGCATGCTCACAATCTCCTGAGTGTTCGAATCTATATTTTCCATCATATCCATGTCGGGCATAGGTTGAGGCTGTGTTGACGTGCCTCCTCCACTACTAGATGCGTCATTTCTAAACATTTTATTGTTAACTCTACAATAGCGGCACATTGGCATAATTCCCATTTTAGGATACATATAAGGATACATTAAAACCTCCAGTTAAAATTTTTTCACAATATCATACTATGCAAAACATCTATCCAAAGGAACAACATTTACCACAGCATACCTCTGAAGCAAGCATAGAATATAGGCACCCAATAAGATATCGGGTGCCTACACAACAATAATAAAGGAGTTCTATGAAATTCAATTATGTGATAGCTGCATTCTACGTTTGTACTGTCCTACAGCCGCAGACTATTAAATGTCATTGTCTATGACAATTATTATTATATAAGATATTTGTTACAGCTTAATTTCATAATAATAAACTATTTGTGAACAATCATGAATTTTTATCTAAATTTTTATACAGTTTAAGAAAATATTAAGGATAAGATCCATTTCAAAATCCAGAACTCTTAATTTATTTTAAATTAAAATTACTTTCCAGTCCACATATCTGTAACATAATCATTGGAGTCAGTGAAATACTGATTATGAAATAGCCTTAAATAAGTGTATAAAATAAATAAGCACCCCATTGCTCGGGGTGCTTATTTTGTATAATTTTAAGGGAGATCGATTTTATGAAGAATCTACTGGCGGTTGCATTTAAATTTAACGTTCCCTGCAACCGCAGACACTGCTTGGTAATTGCCACTACACTACTTCTTTTCTGTATATGTAAATACATTTATTTTCGCTAAGGTCTATTTCCTTAGGACACTTATAAGTATATATGGTTTCTATTACAGCTTAGTGTCATATTAATTAACTATTTGCAAACATTGTGAAATTTTAAAGACATCCGGCTAAAAGCCAGGTGCCATATTTAAGATAAAAATGACTGCAGCGTGCTTCTTCAGCCTTTCTTTGCCTGTCCAATTATTTCTCTGACATTCACTATTCCTTGATTCTAAAATTACCGGAATAATTATTTAATTTCTACACATCCTATTCATATAAGGATATCAAATGTACTTAAGTTATTAAAATGTTTAAAGTTTCATATGAACCAGAATATTTGTCTATTGGTACATTGGTATTTACTTTACACTGGAGATGATGAATCTCCAGTGTTTAAATTTATATGCATCAAAAATATCTACGAACTTTCTTACAGTACTCTCCTTGACATAAATCTTTTTCAAAGAGTCTTCCTCACGAATAACTTGGCGGTGCAAAAGCTTTTATTCTCTTACATCAAGCCCTTCAAACTGCATATTGTAATAGTAAGCATAAAGACCGCCTTTTTTGAGAAGCTCACTGTGACTTCCCCTTTCCTTTATGCCCTCGTCATCAATGACTATTATCTCATCAGCATTTCTTATAGTGCTGAGTCTGTGGGCGATGACTATAGTAGTCCTGTTTTTGGCCAGTTTTTCAAGAGATTTCTGTATGAAATTCTCACTTTCATTATCCAGTGCAGATGTAGCCTCATCCAGTATGAGTATGGGGGGATTTTCAAGAAATACCCTGGCAATTGAAATTCTCTGTTTCTGGCCTCCTGAAAGCCTAACCCCTCTTTCACCAACATAAGTGTCATAACCATTGTCCAAGCTCATTATATAATCATGGATATTGGCCTCCTTTGCTGCCCTTATTATTTTCTCATCAGATGCCTCGGGTTTTCCATACCCTATATTTTCCTTCAATGTTCCGGAAAACAGATACACATCCTGCTGGACTATTCCAATAGAATTTCTCAGCGATTCAAGAGTGACGTCTTTCACATCTTTTCCATCTATCATCACAGAACCTGACGAAACATCATAAAATCTTGGAAGGAGTGAACAAATTGTAGTCTTGCCTCCCCCGGAAGGTCCCACAAATGCAATTTTCTTACCGGCTTCTATCTTCAAATTTATATTTTTCAGTACCTGTTTTTCCGAATTATAGCTAAATGAGACATTTCTATACTCTATATCACCTCTTACATTCTCCAAGGTTACAGCATCCTTTTTATCCACTATTTCAGGTTCTACAGACAGAATACTCATAAATCTTTTAAATCCGGCAAATCCCTTTTGAAACTGCTCTGCAAAATTTATAAGTATGTCTATGGGATTTATAAATATATTTATATAAAGGGCATAAACGGCAAGATCCGGTATCTTCAGTGAACCGTCTGCTATAAAAAACGCCCCGCTGACAAGAATGACCACGTACAAAAGTCCTTCGAAAAAAGTATTTCCAGCTATGAATTTCCCCATTACCTTATAGCTTTTTTCTCTTGAAATACGGTAGGCATTATTGTTTTTATCAAATTTTTTTCTCTCAATTCCTTCATTGGCAAAAGACTTTACAACTCTTATTCCAAGAAGGCTGTCCTGAACAGATGAATTTATATTTCCCATCTTTTTTCTATTATCGAAAAATATTCTCTGCATTTTTTTATTTTCGTAAAACGAGAACACCACCATTATCACAGTTACCGCCAAAAGTATAAGTGTCATTCTGAAATTTATAAACATAAGTACTGCAAAGGAACCTATTATTTTAACTGCAGAAATAAATACATTTTCCGGTCCGTGGTGCGCAAGTTCAGATATGTCAAACAGATCTGACACAAGTATTGACATCATCTGCCCTGTATTATTCTCATCATAATAGGAAAAAGACATTCTCTGAAGGTGGTAAAATAAATCCCTCCTCATGTTATTTTCCATTCTCGCACCCATAATATGACCCCAGGAAGCAATAAAGTACTGACAGAAATATTTAAGTACATACAGTGCCAATAAAGCTATTCCAACATATAATATGGAATTCAGTATTACTGTTTTATCCTTTATAAAAACATTTTTTGAAAGATAGTCCAATATTAAAGGAAATGCAAGATCCACCAGTGACACTATAAGTGCACAAAACATATCTGCGTAAAAAAGAAATCTATAAGGTCTATAATACTGTAAAAATTTTTTTAGTATTTTCATAAAATCTGCCGCCCTTTCCCCTTTTGCCAGCATTGCTTGCCAGTAATAATCAAATGATAATATTTTATTTTTACAATGTCAAGGCAGATAAAAAAGTATTGACTAATATATCGTTATATTGTAATATATAAATATATTGATATATAAATACATTTTAGAAAGGTAAGATTATGGATAAAGATTTTGCAGAATATAATGAAAAAGCTGAAATTCTCAAAGTACTGGCACATCCTGTTAGGTTGTGCATCGTCAGGGGGCTGATGGAAAGAGGAACATGCAACGTAAGCAATATGCAGCACTGTCTTGAAATACCCCAATCCACACTATCACAGCACATACAAAAATTAAAAGCTGCGAGAATTATAGAAGGCAGGAGAAACGGACTCGAAATCAACTATAGAATATGCAGCCCCTTGGTTATTAAATTGATGGAAGTTTTATTTTAAACTTTAATTTAAATCTAAAAAACAGGAGGGATTTATATGAGTAAAAAAATATTAGTTGTAGGAGGAGTGGCAGGAGGAGCTTCTGCGGCCGCAAGACTTAGAAGGCTGGATGAAAATGCCAGAATAATAATGTTTGAGAAGGACAATTATATATCCTTTGCAAACTGCGGGCTGCCTTATTACATAGGCGAAAAAATTAAGGAAAGACAAAGGCTCCTGGTACAGACACCGGAAAGCATGCATGCCAGATTTAATATAGATGTAAGAGTAAACAGTAAAGTCACAAATGTAGATACGGACAAAAATACGGTAAAAGTAAAAGAAAAGGGCGGCAGGACTTATGAGGAAAGTTATGACTACCTTATACTGTCTCCCGGCACAAAAGCTGTAAGGCCAAAAATAGACGGCATAGACAGCAGCAGGATTTTTACCTTGAGAAATATACCTGACACGGACAATATAAAATCCTCAGTAGATAAAAATAATGCGGGCAGTGCTGTAGTAATAGGCGGAGGATATGTGGGAATCGAAATGGCAGAGAACCTCAAGGAAAGAGGACTCAAAGTTAGCGTGGTTGAAGCAGCTCCACACATCTTGGCTCCTTTTGATTCAGACATGACAGTTATGGCCGAAAAGGAACTTGTAGAAAACGGTATAGATTTGGTATTAAATGATGGAGTAAAATCTTTCAAGGACAATGGGCAAAATATTGAAGTCACTTTAAACAGCAATACAAAACTCACTGCCGATCTGGCCATATTGGCTATTGGGGTAACTCCAAATACAGACTTTATAAAAAACAGCAAAATAAAGCTCGGAACCAAAGGACACATAGTAGTTGACAATAAAATGAGGACAAATATCGAAAATATCTACGCTGTGGGAGATGCAGTGGAAGTTGTGGATTTGATAAACAAGCAAAAAACTGCAGTACCGCTTGCCGGACCTGCAAATAAACAGGGAAGGATAGCCGCCGACAATATAGCAGGATTAAATTCAATATATAAAGGAACCCAGGGTTCTGCAATAATCAAAATTTTTGGTTTAACTGCTGCAAGTACTGGAAATAACGAAAGAACTTTGAAGAAATTCAATATACCCTACAAAGTTATATATATCCATCCAGTTTCCCATGCATCATATTATCCTGGTGCCCTGCCTCTTTCCATAAAACTTATATTCAACGGCGAGGGTAAAATTCTGGGTGCACAGGCAATAGGCTACGACGGAGTTGACAAGAGGATCGACGTAATTGCCGCAACAATGAGGCTCGGCGGTTCAGTATCAGATTTGACTGAACTTGAGCTATGTTATGCACCTCCATTTTCTTCGGCAAAAGATCCGGTGAATATGGCTGGTTTTGTGGCAGAGAACGTCCTTTCCGGTAAAGTGGATTCTATTACCCCAACGGAATTTCTAAACTATAACATGGAAAACACCACTCTTCTGGACGTACGTTCAAGTATAGAATTTAACAGCGGCCACCTCAAAGGAGCCATAAACATACCTGTGGACAATTTAAGAGAAAGGCTAGGCGAGCTGGATAGAAATAAAGAGATCATTGCATACTGCAAGGTCGGGCTCAGGGGGTATATTGCCTCAAGAATACTTTCCCAATACGGGTTCAAGGTTAAAAACATAACCGGAGGATATAAAAGCATATCTGCCTTAAGTTTTTCTCCGCCAAAACAGGACAAAAACAGGAACACTCCCCAGAGAAAGCTTTCAGATTCCAATACACACACTGTAAAAGAAGAGGAGATAGCCTTAGATAAATCAAATTATGATAAAAGCCTTGATGCCTGCGGGCTGTGCTGCCCAGGACCTCTCATGCAGGTTAAAAAAACAATGGATGATTTAAAAGAAGGGCAGATCCTCAAAGTAATCGCCTCTGATCCTGGTTTTTATGAAGATATAAAAGCATGGTGCCAGAGGACAAATAATGAGCTTGTTGATCTAAACAAGGATAAAAGCAATATAACCGCCCTTATCAAAAAAAAAGTGCTAAAGTCGAAGTAGAAAATGCACCTGTAACTGTAAAAGATAATAAAACAATAATTGTATTCAGCGGTGATTTAGACAAGGCCATAGCATCTTTTGTCATAGCAAATGGAGCTATGTCAATGGGTAAAAAAGTTACCATGTTCTTTACCTTCTGGGGATTGAATATCCTGAGGAAAAACAAAAAAGTACCCGTAAAGAAAAGCTTTATGGATTCCATGTTTGGATTTATGATGCCAAGGGGAAGTAAAAAATTAAAATTATCCAAAATGAATATGATGGGAATGGGTCCAAAAATGATAAGAAAAGTTATGAAAAATAAAAACATAAATTCCCTCGAAGACCTGATTAAATCGGCTATAGATGACGGTGCGGAAATAGTAGCCTGCCAGATGTCTATGGATGTCATGGGCATTAAAAAAGAAGAACTCATAGACGGCGTCAAAGTAGGCGGAGTTGGCTATTATTTAGGCAGAGCCGAGGACTCAAATGTAAATCTATTTATCTAATACGAATAAAAAAGACACAAAATCTGATATGACCCCAATAAGTCTAACTTATTGGGGTCATATCAATCAGCAAAACTCTTTTGTGTCTTTTTTTATTTATTTTGTGATGATTTTGTGTATCAATTCTGGTTTTTCAGCACTGCTGTCAATACTTATATCCCTGCGAATCCTACCTGCTATACCATCCACATCCCGGCAATTGGAGTATATCATCAAAAGCTCATCCCCTTTTTTCACTCTATCACCTATTTTTTTGCGAAGTACAACACCCACGGAGGGATCTATACTGTCTTCTTTTGTAGATCTGCCTGCACCTAGAAGCATAGTAGAGATGCCAATTCCTCCCGCCGAAATATGTGAAACTACACCGTCCCTTTCAGCAGGTACGGGAATTTTATATTTTGCCTGGGGCAGTTTTTCAGGACTGTCCACAATTGAAGAATCCCCGCCTTGATTTTTAACGAAGCTCTTGAATTTTTCCAAGGCCCTGCCACTTTTTATAGATTCAACAAGTTTTTCTCTGGCCTCATCCGTATTGTCCGCCTTTCCAGCCAGGAGCACCATATGACTTCCCAATGTTAAAACCAATTCCTCAAGATCATGAGGTCCTTTGCCCTTCAAAGTATCAACGGCTTCTTTTACTTCAAGGGAATTTCCCACAGCAAAACCCAGCGGCTGTGACATGTCAGAAATCACAGCCATGCTGTTTCTCCCCAGTCTATTTCCTATCCTCACCATGGCACGGGCAAGTTTTTCCGCATCTTCATCATTCTTCATAAAAGCTCCGGAGCCGGCTTTAACATCCAACACTATTGCATCGGCTCCTGCTGCAATTTTTTTGCTCATTATGGAGCTGGCAATGAGCGGGATGGATTCCACAGTAGCTGTTACATCCCTGAGGGCATACAATTTTTTATCTGCAGGAGTAAGATTTCCGGCTTGGCCCATGACTGCAATTTTATTGTCATTTACCAGCTGAATAAATTTATTCTCTGTGATTTCCGCATGAAACCCTTCAATGGATTCCAGTTTATCAATGGTTCCACCCGTATATCCCAATCCGCGGCCGGACATCTTGGCAACCGGTATACCCAAAGACGCAACCAGGGGGGCAAGCACAAGAGTAGTAGTGTCTCCCACACCGCCGGTGGAATGTTTATCGACTTTCACACCGTTTATCCTGGATAGATCAATTGTCTCGCCGGATTTTACCATTGCTATCGTCAGATCCGCCATCTCCCTGTAGTCCATACCCTGGAAACAGATAGCCATAGCCAGGGCACTGGCCTGGTAATCCGGAATTGTTCCCATAGTATAACCTCTTATAAAGAAATCAATCTCTTCCCTGCTGAGCTGCCCACCATATCTTTTTTTTGAAATTATATCTACCATTCTCATTTCCATTACCCCTTATTTTAATTCATCCAAAAAACTCTTTCCATACTCAGGCATCTGTACCTTGAAATTATCTGCAACTGAGGCGCCCAGATCAGAAAATGTCCTGCGTATTCCAAGATTCCTCCCGCCTTTAAATCTCTTTGAATAAACGAGAAGCGGTACAAATTCCCGGGTATGGTCTGTTCCACTATAAGTAGGATCATTTCCGTGATCTGCAGTGATCACCATTAAATCATCCTCCTGCAATTTTTGAAAAATTTCCGGCAGCCTTTTATCAAAAGCTTCCAGGGCGTCTCCATAACCTATTGGGTTTCTGCGGTGGCCATAAACCGCATCAAAATCAACCAAATTTATAAAACTGATGCCGTGAAATTTCTCATCCATCAATTCAGCCAATTTATCCATTCCATCCATATTGTTTTTGCTTCTTATTGCCCTGGTAATACCCTCACCGTCAAAAATATCCGAAATCTTGCCAATTGAAATGCAGTCCAGTCCGGCTTCTTTTAAATAATTCAACACCGTCCTTCCAAAAGGTTTCAGAGCATAATCATGGCGGTTGGAAGTCCTCTTGAAAGTATCTGCACTTTTTCCAACAAAAGGTCTGGCAATGATTCTTCCCAGGGCATAGGGTTCATCTCTAGTTATGTCGCGGCAGTACCTGCATATTCTATAAAGCTCCTCAAGTGGTATAACATCCTCATGGGCTGCAATTTGAAGCACAGAATCCGCTGAGGTATATACAATGAGTTCACCGGTTTCAAGCTGTCTTTCCCCCAGTTCCTTTATAATCTCCGTTCCGCTGGCAGGCCTGTTAGCTATGACTTTTCTCCCTGAGAATTTTTCAATTTTATCAATTAGCTCCTTAGGAAAACCATCGGGAAAAACATGAAAAGGCTTGTCGATATAAAGCCCCATCATCTCCCAATGTCCTGTCATGGTATCTTTTCCACGGGAAGCTTCCTGCATTTTTCCAAAATAAGCTTTTGGCACAGCAGCTTCTTTCACACCCTTAATCGGGTAAATATTGGAAAGACCCAGGGATGACATATTGGGCATACAGAGCCCATTTTTCTTTTCGGCAATATGTTTCAGGGTGTTTACACCAAAATCTCCGAATTCTCCGGAATCAGGTGATTCACCAATGCCGACCGAATCCATGACTATGATGTGCACCCTCTTAAATGGTTTCATTATAAATTACCTCTTTTCTCCAATAAATCTAACCTTCCATGATGGAAACTCCAGAACTCGTTCCAATACGGCTTGCACCTGCTTTAACCATACAAACAGCTTCCTTTCTGGTATGAATGCCTCCTGCGGCTTTGACTCCCATATCATCTCCAACTACACTGCGCATCAGACTTACATCTTCAACTGCAGCTCCCGACTTTGAAAATCCAGTTGAAGTCTTTACAAAATCCGCACCTGATTTTTTGGCTATTCTGCAGGCCCTGACTTTTTCTTCATGATTTAAAAGGCAGGTTTCAATAATTACCTTTACCAGTGCCTTTCCGCCGGCAGCTTTTACTACACTGCTTATATCCTTTTCCACATAAACATCATTTTTATCTTTCAATTCTCCTATATCAATAACCATATCCACTTCCCGCGCTCCATTCCCAATGGCATCCACAGTTTCAAACACCTTTGTCTTGGTAGTATTTGCCCCCAGAGGAAAACCTATTACTGTACACACAGCTGTTCCGCTGCCGTTTAGTTCATCGCTTGCAAGTCCAACCCATTTGGGATTTACACAGACAGAGGCAAATCCATATTTTTTAGCTTCCTCTACAAGCTGAAGTATCTGAGCTCTCGTAGTATCAGGTTTAAGTGCAGTATGATCAATTAATTTAGCAATATTCATAAGACAAACCACCTCTTCTCTACTATTATACTTTATAACAAATTCTTTTTGGTAAAAGCTCCAGGAAAAATTTCATCAAGTGTCTTGACAATATACTCCTTTTCATTTTTGGCCAGAATTATTTTCATATGCGGTGAGGCAAATTCCGATATCACCTGCCTGCAGATGCCGCAGGGATATGTATATTTATCTTCCGCCCCAACTATGGCAATTGCATATAGAGTTTTATGTCCTTCAGACACTGCTTTGAATATGGCAGTCCTCTCCGCACAATTACTAGCTCCATAAGAAGCATTCTCTATATTACAACCGGTGTATATATTTCCACCTTGTGTTAATACAGCTGCACCCACCTTAAAGCCCGAGTAAGGCGCATAGGCGTTTTTTCTCCCCTGAAAGGCTTTCAAAATCAGTTTTTCACAATCAAGGTTCATACCCGTCTCCTCCTTTTGTATATTGCAATTTCTATGCTGCACCACATCAATCTTTCATTCAAAGATCATTCATTGTCTTTGAAATAGCTGCCTTTTTGAAATTCAGTCATATATTTCCAGTAGTGCTTGGGCATATTGCTTCTTCTATATTTAAAATTTCTCCTATCTTTGATCTCAACAGTGGTATAAAAGAGCTCCCATAATTTTCTGAAATGCTTCTCTCGGCTGTCCGGCTCTGCCATTTTAAAATTGCACATAGGAACAACAGCATACTGGCGGGGTCTATATACAAGTGCCATATTGTGGGTTTTGTCATGAATCAGAAAATGTTCACCCGCATATCTTCTGCAAAAATGCCCTGCAATAAGTGGAAGTACATAATTTTTAGGCCCGATTTGTGATACAAGGATGCCTCCCAAAATAGAAAATCTTATAAACCCCTTCAGGAGATGGCTTTCATTTTTTAAATGTCTTACAGCTTTGAGCATTTTATCTACATGCTCATCTTTAAACATGTACATAATCGGCGGCCCATAATGAAATCCCTTTCTCAAAAACATAAGCATGTTCAATTCTTTATGGGGCATACAAGTTAAAAAAGCATATTTTAAAAGTTCCAGGGCAGAGCTCCCTATTTTTTCAGGTATGGACTTAATTACTCTGGTAGATTTCTTCAAATCAGTCTCAATTTCCTTCACAGGAAAAAAAGTAGTCTGAAATCTGTCAGAAGATATAATATCCATGGGAATTTCTCTCTTATAATAACTTTCAAATACACAGCACATGATACCTTCAAAACTTCCATCATATTCATATATAAGACTTGATTTTTCAATCATATGTATTCCTCTCCTTATAAAAAAGACAGCTGCTCATATTTTACCCCAGAGGTAAAATCCTTATAATATCTGTTTAATGAATTTTTGGACATAAGTGCCCTTATGACGGAATCCTTCTCCACAGTCAGTCCATCCATTATTTTTCCTGAACACAAAATAAAGTACTGTGCCCTTTTAAGTACAACTCCCAATTTTTTAAGTGATTCAAAGCTCAATAAAAAATCCTTTCTGGCAGCTACAATTCTTTTTGCACTTTTCACGCCAATTCCAGGAACCCTGAGCAATTTTTCATAAGGTGCCCTATTTATTTCTACAGGGAAGTATTCTCTATGATTCAACGCCCAGTTACATTTAGGATCTATGTACGGATCAAAACTCTGGTGTCTTTCATCCAAAATTTCACCGGCTTTAAATCCATAATGTCTTAAAAGCCAATCAGCTTGATACAGCCGGTGTTCCCGCAAAAGAGGCGGCCTGGTGTTCACTTTGGGGAGCAGTGAATTTTCAGACACAGGTATGTAGGCAGAAAAAAACACCCTCTTGAGTTTATATTTCCTATAAAGACCTTCGGCCAGGTTCAAGATATGGAAATCGGTATCAGGAGTAGCACCTATGATCATCTGGGTGCTCTGGCCCGCCGGTGCAAATCCGGATGCATGACGATATCTTACAGTATCTTTTGAATTTTGCCTTATGCAGTCCCTAATATATCCCATAGGGGTTAAAATGGAGTGTTTTGACTTATCCGGCGCCAAAAGTTTCAGACTTTTCTGCGATGGAAGCTCAATATTTACACTCATTCTGTCTCCCAAAATACCAAGCTGATGTACAAGCCTGCTATCAGCTCCGGGAATAGCTTTCACATGTATGTATCCAAAAAATTTATAATCATTTCTTAAAATTTCAAGTACTCTGATCATTAGTTCACAGGTATAGTCTGGATTTCTGATCACACCAGAGCTTAAAAAAAGACCTTCTATATAATTTCTGCGATAAAAATTCATGGTCAGATCGGCCAATTCACACGGTGTAAAGGAAGTCCTTGGAACATCGTTTGAACGGCGGTTTACGCAGTATTTGCAATCATAGACACAGACATTCGTCATCAAGATTTTTAAAAGTGAAATGCACCTTCCATCCGCCGAAAAACTGTGGCATATTCCACAGGCAGCGGAACTTCCTATCCCACCGGCTTGTGCTCTTCTATTAACTCCACTGGAAGTACATGACACATCATACTTTGCAGCATCAGTGAGAATTCTCAATTTATCAAAAACATCCACAATACCACTTCCATTCTTTTCTTAATATTATCATGGAACGTCTGTTCTGTAAAGTGATTTTTTATACTTCAAAAGAAGATATCACTTCAATAAAGCAGCTGTCATCTACCATTTGATTTTCTCAAAGGTAAATGACAGCACCGCACTTTATCCTACAATTACACCTGCACCATCCGGTATAACGGTAACTTTTGCATCTTTTCCCAAAATATCATAGGCTTTATTCAAGGCCTCTTTCACGGTATAAGTATGCAACATGTGGATATTCTCTATAATTTCAGGATCACACATATCTGTAACTAAAATTACAGTATGCTCACTCAATATTCTGGCCAGCATCTGCGATTCCCACTGATCCGGCGTTGTATCCCTCCTTGAAACATTAGAAACCTTTTTCAAATATTCCTCAGGTGTCTTTACATTTGCCAGATTATCATAAAATGCCTGTCCGCCATGGCCGTCATTGCAGGCAGCTACCATTATAATCACACCACCCTTTCTGCAAGTCGCCTCAGCAGCCACCATTCCCTTAACAGACTGATATATATTCTGATCCAGAGGATATCCCCCGTTAGTGGAAATAACTATATCCGCTTCCACCTTTTTGACTTCCGACAGTTTTTTAACAAATTTGCAGCCTCTCTCATGGGCCAATTTGCAGTCACCTGCAAAGGCATTTATTATCTTTCTATTTTTATCTGTAACTACATTTAATATAAAGGCCAATTTTGCTTTTTCTGCAGCCCTGAGCATATCTTCATGAACCGGGTTATTCCTAAGGTTGCCAGTTCTGGCATAGGGACTTGCTATAAATTCAGCACAATGATTGGACATAATCGTTTTCGCAGAAGATATTCCCGGCAGTATGCTCTTTCTTCCTCCTGAAAATCCCGCAAAAAAATGAGATTTTATAAGTCCCTCCGCAATTAAAAGTTCCGTTTCCGCCGCCACTTTATTTATTTCAAGATCCCATCCAGAAGAAAAGCTGGCTATTTTAACCAATTTATTTCTGTCTCTTGAATCATGCACCACTATATTTTCATTTTCAACTATCTCACTCCCAAATTTATCTATAAGTTCCTGTCTCGTAGTAGCTCTGTGAAATCCTGTGGCAATTAAAATCTTTATATCAATGTCAGAATTTGCCCTTCTTATTCTCCTTAAAAGTATGGGCATCGTAATTTTACTCGGGAGTGGTCTTGTATGATCGCTGCTTATTATAACCATGTTGTTTTTACCTTTGACCAGTTTCTCCAATTTTGGAGAATCTATTGGATTATCAAGGGATTTTTCCACTATTTTCTCTTCTGTAAGCCCAGTCTCACAATTGAACTGCTCTGGTTCAAGTACTGCAGCAAAATTTTTATTATCGATTTCAACTTCAACAGTTTTTTTATTATAAGGTAATTTGACTATTGGCATAAATAGATCTTCCTCTCTATTTTATAATTTAATATATCCCATATTAAAACAATATATTTATTAGCATCAAAAAAACAGGGTATTGGTATAATGGTATTACCACTTACAGGTTAATTTTATCACAGGAACTCAAATACTTCTATATTTCTTCAATTTATTTATTTCTTTTCTGCAAAACAATACTTCCCACACAAAAATAAAACAGACATCCCCAAATAGGATGTCCACTTTAAAAAACAATAAAGATAATTTAATGGAGGCTGCATTTAAGTTTACAGTGCCCTGCAGCCACAGACACTAATGTAATTAATACTTTTTTATTTAAGAAGCGTTGGTATATTGTTATATTATATTTTGATCCTTAAAATAGCCTTAAAATTTCACAGCAATCTACTATTAACTTTTACAATACAATGTGTTAAAATAGCACATAAACAAATCTTCTCTTTATAATATAATATTTATAATAATATTTATACTTGTAAATCAAAAAAGAGAAATGAAAAAGGGGCTATTATTATGAACAAACGAAACAATATTCGTGCTTTTATTAACTGTAATATTATCGATGGAAAATTTGAAAAAGATACTGTAAGAAAAGGTACAATACTGGTGGAAACTGCTGATGGAAAGGGGAAAATAAAATTTGTGGGGAATAAAGATGAAGTGAGCATTCCAAATAATTGCAAAATTGTGGACTTAAAAGACAAATATGTACTTCCAGGGCTTATAAATGCCCACGCACACCTTTTTGGTGATGGAAGTCCAACTTCACCAGAACAATTAAAAAGAACTCCAGATGAAAATTTGGAATACATGAAGTCTTCACTTGGAAAACACCTGATCAAGGAAACCATGAAAAAAAATGCAATGGCGGCACTTCATGCAGGAGTAACCACTTTTCGAAGCGTCGGGGATCCCTTTTATTACGACATAGAAGTAAAAAATGAAATAAAAAACAGCCCGGAAGTTGGGCCGACAATGCTGTGCGCAGGTCCTATGATATGCATAACGGGAGGTCATGGGTATAAATTTATATCCCAAGCCATAGACTCACCCTGGGAAGGGAGAAAAAAAGTTAGAGAACACATATACAATGGCACCGATCTAATAAAAATAGCCAATACCGGAGGAGTCACCGATTCTAAAAAAATAGGCGAAGCTGGAAGAGCTCAAATGACCTATGATGAGATTGCAGCAATATGCGATGAGGCACATAGGGCAGGCTATCTAGTAGCAAGCCACTGCCAAAGTACTAAGGGATTGAAGGAAGCTCTCAGAGCTGGAGTGGACACCATAGAGCATGGTGCTGAAATGGACGATGAGGTAATTTCCCTATTTAAACACAACCCTAGATCTTTAAGAGGATACAGTTCTCTTACACCCACTTTTCTCACTATATATTATATATTAGGACTCAGTACAAAATACACTAAACTGACTGACATACAATTTGCCAACGGTAAAATAATAGAAAAACGTATGAGCTCAGGTTTTAAAACGGCCCTCAAAAATGGAATCAGGACAGCACTTGGTACAGATGCCGCCATGCCTTATGTAACTCACTACGGTACATGGAAGGAATTAAAACTCCATGTCAGATATGGAGGAACTACAAATAGACAAGCTATAATGCATGCAACTAAATCCAATTCTGAAATACTAGGCATAGACAAAGAAGTCGGTACCCTGGAATCCGGAAAATATGCAGATTTTATTGTAGTAGATGGAGACCCCATTGAAAATTTAAATTATTTGGGCAGTCCTTACATGGTAGTCAAGAATGGTCAAATTGTGAAAAAAACAGATGACTACATCATACCTGAGATTGAAAATATGATAAAAAAATTGGACAAGGAAATGTAGTCGTAAGATCGATATTTAACTACTTAATATAGAAGGAAATGCTGCCAAGCTATTTTTAGAATATAGTTTGAACGGCATTTCCTTTTTGCTGCAATTTTTTATTGAATATAAAAAAACGGGCAGCTTTTTCAGCTGCCCCAGAAATTTATGCTTAGTATTATAGGAGTGTTTTATTTTATTGTACTAATTGTCAAGTAAATCTCTATTATAAGAGAAGTTGCACGGTTCACCATCACAATTTAATGCTACATCGTCGTCCTCCGCTGCAAATATAACTTTTTTATCTATAACATCCTCGTATAATCTTTCCTGAGCTTTCAAATTCTTTTCATTTTTCATAATCAATACCTCCATTTATATAATAAGATTTATAATCTATTAATAATCTCTATCAACTAATTATTATTATAGCATAAGTTGTCAATTAGTCAATACTTTTTAGAATATTTTATTTATAATTTTACTTACGTTATTTTGGATATTATTAAATTATCCATTCTTCAATTTGTCATTAATCTGTTTGATACTGTGTTTCCATACACCATATAGTGTTATCCATATTGCAATATATATTGCCAGAAATATGATAAAATAACCTGCAATACCGGCAAACGTGTGCTCCATCCAATGTGAAAAGTAAGCAATCGGTAACATTGTAAGAGAAGTTATGACAAAATGTATAATAGACTGCTTGGGAAAGCTCCAATCATCATTTTCCCATATTACAGAACCTGCCCCCAAAACGGCACCTAATAAACCTGACAGGATAAACTGCAGGACAACTGCATTTATCTGGCTCCCGCACTGTGACACCAGTTCGGGGGAGGCAGGTGAATAATAACCCTGTGCCAGAACTAAAGATATTACAATTGTTATGGTATAACTGATGAAAACTCCAATGGGAAACCCTAAAAATCCCCTCACAATAGCCTTGTTTTTCATATAAATCACCTCAAATTCCTAATACTTTTTTAATTTTGGAAACATAACGCCGGGAAACAAACGTTGTAATATTACCGCATAATTTCACACAGATTGTACCGCTGAAATTCAAATCCATATTTTCAACCTTCCTTAAATTTATAATTTCCGATTTTGATATCCTCACAAAGGTATTTTTATCAAGCCTTTCTTCAAGTTCATAAAGCCTCAGTCGAAGCAAGTATTCACTTTTTTCCGTTTGTGCATATATTTTTCGATTTGCCGCAAAAATGCGGACAATGTTGTCATGAGCAAGTATTTTCAGAGTACCGTCCCTAAAACCTGCTATAGTCTGTGGACGTGTATCCGAAAGTTTTTTAATCAACTCATCTACTTCATCCGTAATCCTGTTAGTTAAAATTATAATTTTAGACTCCTTGCAAGATTTATCGATCTTTATTTCAACCTGCATCATTTCACTTCCCTTTTTCTTTGCAATTATAGTATATATAGAACGATCCCTTTTGTATATCGGTTTTCTACAAGCGGTTGTTTACATCACATAAGCGGCAAATAAACTTTTCGTATCAGTTCATATTAGCATCACAGCATCTTGAATTCCTATATTTAGATAAAATTTCAAAATAAAAGCACCTACTAAAAAGTAAGTGTCAGTTTTTATAATATATTATTGCCTTAATATTCTTGCATATTTTTGAATCCGCTAAACTACCCTATTATCACCAAGTTTTGTTCTATCAAAATTCACACAAGAGAAAAATATCCTAAACTAAAAAGTAGAATTCTTTTATTATGAACTAAAAGCCACCTTTGTTGTATAATTTGCAGTGTATCTGGAAAAAACCATTAAAATATATATTGAAAATTGAAAAAATAAAAAGTACAGAGAGATCTGTACAGTACATTCCCAACAATGAATGTAAATGACAATTTAAAAAGTATTAATAATGAAATATGTAAAAATAATTTCGATAAGCTTATAGAAATGCACAATAAAGTAATAAGTGATCAGATAAATTAAATAAGGAATGTTTTGATGTGAGCCTGAAACTATCGTTAATTCTTTCAATGAGGGAGATTGATAGTGAAAATCTTATATAAATAGATTAGTTTAGTTATGTTAGTTTTCAAGTTAATATGGAAATTAGTATCATATACTTGCTACCATAAATTCCAATTCCCTATAGGCAATATAAGATCAGCTTACAGGCCATATTCCACTTGTCCATAAAATAGCTCTCAATTCTTTATAGATATTCTAAAATCAGATAAAATCGAAGTGAGAAATAACAGCGATATAGAATTTCAATTCCTTAAAGTATCCTAAAACTATTACACACATATGTAATATAAATATTACAAAGCTAGTTTCAATTCCTTACTAGGTATCCTAAAACAAGGCTGCCAGGTTCCAATTTGCAGAGGAATGTCCCGTTTCAATTCCTTACTAGGTATCCTAAAACATAGAATATCAGAACTGGTTTTCCGTTAGCTGTCTCTAGTTTCAATTCCTTACTAGGTATCCTAAAACCACCCATCTAAAATCTTTGTCGGGGTTTAGGTACTGTTTCAATTCCTTACTAGGTATCCTAAAACTGTGGGCTTATGCATCCATTTGTTTTGTTCTCTAGTTTCAATTCCTTACTAGGTATCCTAAAACAATGGGCGTTCTCGCTCGAATGGTGGATGATGGGAAGGTTTCAATTCCTTACTAGGTATCCTAAAACCCTGACGGTGACGTCGTGGGTATATTTGCCAACTTAAAGTTTCAATTCCTTACTAGGTATCCTAAAACCATATTATATTATATATAGTTATATGGCTCGTATCAGGGTTTCAATTCCTTACTAGGTATCCTAAAACCGAAGCAAGGAATTCTCAAATAAAGAAAATTGAAGAGTTTCAATTCCTTACTAGGTATCCTAAAACCAAGTTTACAAAGATGATGCTTAAGTGGCACAGAAATGGTTTCAATTCCTTACTAGGTATCCTAAAACCAAGAAGAGAAAATACGTACACAGAGATAATTGAAGCTGGTTTCAATTCCTTACTAGGTATCCTAAAACCAGGATAGTGCCGATCATCTTCCAATTTAAGCATATATGTTTCAATTCCTTACTAGGTATCCTAAAACCATCAATTCAGAGATGGTGCAGAAGGCACACAGATTCAGTTTCAATTCCTTACTAGGTATCCTAAAACCATACTAATTTCACGATTTTTACTTTGCACAATTCCTATGTTTCAATTCCTTACTAGGTATCCTAAAACCTGAAAAGTGGCACGAGGAAAATTGGAATTACGTGGGTTTCAATTCCTTACTAGGTATCCTAAAACCTATATTATTCATGAATGGCAGAATTGTACAAGGAAGTTTCAATTCCTTACTAGGTATCCTAAAACCTGGAACCATGGATTTGACTGTTGGAACAATGGATTATAGTTTCAATTCCTTACTAGGTATCCTAAAACCATAGACATACAATTAGAAAATAGCACATTAATTGCGTTTCAATTCCTTACTAGGTATCCTAAAACCGAAAAAAGACAAACCTGCAGCAGATGTTTGTTATTGCGTTTCAATTCCTTACTAGGTATCCTAAAACCTCAAAAAACCTATTCTAGTTTATTATATTTTATTCTGTTTCAATTCCTTACTAGGTATCCTAAAACCACGATTTATATACCCATTTGCCCCTCTTTTTGTCTTAGTTTCAATTCCTTACTAGGTATCCTAAAACCGTGAACCACGCAGAGAATATGAGGAACCAGGTTGGTTTCAATTCCTTACTAGGTATCCTAAAACCATCACCTGCTTTCAAGAAATCATTGCCAAGCCATTTCTTGTTTCAATTCCTTACTAGGTATCCTAAAACTACCGCAGGAACATATAAGTCTGTTTCTGTAGATACGTTTCAATTCCTTACTAGGTATCCTAAAACCCCTGTATGATTTGGTAGTTTAGTT
>ENA-UOOI01001110-UOOI01001110.1-fermentation-metagenome-genome-assembly--contig:-NODE-1110-length-30026-cov-11.387575_pt1 | contig 30026 bp, 24 predicted proteins | sample MGYA00245779_ERZ724027 | MGnify/ENA primary metagenome ERZ724027 (study PRJEB28704, sample SAMN03018318) | fermentation metagenome | biome: anthropogenic terrestrial biome; feature: soil...
TGAATCCGAAAAGAATCACTGCTACCCTCAGAGAATAAAACTGACGGCATATTGATATTGAAATCTTGGACGGTATAATTTATAATATAATTTAAGTAAAGTAAATGAAGTTTTCCATGGCAAGAGCCTAAATGCTAAAAAGCTGATGACTTCTATAAAATGAAGCTGTCAGCTTTTTTATATTCTTTAGGTAATTGCGAAACTCACTGATAAAAATGAATTGATGATGGGAAGAAGTTTCAAAAAAAGGTAATTAGAAGATCAAAGGTAATTCTTGTAATTTATAATAGCTAAACAGAAAAAAAGGGCATAAGAAATAAAGCCATGATTAATTCTAAAATTTTAAAATAGCTGGTATTTATGCAATTAATGGTTTTAGACTTTTGATATATTCATGCCTGTGTATTTTATTGGCTATGACAGCTGTTATCAGCTGAGTTATACCAGCAAGAAGCAAGTCAGCATGAAGAGTTTTTTCATTTTGTGTCCTGCGCTCTGCAATACAGCAGCTGTGTTTAAAATTTTCGATACTTTTTTCTATAGCAGAACGAATTTTATAGGTGCAGTTCCATTCCTGAGAACCACGAACGGTTCCGGGATATGCACGCAGGTTCTTTTCAGGATAAATGTAAAACATCCTGCCGCAGGATGATTTAGTACAGGGATCTTCACAAAAAGTTTTTCGTTTACTCTTTTTCGTTTCTTTATTGTAGACCCATTTCATTTTAGGGCAAACGAATTTCATTGTAGGAATTCCTGAACGCAAATGTGATTTGCTGCTTTCCCGTTTCATGGGCAGTGAATGGTCATGGGGACAGCAGGGAACAGCATCTTCATTCAAAGGACAATCAGATTCTTCTGATACGATTTTAGTTTTTAGTGGTATGTATGCTTTTTCAAACTTTAATTCCTGTAAAAGACAGCTGTAAATTTCAATGCTGTCAAAGGCAGCATCGCCTAAAAATATTTTAGGGTTTATCATGGGATGTTTTTTTAAAAAATCCTTAAGAACAGGTATAAGAGCTTTAGCATCAGCAAGAGATTTATCCTCATCAGGTGAGTTGGACTTTTTTTCAACAACAATATCTGGATGAGCTTTAAGGAAATTTTTATTGTAAAATGAAATGTTTCTTACAATGCCAAGACCGTTGGTAACAAGACCAAATTTAAAAGCATAGCAAAAATGTCCATTAATATACATCTGCTGGACAGCAGGATTGGCATTAGCATGGGAAGGCATGGCACCATAAGCAGCTTTATAAGGATCATAGGAATCACCTAAACCATTTAACTTCTTAAAAGTTTTAAGCTGTTTTATAATGCGGTTAGCATATTTAGGATTGTTTTCAGTTACGAAAGCTTCAATACCAGAAGTATCGAAGATGGTCATGGATGCAAGTTTCTTATTAATTTGCTGGCATATTGGTTCAGTAATATCAACTAGATTATCAAACATCAATTGTAAGTCCAGAATAAAATCCTGTTTAAAGCGTGTGAATTTAGAGGCATCAGGAACTTTAAGAAAGCCGCAGAAATCCCTTAATTCCTGAGAATACTTAAGGAAGATAATCAGAAGGGAATCTTTAGGAATAGAAAAAATACGCTGCAAGATTAAAGCACGAAGCATAGCGTAAAGCTTATATTTACGAGGTCTTCCGGTGGGCGCATAAAAATGATTTATGAAAGAAATGGGAACTAAATCATCAAGATTAATAGTGTTTTCAAGTAAAGAAAGAAACTGGGGCTTGTTGTTTTGAAATTTTTCTTTGCAGTCAGAAAATATATCTGCCAAAGAAAGCTGTTTATATGTTATCATAAATATGTAACTCCTTTCTGAGGTATAATGGTGATTTTGTTTCTTGACCAATTCAATTTTACCATAAATCAGTGAGGAGTTATTTTATTTTGCAACAAAAAATATACCGCATTTATGCGGATTACAGCGTTTCGCAAACGCCTATTATATTCTTTTTTGAAAGGTGGAGTTGCAAAATGACCTTCACAAGTATTTTATTTCAGAAAAATGATGCAGCTGTTAATATGGAATCTCAGGAAGCTCCATCATATTTTAAAGATCTGAATCTTGATCAAATTATAGATACAATCACGTCTGGAATGCAGAAGTATAATATAAAATCATTTTTCCTTCAACCTCTGCGCAGTGAAGATACAATCAGTTATCACCAGGAAGTTATGCAAGATCTTGAAAATGAGACGCTGTTTAAAAAAATCAGAACATTTTCGGAGTATATTTATGATATTGCAATTGAAATGCAAAAAATCTGATAATTTTACAACTTTACAATCTGAAACGGAAGTGTTGAAAGCTGAATTGGCAACCGTCCATTATTGTATGCTAATTAAAGGTACAACTATCAAAGTCCAAAAATATGATGATGAACTGGCTCTTACCCCCAAAATTGAAAAAGTTTTTCAAAGATTTGCCTGCGGTGCTGCAAAATTTTATACCAAGGATGCTTCTGACAAATCTTATTCCGAGCATGTCGAGGCAGGTGTGTTGAATTTGGTAGCAAAGTTATATCCAAATATTTTCTTAGATTTAAGTAACTACTGCATAAAAAATATGAATTTTGTCAATCAAAAGATTTTTGTATTTTCCAGAGAAATTCAGTTTTATATTGCTTATTTGGAGTATATAAAGCATTTTAAAAGAGCAGAGCTTTCTTTCTGCTATCCGCATATGAGCTTGCGATGTAAAGAAGTTAATAGCATTAAAAGTTTTGATCTGGCTCTTGCTGATAAACTTATTGCACATAATCAGCCTGTTATCTGCAATGATTTTTATCTTAAAGATAGGGAACGTGTCATTGTGGTTTCAGGACCGAATCAAGGTGGAAAAACTACTTTTGCCCGTACTTTTGGCCAATTGCATTATTTTGGGAGTCTTGGCTGTCCTGTACCGGGTAAAGAGGCACAGCTTTTCCTGTTTGATAATATATATACGCATTTTGAAAGAGAAGAAAATATTCAAAATCTAAGCGGTAAACTGCAGGATGATCTCATACGGATGCATGATATTTTGGAACATGCGACAAAGGATAGTATTATCATTATAAACGAAATACTTTCCTCGACAACTCTGAAAGATGCAGTTGCTATTGGTGAAAAAATAATGGACAGCATTCTTCAGTTGGACTCTCTGTGCATATGGGTGACATTTCTAGATGAACTTGCTTCTTACAATAAAAAAATTGTAAGTATGATAAGTACGGTATTGCCTGAAGATCCGGCACGCCGAACCTATAAGATTGTCAGAGGCCCTGCAGATGGACTTGCGTATGCTATAATATAGCACAAAAATATCGACTTACCTATGATCTTTTAAAGGAGAGGGTAAAATCATGAAAGTACATTTGATGTATCAGGATCGTGACTTTGACTGCAAACAAAAATTAACGCCGCAGGATAAAATACTTGCACGGGATTTGGAACTTGATACCTTATTCAGTGTAATGGCTGGCGATGATGATCTAATATTGGATGTTGTAAAAAAAAGCTGTATTTATAAGCCTCAAAAATAAGGATGAAATTCTGTATCGTCAGGCTATTTTAAAAGATTGTATAAAAAATGCTGATGTTGTAAGGGAGTTTTTTAATATTGCAGTAGAGAGCGTTAAAAAGAAAAAGGAGTTTTGGTGGGAGACGTTCGGCTCATATACTCCTTCTTTAAACAACTCCGTAAGTCTATTGCAGATGTTTTTTAAAATGTTAAAAAGGCTTCGTATTGTTATAGATGGCAATGCTTGTAAATTTGAGTCAAAGGGGTTTCTAGTTTTTTTTACAATGATACAGGAGGAACTGGATGACGAGTACTTTTATACGACAAAAACCTGCTTAAATGAATTGAAATTTAAAAATGGCATCCTAATTAGTGCCGAACTCGGGGAATACAATCAGGGGATACACTACGTGCTTTGCAAACAAAACAGAAAGCGCCAGTGGTGGAAATGGCATTTTGCACCAAGCATGACTATTGATCTTCGTGATGAGAGCGGCTGTGTTGATTTATCGAGAAGAAAAAATCTGGCAATTGGAATAATAGTAATAGCAAATATACTTTCACAATCTTGTGAGAATATTCTCAGCTTTTTTGTAACTCTGCAGTCAGAACTTGCCTTTTATGTAGGGTGCCTGAATTTATATGACAGCCTTTCTGAAAAGGGAGAACCTGTTTCTTTTCCTATACTCTATGGTTTGGGTCGCCGCAAGTATTCCGTCAATGGACTTTATGATGTCAGTCTTGCTCTAATTTTAGGGGAAAAAGTCATTGGTAATAATGTAAATGCAGAGTATAAAGATTTAATTATTGTTACAGGTGCCAATCAGGGAGGAAAATCTACCTTTTTACGAAGTGTTGGTCAGGCACAGCTCATGATGCAATGTGGTTTGTTTGTGGCAGCTAAATCCTTTAGCGCCGATATATGTGATGGCATTTTTACCGATTATAAAAAAGAAGAAGATGTCACTATGAAGAGTGGTAAGCTGGATGAAGAACTTTCAAGAATGAATGATATCGTAAGATTCATCCGGCCGAATTCTATGATTTTATTTAATGAATCATTTTCTGCTACCAATGAAAGGGAGGGATCGGAAATAGGCCGGCAGATTGTCAGCGCCCTTCTGGAAAAAAAGATCAAAGTGTTTTTTGTAAGCCATCTATATGATTTCTCACACAGCTTTTATGAGAAAAAAATGGATAATGCTATTTTTCTGCGTGCTGAGAGACAGGCAAATGGTCATCGAACTTTTCAGTTGAGCGAAGGTGAGCCGTTGCCGACAAGTTTTGGTGAAGATCTGTATAATAAAATATTTGCGCCTTAACAGTTTATATCCTAAATTGAATATTTTACAATGACTCTAACAAGTGTTACACTAAATACTAAAATATTGTAATAGAATATCAAAGTGATGAAGCTCGCTTTAATTGCTTAAAAAAAGCTGATGGGTAGATCCATCGGCTTTTTTGATGGCTTGTAAAAGATGGCAATCTGAGACAGAGGGAGGGAAATTTTAATGGCTTGAAGTAAAGATACGGCTGGTATCGAAAATTCATATAAGGGAAGTGGATTAAGTAATTCCGATGTTCAAGCAAAGCGAAAGCAATACGGCTATAATGAAATTCCGGAAAAACGTGCAAAGAATGCTATCGGTTATCTGCATCAGCAGCTGCAGATCAATGTTCGAACCTTGAGAAATGGAATGTGGAAGATACTGCCATCCATGGAGCTTGTTCCAGGAGATATTGTACATGTCAGAATTGGAGATATTGTACCGGCGGATATGGAAATTGTAAGTGGTACTGTGAGCACTGATGAGTCTGCACTGACTGGAGAATCGATTGATGTAACCAAACAGGCTGGTGAAACGATTTTTTCTGCTTCCACCATCAGTCATGGTGAGGCAATTGCAAGTGTAACTGCAATTGGAACGAAGAGTTCCTATGGTAAAACTGCAGAACTGGTTCGGACTGCTGAAGCTCTAGGACGGCTTCAGGTACTGCTGTTTAACATTGTCCGATATCTTGCATATCTGGATATTGTCCTTGCCGTTATCCTTGTGATAACTGCATTGATTCATGGAACTTCTTGGCAAGAGCTGCTGCCGTTTCTGGTGATTTTGTTTATTGCTACTATCCCAATTTCGATGCCTGCCAGTTTTACTGTGGCAAATTCACTGGAAGAGCAGAATTTGGCTAAAGAGCATGTACTGATAACAGGATTGACTGGAATTCAGGAAGCCGCTAGTGTAAATGTACTACTCGTGGATAAAACAGGGACATTGACAAATAATCGCCCTGAAATTGATAAGCTGGTTTTGTTTGGACAAATGAAAGATGATGAGTTGCTGAAACTGGCAGCTGCCGCAAGCGATGATACGTCAAATGATTCCATAAGTACTGCAGTACTCGGGGTTTTGAGAAGACAAAATTTGTCTGTTCCGAAAAGAACGTCCTTTATTGCGTTCGACCCGGTCCAGAAAATATCAAGGGCTCAGATTGACGATGATGGAAGTCAATTGGATGTGGCTCTTGAATCACCTGAGGTTATTACTAAAATTGCAGCAGTGCCGGATCAGTTTATGGAACAAGTTGAATTGTTGAGTTCAAAAGGTTCCAGGGTTCTAGCAGTTGCTTCCGGAGAGAGTGGAAAACTGGTCTGCCACGGTCTTATTGCCTTAGCTGATTCACTGAGGGATGATGCTAAAGAATCAATTGCAAAAATCAAAGGTTTAGGTATACGCATTATCATGATAACGGGTGACACCATAGGAACTGCTAAGGCGGTTGCCGAGCAGGTGGTAATTGGCAGCCGAATTGGAACATTGGAGGATGCCTTGTCAAATCCCCTGGATTTCGATGGATTTGCCAATGTATATCCGGAGGACAAGTACAAGATCGTTCAAGCCATGCAAAAATTGGGAATGGTTGTTGGAATGACCGGCGATGGAATTAACGATGCTCCGGCTCTGAAACAGGCAGATGTTGGCATCGCAGTGAGCACAGCAACAGACGTGGCAAAATCGTCGGCCAAAGTTGTTTTAACCGAGCCGCATTTGTCTGATATTGCCAGGGTAATTGACGGAGGACACCGTGTTTATCGGCGAATGATGACATGGACTATTACAAAGTTGGCTCGTACAGCTGAGTTGGCTGCACTTCTGACCTTTGGATTTATCTTTACTGGATTTTTCCCGGTTTCGTTGAGCCTGATTGTGTTTATTATCGTGATGAACGATATGGTTACTCTGACGTTGGGTACTGACAAAGCATGGCCGACTGCAGTTCCCGAAACGTGGAATATGCCTCGGTTGGCCAAGATATCTGCTATTTTTACAATAGGCTGGCTGGCTCTTGGATTGGGGATTCTCTGGTTTTACTTCAAATTCCAGAATTTAAATGCAGCACAAATCAGCTCTCTAATGTTCCTGTCTATCTATCATAATATTGTTCGTCATCACGATTTTTGCCATGCTGATTTTAGATGCCCTAAAAATATGGTACTATAAAGTGACGGGCATTTTGGGAACTGAACGTCATTCATAAGCGAATTGTTGCAATTGAAAAGTAATTTGTAAGCAAGGACGTAGAAAATATGGAATAACAAATATTTTTTACTTTACACATATCTTAAATTATGATATTATAATATCATAATTTAAGATTTAGGTAATGAAGTTTGCCTTTAAATATCTTTGTGATTAATGACTTCTGCTTATTGTAGGTGGAAGTTTTTTTATGCTTATTTTTAGGTAAAAGACGATGGAGTTCGTCTCAAATGCATATTTATGCTAATGACTCCTATAATTTACAGGTACTAAATTACTATTTTAAATATATTTATAGGAGGATTAGAAAAATGTGGCTTCTATTTTCAAAATGGATTGTACTATCTATAATTGCAGGTATCATAGCATATTACTCTGGTATTTCAATATCTCTAGTTGAGATATTGGTGGGTATTGCAGCAGGCAACGTTATGAATTTAACTACGAACCAATGGATTGATTTTCTTGCAGGTGCAGGGAGTATTATTCTCACGTTTCAAGCTGGAGCAGAAATAGATCATGATATATTAAAATCAAATTTGAAGCAGAGTTTATTTATAGGAATATTGTCTTTTGCGGCACCTTTTGTATTATGCTTTTTAGGGTCTTATTATATTTTGGGATGGACTTTGAATTCTTCGGAAATTTGTGGAATAGCGCTTTCAACTACTTCAGTTGCTGTAGTTTATTCAGTAATGCTTGAGACGGGTCTGGACAAAAAAGAATTGGGACAAAAAATTTTAGCTGCTTGCTTTGTTACAGATTTGGGTACTGTTTTGGCTCTTGGACTTATATTTGCCAACTTTAACAAATGGCTTCTCTTTTTTATAGTACTGATGATTGCAATTACACCTTTCTTAGATAAAATCACCACTAAATTCAATGATAAGTTTGGCGGTAAAACATATCAGCTGGAAGTAAAATATATATTCCTGATTTTATTTTTGTGCGGTGGTATAGCTACAATGGCCAATGTAGAGGCGGTACTGCCTGCATATATAATAGGTCTGGCGCTTTCCCCGTTTTTCAAGAAACAGAAATATTTGAATGATAAACTTACGGCAATAACTTTTAGCTTGTTTATACCTTTTTATTTTTTGAAAGCCGGAAGCAATGTTTCATATCATGTTATAAATTATGCATGGATAGTACTTGCCTTTCTGGCAGTGAAAATCATTACCAAATATGTAGGTATAAGACCTCTTACCGTATTGTATGGATATAAAAGAAAAGATGGAATATATACTACTTTGCTTATGGCAACAGGATTGACTTTTGGATCAATATCTGCCCTGTTTGGTCTTAATCATGGTTTTATAAATAAAATACAATATTCTATTATAGTGACAACGGTAATTTTAAGTGCTGTTGTACCAACCTTGATAGCCCAAAAATTTTTTAATCCTCTAATCAGTGAAGATATGATGGATGCGGGGAATCAAAAAACAAAAAATGAGGAGGTTGAATAAATGTATAAGGATATATGGAAAGTGAAGAAAATTAAACTGATTTTAAATAAATTAAGGGACAGAAAACAGTGTTAATATATTTAAATATTAATGCTGTTTTTATTTTACACCTTAAGACAGAAACTGTTGTTTAAAAAGGTGTTTTTTTGCTCTGTAATTAATTTTCGTGTAAAATGGCAAATTATATTTATATAAGCATTATATTATTGCCTATGATCTTAACACAAACTTTATACTCGTGATGATAACATTGAAAATATGAATTGGAGGAGGAATGGAATGTGCTGGATTTTTTATTTATTGCCGTGATTTTGGCAGTATTTTTATCATTGAGATATTTTGTGAACTGGTGCGAAAAGCAAATCAGTAAAAAATAATTTTGAGTGGAGGACTGCTTATGATTTTATTGGGTATTTTGACTATTTTATTGTTTATATATTTATTTTACGCTTTGTTCAATCCTGAAAAATTTTAATTTAAGGGAGGTTCTAAATAATTATGGGAATACTGGAAATTGTGATTGTACTTGCTATTTTTGTATTATTGTGTATTCCAGCAGGAAAATATGTTTATAAAGTGACAGAACATAAAAAGACTTTTTTAGATCCTGTATTTGATAGAGTTGATAATTTTATTTACAGGATTGTAGGGATAACAAAGGAGGAAATGAGCTGGAAGCAGTATATACTTGCTCTGCTTATGTGCAATGTTGTTCCCGCTGTAATAGCTTATATAATTTTGAGACTGCAGTTTATTCATGTATTGAATCCCAATCATATAAATGGCATGGAGCCCGGACTTACTTTCAATACTGTAATAAGTTTTTTAACCAATACAAACCTTCAGGATTATAGTGGAGAGTCGGGTCTTTCCTATTTCAGCCAGATGGTTGTTATTACATTTTTCATGTTTATCTCTGCGGCTACAGGGTTCTCTGCAGCACTGGCGTTTGTACGTGGGATCACAGGAAAGAAGAAAACACCCGGAAATTTTTATGTGGATTTTGTGAGAATTATAACCAGAATACTTCTGCCTGTGTGTATTGTAGCGTCTATATTTTATATTCAGCAGGGTGTTCCCCAGACATTTTCACCTACCAAAACTGTGACTACTATTGAAGGCAAGCTGCAGGATATTTCCATGGGCCCTGTAGCAAGTCTGGAATCTATAAAACTCTTTGGAACCAATGGAGGTGGATTTTTTGGAGCCAACTCAGCTCATCCTTTTGAAAATCCCACGCCGCTTACCAATATTGTACAGATGCTTTCAATGCTGCTTTTCCCTGGAGCAATTGTCGTATACTTTGGATACATGGTTAAAAAGAAAAAACAGGCCATCTCCATATTTTCAGCTATGGGAATACTGCTTGTTGCCGGCATAGCAGTGTGTTATGCATGTGAAAAGGCAGGTAATCCGGCTCTTTCACAAATCGGACTCAATCAGCTTATGGGAAACATGGAAGGCAAGGAAGTTAGATTCGGCATACCAATGTCGTCGCTTTTTACTACAATCACCACGGCGGCAACAACTGGAGCTGTAAACAACATGCACGATTCCCTGACGCCGTTAGGTGGCCTGATGCCACTTTTAAATATGATGTTGAATGTGGTGTTCGGAGGAGATGGTGTAGGTTTCATGAATATGATTATGTATGCTATACTCGCTGTTTTTCTCTGCGGGCTTATGGTTGGAAGAACTCCGGAATATCTGTCAAAGAAAATTGAAGGCAGGGAGATTAAATTAGTTGCACTTGCCATAATCATACATCCATTTTTGATACTGATGTTTTCAGCTTTGGCGCTGGTATTGCCGCAGGGTGTAGCGGGCATATCAAATCCGGGATTTCACGGACTTACACAGATAGTGTACCAATTTGCAAGTTCTGCAGCCAATAATGGCTCTGAATTTGAAGGACTTGCGGACAACACTCTGTTCTGGAATACCACGACAGGTATAGTAATGCTGCTTGGGAGATATCTTTCAATGATAATTTTGCTTGCAGTAACAGGGTCTTTAGCTGCGAAAAAATCAGTACCTGTTAGTGAGGGGACATTCAGGACGGATAATGCAGTATTTACTTTTACATTGATATTTATTGTCTTGATAATCGGTGCACTTACATTTTTCCCGGCATTGTCACTGGGACCTATTGCAGAACAGCTCACGCTGTAGATATCGGAAGGAGTGATTTGATTATGAAAAATAGTAAATCCAAGTTCGTTACCAAAACCATATTAAAAGATTCCATTGTTGAATCTTTTAAAAAATTGAACCCGAAGTATATGTTCAAAAACCCTGTTATGTTCGTAGTTGAGATTGGTTTTTTCGTATCTTTGATAAGTACAATTTTTCCAAGTATATTTGGAGATAAAGGAAGTAACTTGAGAATTTATGATTTTATAGTAGCTGTGATTTTGCTTATAACTCTTTTGTTTGCAAATTTTGCTGAATCCATAGCTGAAGGTAGAGGGAAGGTGCAGGCTGAAACCTTGAAGAAAACCCGCAGGGATACAAAAGCGAAGCTTTTGGATTCTAATGGAAATACAAAAATAATAAATGCAGGAGAACTTAAAAAAGGTGACAGGGTTTTGGTGGAAAAGGGAGATATAATACCCAATGACGGAGAAATTGTAGATGGAATAGCTTCTGTTGATGAATCTGCAATTACCGGTGAATCAGCCCCTATTGTAAAAGAAGCCGGAGGAGATTTTGCATCGGTAACAGGAGGTACTAAAATTGTAAGCGACTGGTTAAAAGTAAGGATAACAGCAGTTCCGGGAGAGTCATTTCTTGATAAAATGATAGGCCTTGTAGAAGGAGCTTCAAGGCAGAAGACACTGAATGAAATTGCCCTTAATACTGTTCTTGTAAGCCTTACACTTATTTTTCTCATAGTTCTTGTGGCACTTTATCCTATGGCATTTTATACGGGGGCAAGTATCTCGATATCCACACTTGTGGCACTGCTTGTTTGTCTTATACCTACTACGATTGGAGGACTTTTATCTGCCATTGGGATAGCTGGTATGGATAGGGTTACCAGGTTCAATGTGATAGCAATGTCGGGAAAAGCGGTTGAATCCTGCGGAGATGTGGATACCATAATACTGGATAAAACCGGGACCATAACATTTGGAAACAGGTTGGCTGCGGAATTTGTGCCGGTGAAGGGCGCGGATAAAAGGGAGCTTATAGATTACTCCGTTGTATGTTCTTTGAAAGACGATACTCCGGAGGGAAAATCCACAGTGGAACTTGGGTATAAACTGGGTTCCGGAGTGGAAAAAAATAAGTACGATGATGTGCATTTTGAAGAATTTACGGCTCAGACAAGGATGAGTGGAGTTGATTTGAGTAACGGTACTTCTGTAAGGAAAGGTGCCTACGATGCCATAGTGGAGAGAGTGAAGAAATTAAATGGAAATATACCGCCTGATTTGGAACAGATAGTAAATAAAGTGGCAAGTATGGGAGGTACGCCTCTTGTGTTGTGTGTGGGCAATAGGATATACGGAGTCATTTACCTTAAAGACACGGTTAAGCCGGGACTTGTCGATAGATTTAGAAGACTGCGTGAAATTGGAATCAAGACCATAATGTGTACGGGAGATAATCCGCTTACTGCAGCAACTATTGCCAAAGAAGCCGGGTTAGATGAATTTATTGCCGAGTGTAAACCTGAAGATAAGATAGATGCGATAGAAAAAGAACAGTCGGAGGGAAGGATTGTAGCCATGACAGGTGATGGGACAAATGATGCACCTGCACTGGCGCAGGCTGATGTGGGGCTCGCAATGAACAGCGGAACTACTGCTGCAAAAGAAGCTGCAAATATGGTTGATTTGGATTCTGATCCCACAAAAATACTTGAAGTGGTTGAAATAGGGAAACAGCTTTTAATAACTAGGGGAGCACTGACTACTTTTAGTATTGCCAATGATGTAGCTAAGTATTTTGCCATAATACCTGCCATATTTATGGCTGCTATACCCAAAATGCAGGTTATGAATATTATGGAGCTGTCAACACCTTATAGTGCAATATTGTCGGCACTGATATTCAATGCAATAATAATCCCTCTGCTTATACCTGTTGCCATGAAAGGTGTGAAATATAAGCCAATGAAGTCAGAGACCCTGTTTTTGAGGAATATGTTTATTTTTGGACTCGGTGGGATAATTGCGCCTTTTGTAGGTATAAAAATTATTGATATACTCATAACTCCATTAGTTAGAATTCTCAGTTTAAATTAGATTTTATGAAAGGATGGTTTAAAATGAAAAGTTTTCAAAAAGCCCTTCGGATAACCATTGTGATGATGATAATTTGTGGAATTGCCTATCCCCTTTTTATAACGGCAGTGGGTCAGATCTTCTTTCACAGGCAGGCAAATGGCAGCATTGTAACTTTAAATGGCAGAGAAGCTGGTTCAGAACTTATAGGCCAAAATTTTACCGACCCCAGATTCTTTAAGGGCAGAGTTTCATATGTAAATTACAATACCTATACGGAAAAAGATAAAATACCGGGTAAAAATGGAAAAACAGCATATTCTGGAGTATCATCTGGATCTCAGAATCTGGCACCTTCCAACAAGGCACTGAAGGAAAGAGTTCAAAAAGATATAAATGATTTTTTGAAATCACATCCTGGAGTGAGAAGAGAAGATATACCTACAGATCTTCTTACAAGCTCAGGTTCCGGGCTTGATCCGGACATAAGTCCTCAAGCTGCTGAGGTACAGATACCTGCGGTATCAAAAGCAACCGGTATAGATCAAAACAGGTTACGACAAATAGTTAAAAAGTACACTAAAGGTGATACTTCCGTAAGCTTAGGTGAGCCCAGGATAAATGTACTTAAAGTAAATCTTGAGATAGCTTCAATTCTAAACAAATAAAGACTATGTTTAATAGATTGTGGAAAAGATGGGTGATGGTTATCATGAAGAAAACAGTCATCGTGCTGCTATTTATAGTTGCGGCTGGCTGTATATTGATTTTTTCTAATAGAGGGTATTATGAAAATAACTACACTGGAAAATATGAATGTCCTAAAAATAATGTGCTGCTTATATTGTCTGGAAATAATAATTGTACCTTGATAAACACTTTATCCAGAGGTGCGGTATATATTGAAGGGAAATACACCGTAGATAATAATAATATCAGATTAACTCTAAATGAAGGCAGTTCGGGTTCATATAGAAAAATGTATTTTAAAGGTAAGATTAAAGGACACAGTATTGAACTGTATAATTTTTATGGTGACGGCAATGCTGTATTTTATCTCAAAAATAAGATTGTATTATTCAAGTAAAACGCTAGTGGTATAATTGGATGTACGGGTAAGGGTTAATTTTTAGATAATAGGAGTTGTTTTTTATGAATCAATATAAAGGTCCAGATCCTGACTATCTTTTAAAAGAAGTTCAAAAAGATCAAATTGGAAATAAACGTGGAAATTTAAAAATATTTTTTGGCTATGCCGCAGGAGTTGGAAAAACTTATTCTATGCTCAGGGAGGCACAGGAATTAAAGCAGCTTAAAAAAGATGTGGTAATAGGATATATAGAATCTCATGGGAGAAAAGAAACCATGAATTTGACGGAGGGGATTGAAAGTATAGCTCCCAGTATAATTGACTATAGAGGCATAGTTTTGAGGGAGCTGGATCTTGACAGGGTTCTTTTAAGAAAACCTGATATAGTACTTGTGGATGAACTGGCACATACCAATGCAAAGGGCAAGAGGAACAGGAAAAGGTGGCAGGATGTATATGAGCTTCTTGATGCGGGAATTGACGTATATACCACATTGAACGTGCAGCATATTGAAAGCTTGAATGATGTAGTGGAGAGTATAACACATGTGACCGAGAGGGAAACTGTTCCGGACAAGGTATTTGACAATGCAGATAAAGTGGAAATAATAGACATAGAACCAGATGAACTTTTAAAGCGGTTCAGAGATGGGAAAATATATGCCAGGGAACAGGTGAGAAGGGCCTTCGACAATTTCTTTACTAAAAATAATCTGTATGCCCTGAGGGAAATTGCACTTAGAAAGACTGCCGACAGGGTAAATTACGAGGTGGAAATCGACAGACTTTCAAGAGGCCAGGTTACTGTGGTGCCAACGTCAGATCAGATAATGGCATGTATAAGTTCTTCACCTTCTTCTGCGAGGGTTATACGTACTGCTGCCAGGATGGCGGAAGTCTACCATTCAAAATGGATAGTACTCTATGTAAAAACTCCCCAAAATCGAAAAAATGATAAAAATGATGTAAAAAGGTTGAATTCCTATTTTAATTTAGCAGAACAATTAGGTGGAGAGGTAGCTACAATATATGGAGATGATGTTTCCGACCAGATAATAGAATATGCCAAATTCAGGAATATAACCAAGATAATAATAGGAAAGAATAATAAAAATACCAGCAGGCTGTTCCATTTTTATGCAAAGGATGTAGTTGATAAACTTATGGATTCAAATTCCTATATTGATGTCTATGTTATACCCAATGCTCTGTATGAGGAAAAGAAAAAGAAAACTTTTTTAAAATTAAATTTCAGAGTTAATCTGTCACTGGGAGAAATTCTAAGAGCTTCCTTGATTATGGTGATTATGACTTTTATTGCCCTGTTTTGTGAATACATTGGATTTTCCGAATCCAATGTATTTATGATTTTGATTTTGGGTGTTATAATTATCTATATCAAAACTAAGGGGTATTTTCTGGGGATAATATCTTCATTGGCGGGAGTTGCCATATTCAATTATCTCTTTATAAAACCGAAGTATTCATTCCAATTTTATGATAGAAACTATCTGGTTACTTTTGTTATGATGCTTATCATGGCATTTACCATTGGCAATCTTACCAACAGAATTCAAAAAAATGCCCGTGATTCGAATGTCAGGGAAAAAAGAACTCAGACACTCTACAGAATTAGCAGCAAGCTGCTTAGTGCAGTTGGAAATTCAGATGTGGTTTCTATAGGGATAAAGTATATTTCAAGGCTTATTGACAGGACTGTCATATGCTATCTGTCTAAAGATGAAAAATTATCCACCCCTTTTGTCTATAAGAATGATAATGGAAAATATAAATTTCCTTTTCCAGATAAAAATGAAAATGCTGCAGCTTATTGGAGCTTTTTAAAGGGAAGGGAATCTGGTGCAGGTACGGATACATTCTATGGGGCAAAGGGATATTATATGCCTATAAAAATTGATAAAAAAATATTGGGAGTCATAGGAGTATCCTGCTCTGAAGGATTTCTCGAACCGGATCAAAAATTCATAATTGAAACTGTTATAAGTCAAATGGCCATTGCACTTGACAGGGAGATCCTTGTAAGTCAGCAGGAAGCCTCGAAGACAGCTATCGACAGGGAGAGATTGAGGAGCAGTCTTTTGAGATCCATCTCCCATGATCTTAGAAGTCCTCTGGCCGGAATTAAAGGTACTATAAGTACGATTTTAGAAGATGGTGAATCCATACCTGAAAATGTCAAACAGAGCCTCTTGAAGGGAGTTTACGATGATACAGAATGGCTTATAAGGCTGGTGGAAAATTTGCTCAGCATGACTAGATTTGATGAGGGCAATGTGAGAATAGACGAAAATATGGAACTGGTGGAGGAAGTTCTTACGGAATCAGCCCAGAGAAGTTCCAAGTATTTTAGAGATCATGAAATAAAAATAGATGCCCCTGAGGAAATGATAATGGCTCCTATGGATGGAAGTTTAATTGAACAGGTACTTATAAATTTGATAGACAATGCTGCAAAATTTTCCCCAAAGGGATCTCTTATACAGGTTAAAGCTTATGGAAAGGACAATGATGTATTTTTTGAAGTTATTGATGATGGCATAGGTATAGATGATAAGATATTACCTTATATATTTGACAGGTTCTTTACGAATGGGAGCAAAATATCTGATTCCAGGAGAGGAGTAGGTTTAGGGCTTGCGATATGTAAATCCATTGTGGAAGCCCACGGCGGGAAAATTGCTGCCTTCAACAGGAAGAATGGAGGCAGTATCTTTAGGTTCAATATTCCCGGCAAAAAGGTAATAGATTAAAGGAAGGAGAATGACAGTTGGATAGTAGACCATATATTTTAGTAGTTGAAGATGATAAGATCATAAGGAGATTTATAACTGCGGCACTGTCAGCTCAAAATTATAAGTATATTGAAACAGATAAGGGAAATGAAGCCATTGCACTTTCTATGTCAAATAACCCTGATCTTATAATACTTGATCTGGGTCTTCCTGATATTGACGGAGTTGAGGTTATATCTAAAATAAGAGAGTGGTCTAAAATCCCCATTATAATTGTTTCTGCCAGGGGGAATGAAAGGCAGAAAGTTGAAGCCCTGGATAAAGGGGCAGATGATTATCTGACTAAACCTTTTGGAATAGGGGAACTGCTTGCTAGAATTCGTGTTTCATTGAGGCACAGCAATATGAACAGTTCCCATGAGAAAAAGATAAAACAATTTAGAGTCAAGGATCTGTTTATTGATTTTGAAAAGAGGAAAGTGGTTGTAGATGGGGAAAATATACATTTAACTCCTACGGAATTCAAGATCATGGAGCTCTTATGCAGATATTCAGGCAAGGTGCTGACTCATAATTTTATTATAAATGAGATCTGGGGTTCCGTTGTGGGAAATGAAACACAATCTTTAAGGGTGTTCATGGCGAATTTAAGAAGAAAATTGGAAAAAGATCCCACACGGCCTGAATATATATATACGGAAGTTGGAGTAGGTTATAGACTCGTTGATCAGTAAAAATGTAAATTTTAAAACAAAAAAATAACAATTAAATAACAAAATCCCGCTATAAATTTTTATTAGAAAGTAATATAATTTAAAAAGAGAAGCTAATATTAAATAGGGGGTTTTCTTATGTTAAACGGAAAAAAGATTCGTGATATAAGAGTAAGTTTGGGATATACCACTTTGGATGTTCAAAATCTTACTAAAGATACCAAGTTTGAAACTTCAATTTCAAAATCTTATTTGGAGGAACTGGAGAGAGGAGATAAGAAAAATCCAAGCCTTGACAAAGTTTTGGTAATATCGAAGGTACTTGGCTGTAAAATCGATGATTTAATATTAAGTGCATGATGAACTTCTCACAATTAAATATTTTCTAAAATTCAGATAGAAAAGACAAAGCAGTTATAAATCCCCTTTGCGGAGATCCGTAACTGCTTTCTAATTAGGCTATATTTTTGTTAGAATTGGAATATCTGTTAGCTGAAACTACAGGCGGTTTTATAAATGCAAGTATTATGGAAGAAACCGCACAGAGTATCCCCATTATTATAAAGGTTTCTTTGAAATTTCCCGCGATTCCACCTATGAAAGAACCTGCCAGGGCGCCAAGCCCGAAACCCTGATATATGATTCCATAATTTTTGGTCTGATTTTCGAGCCCGAAAAATTCTCCTACTACAGGTGGAAATACCGTTATGTTTCCTCCAAAACAGAAGGCTATTGCACTTACACAAAGGGAGAAAGTTAAAAAGTTCAAATGTGCAAAGCTCAGTGTAAAAGTGGCAACAGTTGTGACTAAAAGTGACACAGATATAAGTTTCGTCCTTTCGAGTTTATCCGACAGGGAACCGAGAACTAATCTGCCCAGTGTATTGAATATGGCTACCAGTGCCACTGCATCAGCAGCAGTAGAAGCATTTATTCCAATTAATTTTACACCTATATCCTTTACGATTCCTATAAGATATAAACCGCTCATGCAGGTAGTGAACAGGGATATAAAAAGCAGGTATGCTTCTTTGGTTTTTAACATTTCCTTCACAGTGAAGTTTACATCCGATGTGAAGAATTTATTTTGAGGAACTGCATCTTTTAACAGCTGTGCTCCTGAGAATATGAGTATCATAACTATAATCCCCCAGAGAATGAAGGCAGCAGATACACCTTTTGAGGAGATAAATCCGGCGTTTATATATTTAAAGATCAGGCTTCCACATCCATAGGCACCTACGGATATTCCAGATATAAGACCCTTTTTGTCTGGAAACCACTTTATACAGTTGGACAGTGTTGTCATGTATGCGATACCATCCGAAGCTCCAACGATTACACCTGCTGTGACATATAACATCGGGAGAGAAGCTGCGGTAGAAGTTAAAATCAATCCTATTCCAAGGGTTATTCCGCATATTGAAATCAATTTTTTTATTCCCAGTTTTTCCTGGAGTTTTCCTGAAGCCAGTGTGGAAGATGACAGTGCAAAGCTGGTAATAGAAAATGTAAGGGCAACTTTATTTAAATCCCAGCCAAATTTATTTACAATAGGCTGATTAAACAAACTCCAGGTATAGATTGTACCTAATCCCAACTGCACAATTGCAGACCCCAATACAATTAACCATCGATTATTTTTTGGTATGCTTTTCATTTCATTCACCTCTTAAATTATTTCTTAACATTATTATAGAAGTGGTGAAATTTGATTTCACAATTTATGAATGAAATGTCAAAAATACTGCATGAAATACAGTTATATGTTCATTATCCTCCTGAATTCTTTTATATTGCCCCTGCTCACCGGAACCTGGAAATCCGTGCCGTCCAGCTTCAAGTTGTAGGTATTGTTAAACCAGGGAATTATTTCTTTTATTTTAGTTATATTTACTATATAGGATCTGTGGCATCTGAAAAATTTACTTTTTGGAAGTGTACTGTAAAAATCAGATATACTTTCATTTACAGAATATTTCTGATCTTTTGTGTACGCCACGGTTATCCTTTCCCTGGCGCAGCAGTAACATATATTATCCATGTCAACTACCATGATTTTATTGTTTTTCCACAAATTTATTTTATTTCTCATGCTTTTTTTAGGTGAATTATTGTTTTTTTCATCATAAACTCTTTCCAGCTTTTTCAACATGGATCTTATTCTGGATTCGTCATAGGGTTTCAGTATATAATCGAAAGCTTCAAGTTCAAAGGCATCTACGGCGTATTCCCTGTAAGCCGTGATGAATATTATAAAGGGTTTTCTTGAAAACTTGCTTATATTTTTGGCAAGCATAACACCATCTATAGAAGGGATGTTTATGTCAAGAAATATAGCATCAACTTCATTTTTCTGAATGAATTTAAGTACGTCAAGCCCGTCTTCAAATTCATCTACAATTTCAATGCTGCTGTAGTTTTTTATAAAATATTTCAATTCCTCCCTGGCTGTAAATTCGTCTTCTGCTATTATTGCTTTCATAAATTCACCTTCTAATGTAAAATTCTATTTTTGTACCTTTTTCCAACCTTTTGATTTTAAGGCCCCGGCCATATATAAGTTTTAATCTGGAATGTACGTTGTAAAGCCCGATCTTGTTTTCCGGCATCTCATCGTTATATATCTTGTCGATGATTTTCTGCTTTATTCCAACTCCGTTGTCCTCTATGGATATTTTTATTTTATCATCCATGTTTTTCACGCTTATTTTTACAGTGCCAGGACCCTTGGACTTAAGTATTCCGTGTATTATTGCATTCTCAACTAGAGGCTGTATTATTAAACTTGGCACTTTTACATCCACGTCATCTATATCATATACCATATTCAGCTTTTTTCCAAAACGTGCTTTTTCTATTTCTATGTAATCTTTCACCTGTTTCAGTTCACTTTTTATAGGTATGAATTCATCGTTCAATTCTAAATTAAATCTTAAATAACTTGAAAGATTTATTATAAGTTCCCGTGCCTTGTCAGGATTTATCCTTATGAATGAAGTTATGGCATTTAGTGCATTAAACAGGAAATGAGGGTTTATCTTCGTCTGAAGGGCTTTGATTTCGGCCTTTTCTGCCATTTCCTTGGCCTGCTCTACTTTGGAAACCTCCATTAGGGTGGATATAATCTGTGAAAGTCCTATGGCCAGGCTTTTTAGAGAATAGGTTATTTTATGGGCTTTCATATAGTATATCTTTAAAGCTCCTATGACCTCTTCCTTGTCTTTTAAAGGTATTATTATGGCGGATTTGAGCTTTGAGCTCTTGTTGTCTATATGGTCATCTTTTATAATTATGTTTCCACTTGATATTACTTCCTTTGTAGTTTCATTTAATATATGTGTACCTATATTGTAATATTCTTCTCCGACACCTGTGTAGGCAAGTATGTATTTGTTATCCGTTATGGAAACGGCATCCGCCTTTATATCATTTTTTATTATGCGGCATATTTTATCTAGTGAATTGCTGTTTATTTTTCTGAAATAGGGCAGTGTTTTATTTGCTATGCTGAGGGCCAGTTTTGCCTGCTTGGCGGCTATCATTTCTTTTTCATCCTCTACGTTTTGTACTAAAAGTACTATAAATCCCACGTTTACTTCGCCAACTATCATGGGAATTGCAATTTTTGAAATTATATCGATTCCCATACTGTAGGGCCTTGCAAATACAACTATAAGAACCATGGTGAGAGTCTCACAGAGCATGCCGGTTATTATACCTGCTATCCACTTGTACTTTTTCTTAAGCCTTGTATTTATAAGTCCTGAAGTTATTCCGGCTGTCACACTGCTTATGAGACAGGGGAGGGAAGTTATACCGTTTATATCTATCAGATACCTGTGAATTCCCGATACCACGCCGGAAGTTATTCCTACAATGGGACCGAACATTATGCCTCCTGATATTATGGTGACTATCCTTACATTTACGAGAGAACCTTCCACTCTAAGTCCTGTATAAGTTCCAGCTACTGAAAAAATGCTAAATATTACCGATATTATAGTAAGATCTTTTTTTGTGTAATTTTCCTTTTGAAATATATTTCTAAAATACTGTATCCTGGTTATAATGAATATGCAGATTATTAAAAGTGCTGCCCTTTCCATAAACTTGATCAGTATATCGTAAGTTTCCGCCAAAATTCTCCTCCTAAAAAATTTATTCTTGAATAGGTATATTTTATCACAGTTGTACTGATTTGTGTTATTATGTATATACTAAAAAAATGAGGCAGCAGCTGCTGCTGAATAATTATACAAAATTAATTGATATTACTCAAAAAAAGAGGCGATAATAAGCTTATGCTGGATTTATGTTTGCTTGGATGCGGGGGCAGTATGCCTGTTCCCGGAAGATGCCTTACTTCACTTATAGTTTCTTACAACGGAAGAAAACTTCTTATAGATTGCGGTGAAGGCACCCAGCTCAGTTTGAAAATTTCAGGATGGAAAATGAAAAATATAGATGTTATTTTATTTACTCATTTTCATGCAGATCATATAGCAGGACTGCCTGGACTGCTGCTTACCATAGCCAATTCGGGAAGGACGGAACCAGTCAGCATAATGGGTCCTAGGGGACTTTCAGAAGTAATCAATGGACTTAGAGTTATAGCCCCTGTGCTTCCATATGATGTAAATTTAATTGAACTTTGTGGGAATGGCAGTTATCATAGAAAGATAGGAAACTTTAATATAAATGTATTGTCAGTGGATCATGGTGTACCTTGTTTTGCTTATTCTTTGGACGTATTTAGAAATAGAAAATTTGATAGGGAAAAAGCCGTTGAAAATGGAGTACCTAAAATTTTTTGGAGCAGGCTTCAGAGAGGAGAGACAGTGAAGGATGAAAATCATTTGTACATTTCGGATATGGTACTCGGATGCAGGAGACCCGGATTAAAGGTGTCCTATTGCACAGATTCTAGGCCCACTGAAAGTTTGATAAAGTTTGTGCAGAATTCCGATGTATTTGTCTGTGAGGGAATGTACGGCGATGATAAAAATATTTCAAAGGCCGTAAAGTATAAGCATATGCTGTTTTCAGAAGCTGCATCTATTGCTAAAAATGCAAAGGTGAAGGAATTGTGGCTCACCCATTTTAGTCCTTCTATGTCTGATCCATATCTGTATTTAAAAGATGTTAAGGAGATATTTGAAAATACGATAATAGGAAAAGATAGATATGTGAAAAGTCTCAATTTTGATCTGGGGTGATTTTGTGATGGAAGAGTATCATAAGGATGTAGAAGATTTTTTAAAAAATTTGAAGGACGATGTGATTTCTTCAAGGAATAATTCTCTGATGGATGTTAATAAAAACATGTTTATGCTTTATTGGAGAATTGGCAACTTGATTTTAATAAGGCAGGATGAGGGGTGTGAAGATGAAATTATAGGCACCATATCTCAATATTTTAAGACTCAATTTCCAAATAATTTATGCTTTTCAGAAAAAAACCTGAAAGCCATGTTTAAATTTGCTGAAGAATATGAATCCAAAGAGCTTGTAGAAGACACTGCTTCTAAAATAGGGTGGTCATGCAGCATAGTTCTTGTAAATAAAGTAAAAAATTCAGACGAGAGAATAAAATATATGGATGAAGCTGTAAAAAAAGGATGGACATTGGGAAAGCTGGCTAGAGAAATAGATTTGAAATGTGGCATAGAAGGGGATGAAGAAGACAATGCAAATGGCGGCCAGAAAAGTAGTGATGATTCACCTTTTATAAAAGATATAATTCCCGATGAAGAACTAACTAAACCAGCTCGGGGCAGAGAAGAAAATTGCTCCTTAATATTGAATGATGAATATCTGATGGATTTTATAAATTGCATAAGCGGAGAGAGAAGTAGATATTTCCAGGATCAGTTTATGAAATGCACGGTGGAATTTTTTCTGGAACTGGACTGTGGTTTTGCATTGATAGGTAGTAAATATCATGTGGAATTTACAGGAGGGGATTCTTATATAGATTTACTTTTCTATAATTTGAAATTGAGATGTCATGTTGCGATTGAATTAAAGGTTGGAAAATTTAAGCCCGAATATCTTGGCATTTTGACTTTTCACCTTTCTATATTGGATGAATCGGTTAAAAGTGAGAATGATAGCAGCTCGGTAGGTATAATTATCTGCAAGGATTCTGAAAAACTGATTGTACAATATGCTTTTAAAAACATGGAAGAGTCCGGGAACAATGAGTATAGTCTAAATAAAAATATTCCGGTGCAGTTTCAAGGTATATTGCCCACGGTAGAAAGGATAGGCCGTGGAATTAAGGAGAAACTGGAGTTTGTATAATTTACAATTTATTTAAGTTTTTATCAAATTATTTAGCTCAAGCTCATACAATATAGTAACAGTAATTATGGAAGGGTTTGTTTATGGGTAAGAGAGAGGGATATTATATTGAGCTGGATGAAATAGCTGAAAATATGTTGAGAGATGCCAATTTTATTGGATGTGGTCATAATGGCATAGTATATTCACTTGGAGATAATAAGGTCATTAAAATATTTAAAAATAGGTATGTTTGCAAAAATGAATATGATATATTGAAAAAAACTGCGAAAAGCAGGTATTTTCCCAAAGTATATCTCCATGGAGATTATTATATTGTGAGAAGTTATGTAAGTGGAGAAAGGCTTGATTATTATATTAAGAAACATGGATTCAATAGAGAGATAGCTATTGACATAATCCAGCTTATAAAAGAATTTAAAAAACTTGGATTTACTAAACTGGACATAAGATGTAAGGATTTATATGTTGACGATGATTTTTCCATAAAGGTCATAGATCCCAAAAATAATTATTCCAGAAGCTGTGATTATCCCCGACATCTTATGAAGGGATTGGGCAAACTGGGAGTGCTGGATGATTTTTTGGAAATTGTGAAAAAAGAATATAATGAGAATTATAAAAAGTGGAATTTTAAAATACGGAGATATTTGAAAAAAGGAATAAAATAATAGGAATTATTGTGTACCCTTGTGCTTGAAAAGTATGAGGGTATTATTTTTTATTTATAATCACATAATATTCTTAAAGTGAATTTTCAAGTAAAAGACATTTGACGTGGGAGTTTTGCAGGTGATAAAAAATATTGTGAATATATATAAAAGAGATATAAAGACTATGTTGGGCAGCAGGGCTGTATTTTTGACTATTTTGGGGATGTGTGTCCTGCCGTGTCTGTATACTCTGATAAATGTGGAAGCTATTTGGGATCCGTACTCCAGTGTCAAGACAAGTGACATTCTTATAGCTGTAGTAAATAATGATAAGGGTACTAGATTCCAAGGTAAAAATTTGAATCTTGGAAATAATGTTGTGGATAATCTCAGAAAAAATCACAGTATCGGTTGGAGATTTGTCAATTCAGGAGAGGCAGATCGGGGCCTTTTAGATGGGAAATATTACGCGGTAATTGAAATCCCGGAGGATTTTTCATTAAATATTACCAGTATAGCTGGAGATAGCCCGAGAAAAGCTCAGGTGTTCTACAAAGCAAATACGAAGAGAAGCCCTATGGCCATTAAAATTACTGATAATGCAGCAAGTTCTCTTGTGGATTCTATAAAATACAATTTTATATATTCAGTTAATAAGACTATATTTTCTTATTTGAACATTATAGGGAGAAAAGCTGAAAAAAACAAATATAATATAATAACTCTAAAGGATTCAATAATATTTCTGGGCGATAATATGGATTTTATAACGGCCGTGCTTGGAGGAATAAACGATAGCTCAAACAATCTTCTCATGCTCCTTGTCCAGCTGAAACCTGTTGTTTCTGCTTTGTACAATACAAGTACTATAGACGAAAATAATACCGCTAATGCTGACTTTATAAGATCTATACAATCTTCTTTCAACAATTCGATTGAAGATATCCAGATGGAACTGAACAATGCAGAGGCAAATGCCTATAGGCTTGAAGCTCTTGCCGGCAATTCTTCAAATATTGACTTCGCTGCAGACAAGATCGATTATCGGATATCAGCATTGAACAGTGAAGTGGATTCTGTAATGAATTTTTTGAAGGCAGTAAATAATTTTAATTACAATACTAAAATAGCCAGAATGTTGGATTCTTTGAAAGATATAAAAAATTCATTGGATAATTTAAAACAGCAGTTGAATAACAAAAATGGCTCTGTAGTAAATAGTGTGTCTGATGTAAGACGGAAATTGACGGATTTATCACGGGAATACCTGGATGAAGTGAAAGGACCGTTAAATAGCACAGCCGATGATCTGGTTAATTCCCTGAATGATTCCGCTGATATTTTAAATGCTGCAAAAGACATCAGCAGTCATGGAGTCAAATCCCTGGATATTTTAATAGATGGAAGCAGGCTTCTGGCTGACTCTTCTGAAAAACTTGAGAACAATATGAATGAATTTAAGGGTGTTATTTTAGATATAAGCAGCAGGCTTAAACTTGTCAGCAACAATGATATAGTGAAGATAATAACTGTATTTCAGAATAATCCTGGGCTTATGGGAAATTTTATATCCAATCCATTTAATATAGTAGAAGAGAATATATATAGAGTTCCAAACTTTGGTTCCGCATTTGCACCCACTTATATGACACTTTCAATATGGATTGGATGCACCATGCTTGTAGCAGTACTTAAAACAACTGCGGTAAGATTCAAAGGTACTGGATACATTACTTTAAGGGAAGAATATCTTGGTAAAATGCTCTTATTTGTTTCGCTGTCTGCAGTGCAGTCGCTTATAGTCGTATTTACCACTAAGTTTATTCTTCATGTCTATACGCGGGACTTTTTTCTTATGATAATGATTGGCTTGATTTCATCTTTTACATTTTCAACAATAGTGTATACTCTGGTATCTATATTTGGGAATCTTGGAAAGGCTGCTGCGGTTGTATTTGTTGTGGCACAGATTGCAGGAAGTGGTGCTACTTATCCTGTGCAGCTTGTTCCGCTTGCTTTTAGAATAATCCAACCCCTATTTCCCTTTACTTATAGTGTGAGCGGTTTTAGAGAGGCGGTTGGAGGACCTCTTGTGAGCACTGTGATTATAGATGTTTCAGTATTGTTTATCATGGCTTCAGCCAGCATATTGGCCGGATTATTTTTGAAGAGACCTTTATATAAGATGACTGGCAGACTTCATGACAAATTTGTAGAATCAGGTTTCGGAGAGTAAATTGAAGACAGCGGTAGGAGGAACTTATATGAGAACCGTATTTAGAATATTAAAAATGGATCTGCGGAATATAACAAGAAGTTTTCCCGTATTTATAACAATTTTAGTGTTCTGCCTGCTTCCAGCTTGTTATGCTGTTATAAGTATAAAAGCCTCATGGGATCCTTATTCTGCAGCCAATACAAGCAGACTTCCCATTGCAGTTATAAACAATGATGAAGGAAGCAGTGTCAACGGAAAAAATATAAATATAGGTGGTCAAATTATAGGTGAATTGAGAAAGAATAAAAGTATGAACTGGATCGTGATAGACGAGTGGCAGGGAAATTACGGACTCAATGCAGGAAAATACTATTCGCTGATAGAGATCCCGGCTGATTTTTCCAGAAAGCTTTTAAGTGTTACGACTTCTCATCCCGAAAAACCCAATATAGTATATAGATCCAATGAGAAACTAAATCCCGCAGCTACTAAAATCACAAATACCGCCAAGAATTCTCTTACCGATGAGATTAAGTCTAGTTTCATAAAGATAAGCAGTAAAGAAGTGCTTGAACAATTAAATTCAATCGGAATAAAATTAAATAAAGACAAACCCAAGATTCTTGAACTTAAGAGCACTTTAGAGGATGCAATTTCGACTATTGACGATGTAAAAAAATATTTAAGCAGAGTTAGGGAAAATTCCAGGGAAATGGGAACTTATTTGGGTAGAGTAAAAGATGATGTTCCAAGACTTTCCGATGAGGTGAGATCTCTAAAAGACGTTTTAAAGCAAGAAAAATCCATTGTTCAGTCTGCTAAGCAAGCTGTAAATTCGGCACAGGGTGATCTGGCCGAAGGTGTAAATGAAATTCAGTCGCTGAATTCACAGGCTCAGTCTCTTTTATCAAGTATAGAAAATCATGCTGTTGGGAACGATGTGCTGAAAGATATAGATGATGCAGAAGAGTCTGCAATAGAAAGAATCAACGGTAATATAAAGGTGATAAATGCTATGAACGGATTTTTACCGGACAATGTGACAGGGAATCTTATAGGTATTTTTACGAAAATGAAAAACTCAATTGAAGTTGAAAGAGGTTATATTTCTTATATGAGACAGCTGCTGGAAAATAATGCTCCCGATGAAAGTATAAATTCAGTCCTGAATCAGTTGACAGTGACAGCAAATGACATATCATCCTATTTAAATGAAGTTCAGCCGTTGAACAGTATGGGCAGCAGTATTGACGATAATTTAAAAAATTATGACAATATGCTCCAGTCCATGGGGACAGTTGCTTCACAGCTTGATTCACTGGCAGATGCAGGCACTTTAATCAACCAGGCATCAGTTCGACAGATAGATCAAATGAGTAAAAGAGTTGGAGATATTGAGAGCAAATTGAATGATTTAGATATCAAAATGAAGACAGTTAATGAAAAAAGTTTGGATAATATAATAGGTATTATGGAAAAAAATCCGGATCAAATTTCAGATCTGCTGTCATCTCCAGTGGAACTGAAAAATGTGCAGCTCTATAACCTGGGCTTATTTGGATATGCTGTAACTCCTTTTTATACCACATTGTCCATATGGGTAGGGGTTCTTCTCTTTGGTATTATACTTACTTTAAAATACAAAAAATCCGATGTTGGAATAAAGCTTAATATGGCACACAGGTATTTTGGAAAATTACTTTTATTTATAATACTTTCTTTTATACAGACTTTGATTGTTTTATTTGGAGAGTTTTTCATCCTCGGAATAAGACCCGAAAGTGAAATTACCATGGTGATTGTTGCACTGACTACCAGTATAGCATTCACAAGTATAATATTTACACTCATATTTACATTTGGAAATTTTGGGAAAGGTATTTCTGCTATAATTATGATTCTTCAATTGTTTAGTACAGGCGGGATATATCCTATTGAGATTATTTCATCAAGGCTTGCTGCCCTGGCACCGTTTTTACCTTTTACATATAGTATAGGTGGACTGCGAGAGGCGATGGCCGGCCCAAATTGGACCAATTTATCCAAATCGCTGATGATATTGTTCTTTTTTGCAGCAGGTTTTCTACTTCTTGTTCCCATAAAGAAAATTTTTCACAAGCCCATAAGCAGGATGGAAAGTGAATTTCAGAGATCAGGATTGTGAGGCCGGGTAAAATGTCTAAGTTATATATGTTTTTAGTTAAAAATTTCCATGACCCCAAGTATTATTAAAAGTATTCCTGAAAACAAAGGTGCATATTTCCCGAGAAATTTGCCTATTATATGGGTACCCATGGATTCACCGAATTTAACTGTAAGTATGCTCAATGTGAATGTAAACAGGACTGTGAGGCCGATATTTATTTTAGTTATGCTCGCCACTATTCCAGTCCCGATATTATTAAAAGTTAATCCGAACGCTACAAATAGAGCTTCTCTGGTGCTTATATCCCCGGAACTGTCAAAGTCTGATTTTTCGGCGTATTCAATCATTTCATCAATATCTTTCAGTGCAAGTTCTTTTGACTGTGTATTATTTGTGGATTTTATTATACTCTGAACTGAGAAATATGTTCCCAAAATAATAAGGATTAATGCCCCCAATATGTTGCTTACAGAACCGGGCAGAAATTTAGACATGTATGCTCCCGCGGACATGGATAAAAAAGTTCCGGTAGATGTTATCAGAGCTATTATGATATTTTCAATAAAATTTATTCTTATTTTTTTTATTCCATAGGCAGTCCCCACAAGTAGGTTGTCTAAATTTGAAGATATGCTGAACAATAATGCAGATAATAGTGAAATCATACGAATTTCTCCTTTTATTAGTTATATTTATAATATATGGATTGAAAATCCATATAGTGATTAAAATTAAATAGGATTTAAAGTCTATAATTTAAAGTTCGATTATAAAATTAAGGATTTAGATTGTTAAATCTTAATAATATATAAAATGGGGGTAAGATCTATGGAAAATTACGGCAGTCGGAAAACTCATTTGAAATTTAAAATATTGTCTGTTCCTGTAATTATAATAGCTGCAGTTATTATATTAATATCAGCTGCATCAGTATGGATAGCTAGAAATAAGATCGTTTCTCAGATGGAAAACGATGGTATGATGATGGCAAATCAGATTTCCAATGATATGACTAATAATCAAGAAACTATGAAGACTTTGAATGGTTCTATAGAAACCAGGATAATTACTTTATCGAATTTTATAAAGGACAACAACGATAAGGTGAATAATGATTATCTAGCTGTTCTTGCCAGGGAGTTTCAAATAGATGAGATAAATGTTTCAGATCCTTCTGGTAAAATAATATATTCAAACTTACCTGGTAGTTTAGGATACATGTATAAGAATGGAGATGAAACCTATAAAATATTAAAAGGTGGAAAAAATGTTGTCATGGAAGACATGAGGAAAAGCACTAAAAGTGATAATTATTACAAATATGGTGCTGTGAAGAATTCAGACGGTGGAATCATACAGATAGGGGTGCTGGCAAATAAGG
>ENA-UOOI01001111-UOOI01001111.1-fermentation-metagenome-genome-assembly--contig:-NODE-1111-length-29999-cov-10.166745_pt1 | contig 29999 bp, 28 predicted proteins | sample MGYA00245779_ERZ724027 | MGnify/ENA primary metagenome ERZ724027 (study PRJEB28704, sample SAMN03018318) | fermentation metagenome | biome: anthropogenic terrestrial biome; feature: soil...
CTACAATTACTATGTTTTGTAACAGGTGTTCCTTTATAATCAACAGTCAATAAAGATGTACCCGCCACTTTAGATATGGCATCTTGAATTTTCTGAAAATTATTTACATTTATTATATAGTCTAAATTGGGAAAATTATTTTTCAAGTTAATCCCTCCCTCCATAAAAAATATAAATTAATTGTTTTAAACTTCTGACGAATAGAAATCAAATGAATATGTCATCATGTTTTAATTTTATATTGAATTTTTATAGATAATTTCCATTCTATAACTAATTATAATACATTTAACTTATACTAGTAAACACTCCATAATAATCACCGTTATCTGCTGCAAATTAAAAAAGAAGCTTATTCAGCTTCTTTTTTAAAATCTATGATTGAGATACATCCTTGTTTTTTTTAGCTCTCAGATATAATAAATAAACTATACTGAGTGTCACCCCTATCAGGCTCACCAGTTGGGCAACTCTTATATTTCCCAGCATTAAACTGTCTGTTCTAAGCCCCTCTATAAAAAATCTTCCAAAAGAATATAACCCCACATAAGCCGAAATCACAGCTCCCTTTTCATATTTTCTTCTTAAAATATAAATTAAAATAATGCATACTGCCAGATTCCAGACGGATTCATATAAAAATGTAGGATGGTAATAGACACCATCTATGTGCATACCTTTTTGTATAAAAAGTGGAAACTTGCTTATGAACTCATAGCTTACAGGACCTCCATGAGCTTCACTGTTAAAAAAATTCCCCCACCTGCCTATTGCCTGGGCAAGTATTATAGATGGAGCTGCAAAATCCAGTAATTTTATGAAGTCTAATTTTTTATATCTATTAAATACATAAGCAGCCAAAATACCAAGTATAAGTCCGCCGTGAATTGCAAGTCCTCCCTGCCTTATATTTATCATATCAAACAAATTATCTTTATAGTATTGAAATCGGAAAATAACATAATAAGCTCTGGCACCTATTATTGCAAAGGGAAATGACACTAAAAATACATCTATCAGGATATCAAAATTATACTTTTTATATTTACAATTTGAATCAGCCAGTAAAATAGCCGCCAATATTCCCAAAGCTATTATTATCCCATACCACCTTATTTCAAAACCATTTATAGAAAAAGCTATCGGGTTCATATGTATATTACAACCTTTCCTTAAATTTAAAATTCATACCAAATTCTTTAAGTCAATAGAGCCGTTATTTATAAATTATATACCAATCGAAATTTTTGTAAAGTCCTGTTATTTTGCTAAAAAAAGAGTTCTGGATTTCTCCAAAACTCTTTGTATTTTAAACTATTTCTGTGAACCCTTTTTTTGAAATTCATCGTAGATATCCCCAAAGATATGGCTATCTTTATCAACAAATAAACATTCATCAGGTTCATCTTTCATGATTACCGGCCCTGAACTGCTGTCAAATACACAGTATCTTGATCCCCCATAATCCAATTTTTCACACCCGCACTGCCAGCATTCATGACTTATTTTCATTATATCATCTCCAAGTTTTTAAGATCTATTATAAATAAAAAAGTCAAAAATGTTAAGAGCTAAATACAAATTTAACCATACTGAGTTATTCTGAATCCTTATTATATATAGGTGCTATTTCATCTTCAAAATTCTGGGATATGACTCCGCATCCACCAACTATACCTATTTCAGTGTCTGATGTAGCATTTTTCTTTATATATGCTACAGCGTTATTTGTAGCTTCCGTTGAATCTTTATCCACTAATACAAGGGGTGCTGAATATTTTCCAGCCACTGCAGAGGCCACCAGTGCATCTGCATACATATTGTCCGGAACCGATGGGCTTGCACTTGCAACATATAACTTACCAGCCTTAAAACTGTCCTTAAATGCATCTAATACCTTCAAATTGGTATCAAACCTGTCTGCCCCACCATCTATCCTCTTAGTTGCTCCAAGGGAATTATAGATAGTGTCATTTATCACATTTTCAGTTCCAACAACTACCGCATTGGACTTATTCGTTTTTATAAAATCCACTACCGGTTTAGTTAAAGATTGATTATTATCTGCCAGCAGCAATATCTCCTCCTTGGAAGCTGCTGCCGGTGCTGCTGAAAGGGCATCGGAAAATCCATTTCCGCTGGCAATCACTACATTGCTGGGATCAACACCTAATTTAACCAATCTGTCGGCTATCTTCACATTGGTTTCATATCTGTTAGCTCCACCCAATTCTGCCAGAGCATAATTGTCTTTGAGTTCATTTCTTATATTCTGTGAAATAGAACCAACTCCGCCAATCACATATATAACCTTAGGTTTTAACATATCAATTTCATCTTTAGCATATGGATCCAATGTATTTTGTGTAGTTAAAATTATAGGTGCATCCAATTTCTTGGCCAGTACTGAAGCACTGGCTGCATCTGCATATTGTTCCCCGGATACCAACACCACATTGTCGCTTCCATTAGGCCAATTTACCTTTGCTACACGGGCAGCAGTCGCGTATCTGTTGACACCGCTCATCCTTACAATTTTGCTGTTTTCTGCCTTAACCGGGCCAATTGACAAAGCTGTGGTCAAAATCAAAGACATAAATGCAACAACTGCAATTGATTTTAAACTCTTTCTGTACATATATAACCTCATCCTCCTAAAAATTATATAATCATTCATATATTTATATAATTCATTTTATAAATATATGTATCCGTTTAAGAGTATGGCAAAATGAAAAACACCAAGCACACAGCCTAGTGTTTTCAGCCCGTAAGTAAATCTGTAAGCCGAGTTCTGTATTAGACAATCATCTATCTAGACCCATTGTTGCCAGTGGGTTCCAGCGATACTACCCGAAAGCAAAGCGGGCCACTTTTCTCATGCTTTCCTATTCGATCTTGCTTCAGATGGGGTTTACACAGCCGCAGGATCACCCCTGCGCTGGTGAGCTCTTACCTCGCCTTTCCAACCTTACTGCAGTCAAAATCAAATATAATCTGTTTCTGCAGCGGTATATTTCTGTTGCACTTTCCTTCAGGTCACCCTGACTGGGAGTTACCCAGCACCCTGCCCTATGAAGCTCGGACTTTCCTCTGCTGTAATTGTAATTTTAAAGCAGCGATTGTCTGGTTTACTTACGTTACTCATCTTATCATAGTTATTGTTATATTACAATAGTAATTCAAATTTTTTATATAGAAAACCACAGATTATTTAGAATCGCCGCCATAATATATTATCCTCCCGCAATTGTCACAATAAACTATATTCTTGTGATTTTTGATCTCATCTATAGTCACGGCAGATACTTTCATCCTGCATCCTGAGCACACCCCGTTCAATATTTTCGCAGCTCCAGTTCCTTTAACAGAACATAACTCATTGAATTTATCCAATAATCTTGGGGGAAGTTTTTTCTCACAATTCAATATATCCTTTTCAGCCTCTTCCATATTCTTTTTAGTTTCAATTATCTTGTCATTCCCAAATTTTTTATTTTCATAAAATTCATCTTTTATATCGATTAATTTTTTTCTGAGGACATCTCTTTCCTTTGACAGATCTTCCTCTTCACACATCATATCCAAACTCTTTTCTTCAAGATCCTTGATTTCGTCTTCCTTTAATTTAATAGATTTTTCCAGAGTATTTATGAATTTCAAATCATATTTCATATTTCCATAAAGTTTACCCTCTTCCTGTTTCAATTCTTTTCTTACATCCTGAAGTTTTTTTTCAAACTGCTCGATGCTTTCCTTAACCATTTTAAGCTTGGAATCTACATTCTTATATTCTGATTTTTTTTCATCGAACTGTTTCTTTTTCTCTTTCATAAAATCATTATTGGGTCTTTCCTTTAAAACTTTTTCCGCTTTTTTTATAATCTCTCTATCCTGCTGAATTTTTAAAAGTAAATCTAACATTTATTTTCTCTTCCCCTTTCTGCTACCTGAACTTTAAAATCACTTAATACAAAAAAGTAGAAATGAATTTAAATTCATTTCTACTTACATTTATATGGATCTCTGTTAACTTTTGATAAAATCACATTATTTTCAAATCCAAGGGATTTTATTTTATTTTGCAAAAACACAGCTACCTTTTTCATAGCTGGCCATTCAGTCCCAAAATGACCTGCATCAATTACCGCTATACCCTGTTCTTCAAAATCACTGACATAATGATAAGTGGTGTCTCCTGTAATTATGCAATCGACTCCCTGCAATCTTACTTCATTAAAATAACTCTGTCCGCTTCCATTTATCACTGCAATCTTTTCTATAAGCTTAAACTCATTTCCCACATACCTAACTGAAGGTATTTCCAGACACCTTTTTACCTTATTGCAGAGCTCGCTTAAAATAATAGGTTCTCTAAGACGGCTTATCCTTCCTATTCCATCCCTATATTCTAATCTGCCATCAACTTTCACAGGTTCAATAACGTCACTGGAATCAAACCCAAGCATCTCCATAATTATATCATTTATTCCTCCCTGTGCAGAATCAAGATTGGTATGACAGGAATAAACATTTATATGATTTTCTATCAGCATCATTATCTTTTTGCCAAGCAAGCTGCCCACAGTTATACTGTCCGGCCTTTTAAACAAAAGTGGATGATGGGTAAATATAAGATTACATTTATTTTGCTGTGCCTCTTCTATAACCTTCAAAGTGCAGTCCAATGACACCAATATGGAAGTGACCTCACATTCCATATCTCCTACCATAAGTCCTACGTTGTCATAACTTTCCTTAAGTCTAGGAGGTGCATACTTTTCAATTATATTCTGTATATCATTTATTTTCAACTGCATCATATCAGCTCCCGCAATTTCCTTATTTTAGCCTGTAGCTCTATTTTCCTTCTATTGGCCAGTTCGGTATGGCCCTTTATATTCAAAATTATTTTCCTGTAATTTTCTATCTTGCTTTCTATAAATTTTGAGAGATACCTATGCTTTTTTTCTATTAAAATTTTTCCAACTTCATAAAATATACTGTCAACTTTCTCTATATCAGAAGCATATTCTATTTTAATTATCTCATAAAATCTATTTTCGTCAATACATAATTCTTCATCTAATATTTTAAAACCTTTTTTATAGATATACTCCCGCAGTACCTCTGAATTCTGCATGGGCTGAAGTACAAAAGAATCTGACTTTCTAAATACATCAATATGGCTTTCTATTATATCCGCTATAAGATTTCCTCCCATCCCTGCGATCACTATTTCCTCTGCTTCTCCAGGAGCTATGGTGGAAAGACCTTCTCCAAGTCTGCAATCTATCCTGCCGCTTAAATTCTCAGATTTTACATTGAGCATAGCCTTCTTTATGGGACCTATATTTATATCTGATGCTATAACCCTGCTGCAAATATGATTTTTTATCAGATAAATAGGCACATATCCATGATCCGTACCTATATCCGCTGCACAGCGGCATTTATCCACCATACACGCAACAGTTTTTAGCCTTGAACTGATTTCCATATACTTCTCCTATCTAAACGTGCAGAGTATTCTAATCTGCATGATAAAATAAAACAGTGCCACTATAAAAGATATATATATGTATTTATAAGAATACCTTTTATCATATTTGGAGTAAATATATCCTGCATAATACATACAAAAAAGTACTCCCATGTTTAAGATTCCATAAGACATCTGTTTGAATGCAAATTGTTTGCCTGTCCCAAACTTTACAGCCATAAATCTCGTGTCAAAACTAACGGGCATTCTATCTGGTAATTTTCCATACAAGTATAAGATTATCGGTATCAACGCAAGTAAAACAACAACTATAGAAGTAATTATAAATGGAATGAAAAATTTAGGTTCCTTGTTTATGGAAATACTCTTACTCAGTCTATTTTCCCATTTAAAACAATTTATCCTTCTTTTTTCTAATTCTTCTGTAAATTTTTTAAAATTCTCCGGAGATAATCCATAATTTGCAGTATCTGTTTTTAAATACACTACATTTTTAGTCGAAGTGACAAACATATAGGTGTTACCTATCTTATCAATAAAAGATCTACCTATTGCAAATTTATTTTTACCGTATCCTGATAATTTAACTCCCCTTATATGTCCCTGTGAGCTCTGGTACATCTGAATAGTTTTAAATGGAATTTCTTCATTTTTAAGACCAAGCGCACTGGTTATATACAAATTATCTTCATCCATCGAATATTTAAGAGTACCACAAATAACAATATAATAAAGCTGATATAAATTTAAAAAGAGCAATGTAAATTTTAATAAATTATATATCTCATAGGAATTCACAAAATTTATTAAAAATATAAGTACGGCATCATACAAAATCATCAAACCTATAATAAAATACACACCTACTCCTTTTGCAGCTCTATAGGTAATTTTCACTTCACTATCACCTTCTTTGTTAATAATTATATCATAAAATAATTAAAGCACCTTTAATTGGTGCTTTAATCTAAATAATCTTTTAACTTTTTGCTTCTACTCGGGTGCCTCAGTTTTCTAAGAGCCTTGGCTTCTATCTGTCTTATTCTCTCTCTGGTCACATTAAATTCCTTCCCGACTTCTTCCAAAGTTCTTGCCCTTCCGTCATCCAGCCCGAATCTCAGCCTCAGCACTTTTTCCTCCCTGGGAGTCAAGGTGTCAAGAACATTTATGAGTTGTTCCTTGAGCATTGTAAAAGCTGCCGCTTCCGCCGGTGCAGGTGCTTCGTCGTCCGGTATGAAATCTCCAAGATGGCTGTCTTCCTCTTCTCCAATAGGGGTTTCAAGGGATACAGGTTCCTGGGCTATCTTCATAATTTCCCTAACTTTATCCACGGGCATTTCCATTATCTTGGCTACCTCTTCAGGATGTGGATCCCTGCCTAATTCCTGAAGCAGCTGCCTGGAAACTCTGATAAGTTTATTTATTGTCTCCACCATATGGACAGGTATTCTTATAGTCCTTGCCTGATCTGCAATTGCTCTTGTAATTGCCTGCCTTATCCACCAGGTAGCATAGGTGCTGAATTTGTACCCCTTTCTGTAGTCAAACTTTTCAACTGCTTTTATAAGCCCTAAATTTCCTTCCTGGATTAAATCCAGAAACAACATTCCCCTGCCTACATACCTCTTCGCTATACTGACTACCAATCTCAAATTAGCTTCCGCAAGTTTCTTTTTAGCTTCTTGATCTCCCGCCTCTATTCTCTTGGCAAGGGATATTTCTTCTTCCGGCAAGAGCAATGAAACTTTTCCTATTTCTTTTAAATACATTCTAACTGGATCATCTATGGCCACACCTTCCGGAACCGACAAATCCAAATTCTTTTCATCTTTATTAGTCCCATTTAAATCTCCAGTTACTTCTACACCCATGGATTCGAGTGTTTCATATATTTTCTCTATCTGTTCAGGGCTTAAATCCACCTCTTCCAATTCATCCATTATCTCTTTATAAGTTAAAGTGCCTTTTTTCTTCCCTTTTTCTATAAGCTTTTTGACTAGCTGTATTTTTGAATTTCTACTCTTCATTTTCTTGCCTCCTTTAACCATTACTGCAACTCACCAATCCTTTTCTGTATTTCAATTAACTTTTGTGCCAATTTCAAAGATTCATTCAATCTTCCCTCAGATTCGAACTTTTTTATTTCACCAATAATATAATTTTTGGATTCCTCTAATCTATGTTTTTTAATCTTATTTACAAAATCATCTATTAAACCTCTATAATCATAATTATCATATAATATCCTGGTATCCATAATCTCTACCCACTCTTTAGATGTATTCACATCATCGCACTTTACCTCTATCAATTTTTTTCGTTTTTCTACATCATAGTTCATATTCTTCACTATATATCCATATATTTTCCTGTGACTTTCCAGTATAATATCCTCAGCACCTATTTTATCCAGTGAATATTTAAAAGCCTCCTCATTTTCAAGAATTAACTTTAAGAGAGCCCTTTCCGCCTTTAAATATGCTGGTTCTAAATATAATTTTTGTCCAAAACCCATATCTATATTCATATTTTCATGTTTTTTTACATTTTTTTGGATATTCCTCTTATTTAACATATCATAAAGTACCTGATCTCTTATGCCTGTTTCTTCCGATAATTTCTTCAAATACACTTCTCTTTCTATAGGATCCACTTTTGCCAGTACTTCAAGTACTTTCTCTGCATATTTAACAGTACCTTCCGTACTGTTAAAATTCACGCTTTCCCTTATATTTTGGATTTTATACTCTATAAGGGGAACAGCTTTATCTACAAGTTTCAAAAATCCCTCTCTGCCGTTGTCCCTGACAAATTCATCTGGATCCTTGCCGTCCGGTATCTGCAGTACCTCAACTTCCATGCCAACTTTCTTTAGTATATCCATACCACGTACCGTTGCCATCTGACCAGCCGTATCTGCATCATAAGATATTATAACTTTATCTGCATATCTTGCCATAAGTCTAGCCTGATTTACAGTAAGGGCTGTTCCCAGCGAAGCCACCACATTGGTTATGCCGCATTGATGAAGAGATATACAGTCCATATAACCCTCTACAATTATAAGCACTCTTGAAAAATTCCCCTTCAGTGCAAAATTTAGTCCGTAAAGGTTAGTGCCTTTCTTAAATAGAGAAGTCTCCGGTGAATTTAAATACTTAGGTTTTGAATTATCAAGTACCCTTCCTCCAAATCCTATTACCTTCCCCCTGCTATTAAATACAGGAAAAATTATCCTATTTCTAAATCTATCGTAATAATTTCCCTTCTGGCTTTTGATTATGAGTCCTGCAGAAACCATATCCAGTTCCGTAAATCCCTCATTTTTTAAAAAGTTAAGCATATGATTCCAGCTGTCAACAGAATATCCCAATCCAAATCTCCTTATGGTATTTTCAGTTATACCCCTGTTCGACAAATAATTCCTAGCGCTTTCACTTTTCTTTAAACAGTTAAAAAAATACCTTGCAGCCGACGTATTTAATTTGTAAAGTTTCTGAAAAGTATTCTTTCTATGGCTGCTGCCCTTATCAAAATCTATATCTATGTTTACTCTATCTGCCAATAACTTCACTGCTTCTGGAAAGCTTAAATTTTTATACTTCATTATAAATGTAAATACATTTCCCGCTTCTCCGCATCCAAAGCATTTGTATATCTGTTTGTCTCTTGATACACTAAAAGATGGAGTTTTTTCATGATGAAAGGGACATAATCCCATATAATTTCTCCCCGATTTTTTAAGCTTCACACTTTCAGATATTACATCCACTATGTCATTTTCTTCTTTTACTTTTTGAATGACATCTTCCGATATCACTAAATAATCCCACCTATCTTAAAAATTAATAAACCCAAATTATTGCGTCCAAGGATAAATATATTCGACATAAATTACTATATTCCTTCTTTAATGCTAAAAATTTTTATTCCCAAGTAAGAATATATTATATATATTCTTTACAGAAATTAAATATCCTTCAATTTCAGTTACTACCCAATTGTATTTTACCCATATAATAGCAGAAATTATTCCTTAACATATAACAAACTTAGGTACATATATGTTGTGAAACATTATAAGACAATAATCATCGCTCATTCCGGATATATAGTCCGCCACTCCCCTGTAAATACCCTCTTCCTTTACAATGTTAAAATAAAATTCAGGCATTTTGTCCGGATGTTTGAAAAAATAGTTAAATACCTGTTCAAGTACAAATTTAGCTTTATCTCTCTCGGCCTTCAATATATCTCCTTTATATATTTTTTTAAACATAAAATTTCTGAGTACACAGAGTGCATCAAATACTTCATTGCTGAGAGCAACTTGTTTTATTCCATTTTTAATATTTTCCATAGTAGTATAAATGCAGTCTTTAACCAGAGTATCTATTCTATTGCTGTTGGTTCTCCCCAATACTTTTATGGCAATACCAGGTATGTCGCTTTCATTCAACAGCCCAGCCCTTATGGAATCATCTATGTCATGATTCACATAAGCTATCTTGTCACTGTATCTGACTACCTGTCCCTCCAGGGTAAAGGCCTTTGACTTATCTGTAAAACCGCTGTGATGTAATATCCCATCCAGTACTTCCCTTGTTAAATTAAGCCCCTTGCCCTGTTTTTCTATTCTAGTAAGTACCCTCACACTGTTTTCATTGTGCTTAAAGCCCTGCGGCAGAAGTTTATCGAGCAGTTCTTCACCACTGTGGGCAAAAGCCACATGTCCAATATCATGTCCCATGGCTATAGCTTCTATCAAATCCTCATTCAATCCTATTCCCTTGCCTATGGTCTTTCCTATCTGATTCACTTCCAATGTATGAGTAAGCCTAGTTCTATAATGATCTCCCGGCATCTTTATATATACCTGAGTTTTATGCTTTAATCTTCTAAAAGATTTGCTGTGTATTATTCTGTCTCTGTCTATCATATAATCGGTTCTTATATCATCCTTTTTTTCCTTTACATTCCTTCCCATTGTTTCAACAGAAAAGGCAGCTTGAGGTATCAGTATCAATTTTTCTTTGTGCTCTATCTTTTCCCTTATCTTCACAGCAATCACCTCATAAATTTATTCTACTTCACAGCTGAAAACTCCTTTTTTTAATGAAAATGTATAATATAAAGAAACTTTTAATATTATTATAGAGAAAGAAATTTTAAGGAGTTTTATATGGATTTATTATCTGAGGAAAACGTAAAAAAATACATTTTGCCTCATTATGATATGGCAGATGCAGATATAATCAGAATTAAATTTAAAAATACAGATAAACAAAGAGCCGTATATAAGGTAAATTATTCAAACAAAAATTACTGTTTAAAAAAGGTATACTTCGACGAAAGCAATTTGCTTTTCGTATATTCAGCAATAGAATGGCTTTCTCGAAATGGGATCAGAGTTCCCAGAATACTGCCTACAATCCGAAAAAATCGTTTCGTAAAATACAAAGGAATGCTCTTCATAATGACTCCCTGGATAATAGGAGTCAAATGCAGCTATGACGATAGTCTGCATTTACTATATGCAATTTCCAATTTATCCAAGATGCATCTCGTAAGCAAAAATTTTTTTCCAATAGACGGAAGTAAACTTAGGGTAAATTTTGAAAATATATATATATCTTTTCAAAAACACTTAAATCAACTTTTAAATTGCTCAAATTTAGCTTTTAAATACAAGGACAAATTTTCTACATTATTTTTACGATACTTTGAAATAAATTTCATGCTGGCCAAAATATCAGCCAGAATATCTTCAAACATAAATTATAAAAATCTAAGTGTCAGCCTATGTCATTTAGATTACGTAAACAAAAACATAATATTTGATGAAGAAAATAATATCTGGGTAATTGATTTCGACAAATGCAGTATAGATTACTGTGCCCATGATATATCCTATTTTTTCAGAAGGTTCCTAAAAAGGAACTCCACCAATTGGAGGCTTGATACCACCATATCCTGTCTGGAACTCTATGAAAAAACTTTCCCGCTGACCCTAGATGACTACAAATATATTATTTCCTATCTATCGTTTCCTCAAAAATTTTGGAAAATATCGAGGGATTATTATAATAATATATTGAAGTGCAATCATAATTCTTTTATCTATTTATTAAAAAAATATTCCAGCAGCTGTCAAAATCAACTTAAATTCACAATAGAATTTGGAAAATATATAGAAAAAAAATTTGATACTACCTTCCAATGACTTTAAACTTCCGCACATAAAACCGACCTTTCCCTAAAAAGCAAAAGGTCGGTTAATTATCTTTTAATATCATCCACTTTTAAAAACTACCTATTTTCAACCATTCATCTACCTTGGATCCTTTATCTGAGCCTGGGCTGCAGCTAACCTTGCCACAGGTATTTTAACAGGAAGACAAGAAATATAATCAAATCCAATATCGTGAAAAAATTCTATCGATGAAGGATCTCTTCCCTGTTCGCCGCATATTCCAAGTCCTATATCAGCTTTCGTTTCCCTGCCTAATTTTACAGCCATATCTATGAGTTTACCCACTCCAGCTCGATCTATCTTCTGAAATGGATCAAACTCATATATCTTCTTATCACAATATGAACTCAAGGATTTGCTTAGATCATCTCTTGAAAATCCAAAAGTCATCTGAGTCAAATCATCTGTCCCAAAAGAAAAAAATTCAGCTTCTGCCGCTATTTTGTCAGCAGTAAGCGCAGCTCTTGGAACCTCTATCATCGTACCTACTTTATATCCCAATTCAATACCACTGGCTTTTATCACTTCATCCGCCGTTTTTACAACTATATTTTTCACATATTTTAACTCTCTTACCCCTCCTACAAGAGGTACCATTATCTCTGGAACTATATTATATCCCTTTTCCCTTTTAACGTCAATAGCAGCTTCCATAATAGCTTTGGTCTGAATTTCCGCTATTTCAGGATAAGAAATAGCAAGCCTGCAGCCTCTTTGTCCCATCATGGGATTGAATTCATGAAAAGATCTTACAGTATTTTTTAACTTCTGAAAATTCACACCCATTTTATCAGACAAATTCTTTATGGAACTTTCATCCGCAGGTAAAAATTCATATAGTGATGAATCCAGGAGCCTAATCGTTACGGATCTTTCTCCTGCAGCTTCATATATTTTGATGAAATCCTCTTTTTGTTTAGGCAAAAGTTTATACAATGCCCTTCTCTTCTGCTCCTCTGTACTGAAAACTATCATTTCTCTAATGTAAGATATCCTGTCTTCATTGAAGAACATACGCTCCGTCCTGCAAAGCCCTATTCCTTCGGCTCCAAATTCAACTGCCTTTTTGACATCCCCCGGAGTATCCGCATTGGCTCTAACTGCCATTTTCTTTATATCATCCGTCCAGCCCATGAATATACTAAAATAACCTGACACTTCAGGTAACACTGTCTGCATGAATTTTCCATATACATTCCCGGTGCTGCCGTCCAGCGATATATAGTCACCTTTCCTGTAGAGCCTGTCCTTAACTTTAAAATTTCCTGCCTTTTCATCTATTATCAAATTGTTACAGCTGGTTACACAGCAAATTCCCATTGCCCTAGCCGTTACAGCTGCACGAGAAGTCATTCCGCCTTTTGTAGTAAGTATACCTTCTGAAGCTGATATTCCCTCTATATCTTCAGGTAAGGTTTCAGTTTTCACAAGTATTACCTTTTCACCGTGATCATGGTGTTTTTTTGCATCTTCTGATGTAAAATATATTCTTCCGCAGGCAGCTCCCTGTGATGCAGGAAGCCCCTTTGCTATCGCATCCGCTCTTTTTAGCTCATCCCTATCAAAATTTAGATGCAGAAGGGTATCCAGCTGTCTGGGTTCAACTTTGAGTACAGCCTCTTCCTTTCCGATTAAATTTTCTTCCACCATATCCACTGCTATTCTAAGTGCAGCCTGTGCAGTTCTCCTCCCGCTCCTGGTCTGGAGAAAATACAGTTTTCCCCGTTCTATGGTAAATTCCACATCCTGCATATCCCTGTAGTGATTTTCCAATTTATGTGCAATATTCATGAATTGGGAATAACACTCCGGAAGATCTTCTTTCAAATTTATTATGGGCTGTGGTATTCCAATTCCTGCAACTACATCTTCTCCCTGGGCATTTATAAGATATTCACCAAATACGGATTTTTCTCCGGTAGCAGGATTTCTGGTAAATGCCACACCTGTGCCCGAAGTTTCTCCCATATTTCCAAATACCATGGATTGTACATTTACAGCCGTACCCCATTTATCTGAAATTCCATTTGATTTTCTGTATATTACAGCCCGCGGGTTATACCAGGACATAAATACAGCGGCAATGGCCTGCAATAGCTGCCTTTCAGGATTTTGAGGGAAATTACTTCCTGTCTCATCATTGTAAATTTTTTTAAATTTCACAATTATTTCCTTTAAATCGGATACTGTAAGTTCTGCATTCTCTGCATTATCCAGTACATCTTCAAATTTTTTCTTTTCAATTCCCATAACTACAGTTGAAAACATCTGAATGAATCTCCCATAGGAATCATAGGCAAATCTCTCATTTCCCGCAAGCCTGCCCAATCCTTTCACCGTTTCGTCATTTAAGCCTAAATTAAGTATAGTATCCATCATTCCAGGCATGGAAATTTTTGCCCCTGATCTGACAGATACTAAAAGAGGATTTTCTTTATTTCCAAATTCTCTACCCGTTTTCTTTTCAATTTTTCCAAGTGCACTATAAATCTCCTCTATAATGTCTTCGGATATAGTTTTGTTCTCTCCATAATACTTGATACAGGCCTCTGTAGTTATGGTAAATCCTTCTGGAACAGGTATACCAATGTTTATCATTTCTGCTAAATTTGCGCCTTTTCCACCCAGTAAATCCCTCATACTAGCATTTCCCTCATTGAAAAGATAAACATATTTTTTATCTTTCATTCATAACACCCCTCCTTTACATATAAAATTTAACATGCCATCTTCCTGTTCCAATATTTAATTTTTTACCAGATTATTTATTTTCCCCTATCTTTACAAAAAGTCTTGTTATATTTGTTTTTGAAACTTTGCCTACGATTTTAAGTACCTCATTATTTAAACTATCCCGAATTTTTTCAACTACCGGCAGACTGTCTACCTCATGCTCCATTATCTTCTTGGCTGCAAGATAGGCCACATCATTTTTTTCAACAAATATTATATTGGGCATCCTGGTCATTATTATTCCCACAGGTATTTTGTGCATATCAGTGCTCCCAATAGCTATCTTCAAAAAGTCCTTTCTGGAAACAGCACCTACCAGAATTCCTTTATCTCCTATAAACAAAGTGCCCACATCATTTAAAAACAGATATACTATGGCATCATAGACAGTAGTGTTTTCGTCTACTATTACCGGTTTTGACATTATGTCTTTTACTTTTATATCCATTATATAGTCATATATAAGACTATAGGAAGGTTTCTTGGAATATATATATCCTACCTTAGGCTTTGCCTCCAATATACCCGTCATAGTAAGTATGGCCAGATCCGGCCTAAGTGCCGCCCTTGTGACACTCAAGCGGGATGCCAGCTTTTCACTTGTTATGGGCGCATTATCTTTTACCAACTTTATTATTTTCTCTTGTCTTGGTGATAATTTAATGGTACTCACCCTCTCCCTTTGTAGTAAGTCAATAATTTTTGTAATATTTACTAAGAGGAATTTTTAACAACAGCACTTAAAATTACAAGTTATAAAGTTATTATATCACATTATTATAAAATATTAATTTTTGTCCTTGTCTTCATCGGAATCTTCATTATCCATATCATCAAACTTCACGGTATATTTATACGTGTTTTTACCATCCTGCCTACTGTCTTTGTCCTTAAATTTATCCTTAAAAGAAGATGCAGCATCAAATACCTTGTCTTTCATATCATTTACAGTATTTTTCACTCCGCCCTTTATTACCTTGTTTACCACTTCTACGGTCCCATCATCTTTTGTTATCTCTATAGTTACCTGTGTAATTACCGCAGTCAATATCCCAATAGCTATAAGCGGCGGCCATACAAGAGCTGTTAAAGTTGCTGCAATGCCTGCATTCACTGGAATATCGACTACCACCTTGTCATCTTTTTTTATCTTTATTCTGTTTATATTTCCCTTTTTTACCAAATTCTTAAGCCATTCTAGAAACTCATCCTTGGTGGTGTACAGACTATCCTTAGCAGATTTCTTATTTTGCTCTATATATATAAGAGCATCAACTACATTACCTTCAGAGACCTCCAATGCTTTTTTTGCCTCAGTATAATCAACTCCTGTTCTCTCTCTTATAATATCGATTTTTTCCAATGTTATTTCACTCATGTTTTTCTCTCCTTTTAGATTTTATTTTTCTCAAAATTTTCAAGATACCTTAAAGTTTCAAGACTTTTAGGCTTTTTGAAATAATTCTGGGAAATAACAAGGTTCAAAAGTTTATACAGCTCTCTTTTTACTCTATCAGACAATACAACCTTATATGCACTTTCAAGAGAAGCTTTTGATAAATATTTAAGTGCGCTTCCAGCAGCATAATCTATGTTCATACCATTGGTTCTTCTACATTTATCGCACACTCCCCCTAAATATTGAAAGCTAAAGTAATTAAATGAAGTGATTTTTTTTCCGCACATACAGCAGTAATCAAAATTAAGTCCATATCCTGTGGCCTGTAAAATTTTCAGTTCGAAAGATCTGGCCAGGGTTTTAATATCCACTGCATGGCTTCTTATAAGATAAAATGCAGAAACTAGATGTTTGAACATAATTTCATTTTTTTCTCCATCATTCATTGCTATATCCATAAGTTCACAAAAATAAGAAGCATAGGTCAAATCCTTTAAGTCGTCCAACAAATCTTGAAAAGAATCTATCAGCATACTTTCATCTATTACATACATACTTTTTCCTTTATATAAAACATAGTCTCCATAGCAAAACTGAAGCGTGGTCGAAAACAGTGGGCTTCTGCTTTTTTTTGCCCCCCTAGCTACAGTAGATACCTTACCTAATTTTTCAGTAAAAAGCCAGACTAATTTGTCAGATTCTCTTACATCCTGAATTTTTATTATTACAGCTCTAGTTTTAAATACAGCCAGATAATCATCTCCCCCGCTTATATTTATATTATATCCTTTTTTTAAGGAGAAAAAAACTTTTCTTTCTGGCAAAAACTACATCTTATAGCCCAATTCTTTCAGCAGCCTATCGTTGTCTCTCCACTCTTTTCTGACTTTTACCCAAACTCTAAGGTAAACTTTGGAATCCAGAAATTTTTCAATATCCATTCTTGCATAAGAAGATATTCTCTTTAGCATTGACCCATTTTTGCCTATTATTATCCCCTTATGTGATTCCCTCTCACAAATTATATTTGCCTCTATGTTGCATATTCCCCCAGAATTTTTCCTCATGAAAATTATTTCAACGGCTATGCCATGGGGAACTTCATTAGAAAGCAGCCTGAGAGCTTTTTCCCTTATGATCTCAGAAACTATAAATCTCTCCTGTTTGTCGGTAATGGCATCTTCCGGGTAATATTTAGGACCTTCTGGCATATATTTTACCATGAGATCCACAAGTTCATCTACATTTTTTCCCTTCAATGCGGATATAGGTACAAATTCCCTAAAATTAAACAATTCAGAATAATTTTTCAAAGTTACTGCTACTTTTGAAGCTGGATTTTTATCTATTTTGTTCAATACAAAAAACACAGGCGACTTGACTGCACTTATATTCTCCAATATATGTATGTCTCCTTCATGTATCACATCCTTAGGTGTAGTCAAAAAAAGTATTAAGTCCACATCGTTCATGGAGCCTTCAGCAGATTTGACCATATAGTCCCCCAACCTATCTTTTGGTTTATGTATGCCCGGGGTATCTACAAAAATCAGTTGAAAGTTATCTTTAGTCAAAATAGCATTTATATTATTTCTGGTAGTCTGTGGTTTACGGGATACAATCGACAATTTTTCTCCTATAATGCCATTTACAAGTGTAGATTTTCCTACATTGGGTCTCCCTATTATCGTAATAAATCCTGATTTAAACATAGCTTTTCTCCTTACCCAAATATTATAAATAAAAATACTGTTATTAAAATACCAAATACAGCTCCAAAAACCACTTCTCTGACAGAATGTGCCTCTGAATCCACTCTGCTCTGGGCAACTATAAAGGCCATGAGGTAGCTCAACACAACTACCGCAAGCTGTCCGGTTATCAAAGCTATGGTAGTAGCTATGGAAAAGGCTATAGCACTGTGTCCGCTTGGCATTCCTCCTTTAAGAGGAGTACCTTCTCCAAAAATAGCTTTTACAACTATGGTTGCTATAAATACAATAGCAAGTATTATAAATATTGTATAGGGATTTGTATTCTTAACCTTTTTCATAACCATAAAATTTATATATTTTAATTTATCCCAAAATACTATATATCCTACTGCCACAGCATTTATGGCTGAAATGAGCACTGCTCCTGCTGCTACATTTTTTGCAATTTTAACTAGAGGATGGTAATAATTAGTAGTAGCATCAATGGCAAATTCCACTGCCGTGTTAAAAAGTTCCGCCATAATGACCATACTTATGGTTATTATAATAGCCAAAATTTCTAATTTGCTCAAATCATAGAAAAAACACATTGTAAGTACTAAAACAGCCGCTACCATATGTATTTTCATATTTCTCTGTGTTCTAACTGAATATATTATTCCCTCAATCGCATAATTGAAGCTATCCAATAATTTTTTAACTTTCATTATATAACCAACCACCATATTTAAAATTATCCCTTAAAGTTCAAATTTCTGCAATATTTTTTCTTCCCTTTTTCTCATAATTTTCTTGTCCTCTTCTTTTATATGATCATATCCCAAAAGGTGAAGCAGGGAATGCACTGTCAAATAACACACTTCCCTCAAAAATGAGTGGCCAAATTCTCTGCTCTGCTGCTCCGCCCTTTCAAGAGAAATTGCTATATCCCCCAGCACTAAATTTTTCCCATCCATATCACTGGGCTGAAAATCATAATCTATGTATACATCCTTAAACACCTGGCCTTTAGGATATTCCAACATCGGGAAAGACAATACATCTGTGATCTTATCTATATTTCTATTTTCCCTATTTATATTTTTTATATAATTGTTATCTACAAAAATTACACTCACTTCACAGGGTATATTTACATTTTCCTCCTTTAAAGCATGTTCTATAACTTCTTTGACATTTTTCCTCAAATTTTCCGTAACATCTATTTTATCCTGTCTATTATCCAAAAAAATCACTTTTTATCCTCCTGTTTCAATTTATTCATGACTTTATCAGAAAATTTATCTGATGGATATTCTATCCTATGATGATATATGCCAACCAATACTCTGAAGAACTCATTTTTTATTTTACTTATATCCTTCAGGGTCAAATCGCAATTATCAAGCTGGCCCGTATCCAATCTATCTTTTATTATATTGTTTACCATACTCTGAATTTTACCCTTGTCAGGGTCCCCAATAGACCTCACAGCAGCCTCTACACCATCAGCCAGCATTATTATACCTGCTTCTTTGGTCTCCGGTATCGGACCCGGATACCTAAACTCGTCTTCATTTACATCATCAGGATCCTTACTTGAATTTTTCATAATCAAATAAAAATACTTTACAAGAGAGGTGCCGTGATGTTGCTCTATGATGTCCTTTATTATCTTGGGCAGTTTATATTCTTCCGCCATTTCCACCCCGTCCTTTACATGGGACATTATTATCAAAGTACTCAAATTAGGAGTCAATTTATTGTGGGGATTATCTTTTCCAAGTTGATTTTCTTTGAAAAAATATGGTCTTTTTAATTTTCCTATATCATGATAGTAAGCTGCAACTCTGGCCAGAAGGGGATTGCCTCCAATTTTTTCGGCCGCCACTTCTGCCAAATTGCCAACCAATATACTGTGATGATAAGTACCGGGGGCTTCAATTAAAAGTTTCTTCAATAAAGTATTATTTGGATTTGAAAGTTCCAAAAGTTTTATAGTGGTAACTATATTAAACACCCCTTCAAATAGAGGAAGAAATCCTATAACCAGTATTCCAGAAATTATGCTCGCAACTCCTGCAAAAATTCCTCTTTTAGTGACATCCACCAAATTATTGCTGAGCAAAAAACCCATTGAAAAAGTAATTATTCCATTTATAACAAGCATATACATGGATGCAAACAATATGTCATTTCTCTGCTGCATCTTTTTTAGTATAATGGCTCCAACCACTGCATTCACAAGGGCCAGTATGGTTATATCGGGGCTAAATTCCACTGCTGCACTTATAAAGACACAGTTCAGCACATTCACAACCATTGATACCTTGTTATTTAAAAGCAGCGTCATTATCATGGGTACAAATGCCAAAGGTATCAAAAACGGCGAGGCAAGATCAATAGTCCTGGATAAAAGCACACTTAGGCAGCTAAGTGCATTTATCATTACAAGCATTTTTGGATCTTCATAAATTTTTCTATTGTATTTATACAAATAAACCCATTGAACAGCCAGTATCAAAAGTACCAATAAAGCCAGCGGAAAATAGATATGCCACTGAAAATAGGGACTGTTATTCAAAAGTCCGAAATTCTCGAGCATTTTTATCTGATATTTAGTTACAGGTTCCCCTTCCTTCACTATAATCTGATCTTTTTTTACCATGACAGGCATAACTTTTTTCTCTGCTTCTTTCCTCAATTCCTCCGTTTTGTCATTATCATAAAAAAAATTAGGCGAAATCAGGGAAAATCCTATATCAGTGGCAAGCTGTCTCAAATTCTTATTGAAATTTGAAGTGCTCACTTTAAGCAGTATACTCTGCTGGGCTTTTTTAATATCCTCCTGATTGTTTTTCTGGGTATTGTCGCTTATATTGTTGCTGTCATACATATCTGCTATACTTTTTTGCAAAAAGTCCTGAAGCTGTTTTATTTCATCTTTATTAAGCTCCATAATATACAGAAAATCGTCATCATTTAAACTTATGTTGCTTTCACTTTTTAATTTTTGTAATTTGCTCTTTTGATCTAACTGGGAATTATCCAGTTGCGTCACCTTTGAAAAAAAATCATTTAATTTATTTAAACTTTCTGTTTTGACTTCAGGCTTTTTATTGTACTGGATTGGGACGGCATTTATTGCCTGCTGTATCTTTGCTTCTGTAGACAATTCATCCTTGGCGTCCCTAGGAGCTTTTATATCAGCTTTTGCAATATCTCCCTCGGACAGATTATATTTTTTCGTTGTAAATCCGGATGCCAGCAAAGAATAGATGAATACAAAACTTGCTATAAAAGCAATTATCCTCTCAGTTCTTTTTTCTAAAAAAAGCTTTCTCAATGACAATTTTTTCAATTAAAATCACCCTTTGTTTTTTACTGCTCTATAAATTCACTTTGGTTCTGCATCAGAAACAGCTATATTTTCCTCCGCTGTAACCTGGACTTTCACTTTGTAGGATTCACCTGGTTCATAGGTGATATTTTTATTTACAATTTTTACGGATTTATCTAAATTGGAACATATATTTTTATAAAGTTTTTCTCCTGTATCCTTTACTATCTTCTGGGCATCCCCTTTTATCATTTTCCTTTTGACCTCAAAATAAGTCTCTCTGCCAAAAATAAATTTGCTTTCCTCTATTCTATCATATTTATTAAATTTATCATTATCTTTTTTTAGATATATCTTTTTGCCTCCCAGGTTAATATAATAATTATCCATCTTCCTCCCCGTCCTTACATCTTTTACACCGTTTATTTTCACAAGGGCACTGCTTTCATACATGGTGCTGCATATGACATATCCTGCAGCGTGCACGCTGTAACTGGAACCTTCAATTCCCTGCTCCCCCTTAACAAGAAGCTGCCCTTTTTTCACCTCGTCGCCGGCTTTCACAACGGGAGTACCTAAAGTGGTATATACTCTCAGTACTTTTCCGTCTTTCTTCGCTACAAGGTTACAGGGCGTATTATCCTCACTTATATCAGGAGGAGATTTTTTCTCAACTACGTTTATATTCAATTCAGAGCCCTGAAGCCTGACCTTCACCCACATTATATCATCATTGTCTCTCATGAGATCCTTCTCTACACTATATACATCTATCTTACTCTTATTTGTACCCGGTTTTATCCCATAGGATTTAAGCTGCTGTCTTATTCTATAGGGTGCAATTTCTCCCGAAGAATCTATTTCTATTTTCCATACAAATGTGGATAGACAGTATATCACTGCAACAAATAAAATTATTCCCGACACTAAGGTTATCTTTTTCTTGAGCTTAATCACAAAAAAGGCAATGCCCCTTCTTCCGATTATTTTTATTCTGGCATCAGTTTTTTTAGCTATATATTCTACTTTATCATAATCCTTAAGATTTATCTTCATGGTCATAGTAGTAATGCTTTTTTTCCTTATATTTTTCATATAGATGCCATTTTCCCACATAAGGTTAATAAACTTTTCAGGTATAAGAGATTGTATCTCAATTAAAATTATTCCATTTCTATAATTTTTAAAAGAAAATCTATCAGTTTCCCTCATAAACTATGGATTTAAATTTTCCTCCTATGGTTATAGTGCTCCCACCTATAAAAAGCACTTCAAATTTACTTCCATATATGGATATCAACCCTATACCTGAATTAATTTTTATCTGGCTGTCTTCAAACAATATAATGCCCTTATGATTTTCTATTATTATCTCATCATTTCCTATAATTTTAATCTGAGGCATATTTAAAATTATATCCTTTGGCAAATCAAGTTTATCTGCAATGTTCTGCTTTGTATCATACATTTTATTTTTCACAATACCACCTCTAAGAATTTATATCCCAACTGTATTACCTTTATTAATTTATGAGATACATGGATGATAAATTACTTAAAGCTGTGAACTATTTAATTTTTCATATTATAAAAAAGGTTGAGATAAAATCCCAACCTTTCTATTCTATTTATTTAGATACTGTTTGACTATTTGACTTACAAGTTTGCCATCTGCCCTGCCCCTGGTTTCAGGCATCACAACTGACATAACCTTCTTCATGTCCCGTATACTCTGTGCACCTACTTTATTAACTGCTTTCCGAACAATTTCGGAAATTTCCTCTTTCTTTAACTGCTGAGGAAGGTATTTCAACAAAATCTCTATTTCAGATTTTGTCTCATCTATTAAATCCTGCCTTTTACCCTTTTCAAATTCACGTATGGATTCACGCCTTTGCTTTACTTCCTTTGATATTATATCCATGATCTTTTTATCATCGTCAAGTCTTTTCCCATTGGATTTTTCAACCAGTAAAATGGCAGCTTTGACCATGCTTATAGTATCTGCCTTTAGTTTATCACCTGACTTTAAAGCGTGTTTCCAGTCTTCCTGCAATCTTTCTTTAAGAGACATTTGTTACTTGGTCCCCTCTTTCAAAGAATTCTATTTATTTGTACTTTCTCTTTCTAGCAGCTTCCGATTTTTTCTTTCTCTTTACACTTGGTTTTTCATAGTGCTCTCTTTTCCTAACTTCAGAAAGAACACCAGCTCTAGCGCATTTTCTCTTAAATCTTCTCAATGCACTTTCGATAGTTTCATTTTCTCCAACTTTTATTTCTGACATATTATCTCCCTCCCTCCGCTAGCTCAATCTAATTTTAAAAATTAAATACAGTTAACATAGGTCAAATAGCACATAGCAATTATACAATAAATTCTTGGACACTGTCAACAATTTCAATTAAGACCTTCAATTTAGCCCGGTGGCCATTTAAATGTCCTGCCGCCCAGTAAATGAAAATGAATATGAGGTACTGTCTGTCCTGCTTTTTCACCGCAGTTAGTCACAATCCTGTATCCTTTTTCCTTCAAACCAAATTCATTTGCAATCTTCTTTGCAACCAAATATATATGAGCAATAATATTGGAATCTTCTTCAGTAAGATCATTTATACTCTCTATATGCTTTTTAGGTATTATAAGTACATGTACCGGTGCAGCTGGATTTATATCCTTGAAACCCAATACCGTATCATCTTCATATACTTTTTCAGATGGTATTTCACCTTTTACTATTTTGCAAAAAACGCATTCTTCCATAGTTGTCACCCCCTTTTAACGATAATTATTCAATAATCAATATAAAATATCCTTCCTAAATTCAAATAAAACTTTTTATTTTCCCTCGAATATAACCATTTTCCACACTTTCAAGTTCAGTGCGCAAAATTTTCCCCACCGGATTTTCGCCGGATTTCCCCATTGATACGACTTTCATGTAATTGGGAGTATAACCTTCATAGCAATTATTATCACCATGAAATTTACTTTCATAAAATACATCCATGTTTCTTCCCAAAAAGCTGCCCATAAATTTTTTTTCCAGTTTCCTATCCAATTTTATAATTTCACCGCTTCTCTCTTCCTTCACCTTCCCATCTATCTGTCCTTTCATATCTGCAGCCCTGGTGCCTTTTCTGGGGCTGTATTTAAAAACATGAATCTTAGATAGTTTCATTTTTTTTAGGAAATCATAGGTCTTGTTGAACTCATCTTCCGTTTCTCCGGGAAACCCAACTATGACATCCGTGGTTATGGATACATCTTCTATCTTGTTTCTCAATTCATTGACTATTCTCTCATACTCCAGGGCAGTATAGTGCCTATTCATCCGCCTTAAAGTTTCATCACATCCGCTTTGCAGGGATAGATGAAAGTGAGGGCACAGTTTTTTCAATTTTTTTATTCTGTCTATGACGTCATCTGTAAAAAATTTGGGATCTATAGAGCCAATCCTGACTCTTTCAATGCCGCTCACCCCGTCTACTTCCTCAAGTATTTTCATAAGATCCCAGCCGCTTTTCAAATCTGTTCCATAAGAGGCAATATGTATTCCGGAAAGGGTGATCTCACGAAAATTGTTATGGGCAAGTTTTTCCACTTCCTCTAAAATTTTGGAAGGAGGTTTGCTGCATACCGCCCCTCTGGCAAATGGAATAAGACAATAAGAGCAAAATCTGTTGCATCCGTCCTGTATTTTAACAAAAGCCCTGGTCCTATGTTGATATTTATCTATGCTGAGATCCTCAAAAACTCTATTTTTAAGAACATCACCGACTTCTATTATTTTATTCTGTTCTAAACATGCCTTTTTTATAAAATAAATTATATCTCCCTTATTTCTAGTGCCCAGAACCACATCCACCCCTTCTATCTTGGATACTTTACCGGGAGAAATTTGAGAATAGCATCCCACTACGGCTATTATGGCTCTTTTATTTTTTCGCCTAGCTCTATGTATCATCTGTCTGGATTTTTTGTCTCCCATATTTGTCACAGTACATGTATTTATTACATACACATCTGCATGATCTTCAAAATTCACTACGCTATATCCCTCAGATATAAATTTTTCCGCCATGGCTTCCGTTTCATATTGATTTACCCTGCATCCAAGGGTGAACAGACCCACTGTTTTATTATGACCATAAATGTGAAAAAATTTCTCATTGTCCAGGGACAAATCAACCTTTTTGCTGTCAACTGAATTCACTTGACAATACCTCCTAAATCCCCCAATTCATACATAAGAAGTGTCAGAGAAACAAACCCTGCAGTTTCTGTTCTAAATATTCTCGGGCCAAGGGTAACTATGTAGGATTTCATATTCCTAAGGAGCTCAATTTCTTCCTCCTCAAACCCGCCTTCAGGGCCAACTACCACCGCCACTTCCTTTACGGCATCTTTATTCTTTATAGAAGCAATCACATTTTTTATTCCAAGATTTTTTTCATTTTCATAGGGAACAAAAATTAAATCCATGGAAGTTAAAGACTGCAGCAGTCTTTCAAAATTAACGGGATTATTTACTAGCGGTATTCTGCTTCTCTTACACTGTTTACAGGCTTCTCCGGCAATCTTGTTCCACCTGCCAACCTTTTTATATTGGGAAAAATTTCCCTTTACTACAACTCTTTTGGTGATAACGGGAGTTATTTCACATGCGCCTATTTCCGTAGCTTTTTGAACAATCAAATCCATCTTGCTTGATTTTGGAAGTCCTTGAAACAAATACATATTGACAGGACTTTCATTGTAAAGTTCCAGCTCTTTTAATATCTTTACAACGACCACATTTTTTTCCGTTTTTTCTATTTTACCCAGAAATTCTCTACCACTGCAGTTATTTATATTTATCTCACTTCCACACTGAAGCCTGAGGACCCTGCTTATATGTCTTGCATCATCACCTCTAATAAAAGCCCTTCCACAGTGTATATCCTGTTCAGGTACAAAAAATTTATTCATTATTTCATATCATCCTTTTTTGCCGCTATGCATACCCATTCTCCATCGACATTTATTTCCTCTATTTTAAATCCACTGCCCTTTAATTTTTCAACTACATCCTGACTTCTATCGTTTATTATACCTGAAGATATGAATATTCCTCCAGGAACTAAAAATTTTTCTGCATCTTCAGTTAAAGATATTATAGCATCTGCAATTATATTGGCAACTATTACATCTGCCTTTCCACAAACTGCTTCCATAAGATTTCCCTGAAATACATCTATATTTTCTACAGCATTATATTTAATATTTTTCAGGGCGGATTCTACAGCCGTCCTGTCCACATCCACAGCAGTAACATATTTAGCTCCAAGTTTTGCCGCAGTTATAGCCAGTATTCCCGACCCGGTACCTATGTCAAACACCCGTGTATCAGGTCTTATGTATTTTTCCAGGGATTTTATACACATTCTGGTCGTTTCATGAGTTCCAGTACCAAAAGCCATGCCCGGATCAAGCTGGACCACTATATCATCCCTTTTAGGATTATATTTTTCCCATATGGGCTTTATTACAACCCTACTCCCGGCCCTGTAAGGTTTATAATATTGTTTCCAATTATTTTCCCAATCCTCTTCTTTAACTTTATTTACAGTAACTGTACCTTTCCCCTTGTCTATTCCATAATTCCCTAGATTATTCACTTTATCTTCTATGTATTTCAAATATTTTTCAAAGTTTTCATCATCTTTATAATATCCTTTTACCACAGCACCATCTTTTACCTTTAACACATCTTCATCAAAATAATCCCAATCCTGGGGACGTTTTTTTTCAATTTCAATATCTTTAGGATCCTCTATGGACACCCCCTTAATTCCCGTATTATACAATATTCCAGAAACTGCTTCCACAGCTTCGCTGCTGGTAGTAATTGACACTTCCATCCATTCTTTTTGCATAGATTCCCTCCTGAACTAAACACTCGAATAAATTTACTGACAGCCCTTAACAAAAAGCTGTCAGCATCCACAATTATTTAAATCCACGTTTAAATTTATCTATAAATGACTTTCTCCCAGTTCCACCTGCAGGAATTTCTCCACTTGCCTCCATCAACATTACTATGGCTTCTTTCTGCTTCTCATTTAAATTCCTAGGCACGTCTACAATCACTTTTACGTATTGATCTCCTCTTCCCCTTCCATTGATCTTGGGGATACCCTTTCCCCTCAATCTAAATACGGTTCCAGACTGCGTTCCTCCCGGCAATTCGTACTTCACGTCTCCATCTATAGTGGACACTTTAATGTTTGTTCCCAGGGCTGCCTTTCCAAAGCTTACGTGAGTGTCAATGTAAATATCGAATCCATCTCTTTTAAATTTAGGGTGAGCTGCCACTCTAATATTTATATAGAGATCTCCTGTACTTCCTCCATTTTTTCCCTGTTCACCCTGTCCTCTTATAGGAATCACATTGCCGTCATCCACACCTGCTGGAATTTTCACCTTTATATTTCTGCGTTTTCTGACAGTACCTCTGCCCTTGCATTCTGGGCAAACATCTTTGTCTCTTATAATAGTACCTGTACCTCCGCATTTGTCACAGGTTCTCATGCTCACAAAACTTCCAAGAGGAGTATTTCTCTGAATCTTTATCTTCCCTGTTCCACCACATTTATCACAGGTACGTGGATGAGCTCCTTTTTTAAGTCCCGTTCCACTGCAGGAAGGACATTTTTCATTCTTTATTACAGATATTTCCTTTTCAGTACCAAAAACTGCTTCATTAAAAGTTAAATTCAACGTGTATTCGAGATCTGCACCCTTTTCCGGTGCATTTTTCCTTCTCTTTCTTCTTGACGACGAGGAAAATCCATCACCAAATCCTCCTCCAAAAAAAGAATCAAATATATCTCCAAAATCACCCATATTGGAAAAATCAAATCCACCAAATCCTCCTTCAAATCCAGAGCCACCGCCGCTAAAATCAGCTGTGCCAAACTGATCATACTGAGCTTTTTTCTGTGGATCTGACAGTACCTGATAGGCTTCATTTATTTCCTTAAACTTCTCTTCGGCTTCCTTATTTCCTTGGTTTCTATCAGGGTGGTATTTTAATGCTAATTTTCTAAATGCTCTCTTTATTTCATCATCACTGGCACCCTTGCTAAGGCCGAGTATTTCATAATAATCTTTTTTGGCCATATTCTTATTTTTCACCACCTAAAATGAAAGTATTAAAGTATTATACAGTAAAAATCTAATTTTCTACTTAAATTAAGGGAAGAGCAAAAACTCATCCCTTAACTATTACTATTATACACGTTTATTACACAATCGTGAAGGCAAAATATTACTTATTTATCATCATCTACTTTGTAGTCAGCATCAACTACATTGTCATCATTTTTATTTTCAGACCCGTCTTTATTGCCTGTACCCGGATTTGGACCTGCTCCAGGATTTGGGCCTGCTCCCGGATTTGGGCCTGCACCTGGATTTGGACCTGCTCCAGGGTTCTGACCTGCTTGAGCATTTTGTCCGTATACTTTGGATGTAACCTTATAAAGTGCCTGGGTCAAATCTTCTGTAGCCTTCTTTATAGTATCCAAATCATCGCCGTCTTTCACTTTTTTGACAGCTTCGACCTTATCCTCCACATTTTTCTTGTCTTCTCCTGATACCTTGCTTCCAAGATCCTTCAAAGTCTTTTCTGCCTGATATACGAGCTGATCCGCATTGTTCTTAACCTCTATGGATTCCTTCCTCTTCTTATCCTGTTCCTCATATTTCTTAGCTTCTTTTACTGCTTTATCTATCTCATTATCGCTCAAATTAGTAGAAGCCGTAATTGTTATATTAGCTTCCTTGCCGGTTGCCTTATCTTTAGCTGAAACATTAACTATACCATTTGCATCTATATCAAAGGCAACTTCAATCTGCGGAATTCCTCTCGGCGCAGGTGCTATGCCCGAAAGAGTAAATCTTCCAAGAGTCTTATCATCTGCTGCCATCTGTCTTTCACCTTGAACTACGTGGATCTCGACAGAAGTCTGGTTGTCGGCTGCAGTGGAGAATATCTGGCTCTTTTTGGTCGGTATAGTAGTATTTCTCTTGATAAGTGGAGTTGCAACTCCTCCCAAAGTTTCAATCCCAAGAGTAAGTGGTGTTACATCTAGAAGCAGTACATCTTTCACATCTCCGGTAAGTACTCCTGCCTGAATAGCTGCTCCTACTGCCACACACTCATCTGGATTAACTCCCTTGGAAGGTTCCTTTCCGGTGAAGTTCTTAACTGTTTCCTGAACAGCAGGTGTCCTAGTAGAACCTCCTACAAGTATGACCTTGTTTATATCATTTATTGTAATTCCAGCATCGTTTAAGGCTTTTTTCATGGGTTCCTTGGTCTTGTTTACCAGATCCTCTGTAAGTTCATTGAATTTTGCCCTAGTCAAATTCATGTCTATGTGCTTGGGGCCGTTGGCATCCGCAGTGATGAAAGGCAGATTTATATTTGTCTGCATGGAAGATGACAATTCAATTTTTGCTTTTTCAGCCGCCTCTTTCAATCTCTGAAGTGCCATTTTGTCTTTTCTCAAATCTATTCCATTTTCAGCTTTAAAAGTATCCGCTATATAATCCATTACCTTCTGATCAAAATCATCTCCGCCAAGGTGGGTATCTCCATTTGTAGCCTTAACTTCAAATACCCCATCTCCCAGTTCCAGAACAGATACATCAAAAGTGCCTCCGCCTAAATCATATACCAATATCTTCTGATTTGTATTCATCTTATCCAAGCCATAAGCAAGAGAAGCTGCCGTAGGTTCATTTATTATTCTTCTTACGTTGAGTCCTGCAATCTTTCCTGCATCCTTAGTAGCCTGTCTTTGGCTATCATTGAAATACGCAGGTACAGTTATAACTGCCTCGGTTACTTTCTCTCCTAAATAGGCCTCAGCATCAGATTTTATCTTTTGAAGTATCATAGCCGATATTTCCTGAGGTGTGTATTGTTTTCCATCTATTTCTACTTTATGATCCGTCCCCATTTGTCTCTTTATGGACATTATAGTTTTATCTGGATTTGTTATTGCCTGTCTTTTAGCTACTTGACCCA
>ENA-UOOI01001113-UOOI01001113.1-fermentation-metagenome-genome-assembly--contig:-NODE-1113-length-29993-cov-3.346316_pt1 | contig 29993 bp, 28 predicted proteins | sample MGYA00245779_ERZ724027 | MGnify/ENA primary metagenome ERZ724027 (study PRJEB28704, sample SAMN03018318) | fermentation metagenome | biome: anthropogenic terrestrial biome; feature: soil; material...
GTCCTGACCGGCTACGTCTCGGAATGTAACGCCGGTGGATTTTTCCACATACACTTTGGCGTTGGATTTGCCGACGCTGCCGATTCCCCCTCCCATTTTGCTGCCTAGCATCCGGAAAATAAATACCATTGCCAGGATCATCAGAGCCATGGGCAGGATGTAGGAGAAGAGGAAGGAGGAGATTGCGCTGTCTGTTTTGGCGTAGTAGTCTACGTCATGTTCATCCAGCAGCTGGGCCAGATTGGTGTAGTTAAGTGGGATGGTGCAGAGGGTGGGCATGGCGGCAGTTTTGGGGTTCACTTTTTTGTCATCTGCGTAGTATTTTGCCAGCCAGCCCTGTTCGGCGCTTTCTTTCAGCGTCAATGTATACTTGCTGTTCTCCATTTTGACTTCTTCTACCTTGTCTTCTTTGACCAGGGAGATGAACTCACTGAATTTCACCTCTACGGTGTCCGCAGAGGAGGCAAAGGAGAAAAAGTAGTTGAGTAAAACGGTGATGATCAGAGCCCAGACCACCAGGGAAACAATTCCCATGATATTGGGAGAACCCTTTTTGCCATTGTTTTTATTGCCCTTTTTGTTGTTCAATTTCAAGGCGAAACCTTCTTCCGGAGGATAAATCCAAACTTTGATAGTAATATAACATACGGGTCAGATAAATACAAGAAACCGTAAATGAATATTTTGTAAAAAAGAAGTGGGAAAGGGGGGGAATTATGCTTTTTCTGTGTCTCTTTTTGTGGTATAATCAATGAAATATGTGTATCGGCAGGTGGCCTGAGGATCAGGTGCGCTGGCCAGATTGTGTAGCCCCCAATGGGGAAAAAGTGAAAAGCGAGTTGAACAGGAATGATGAAAGAAAATCGAAAAGGACCGCCTCGTGGGAACGAGGAAGCAGATGGCGTCATTGAGGGACGCAACGCAGTGATCGAAGCCCTGCGGGCAGGCACTGCTATTGATAAAGTTTACCTGGCTAAGGGAGAAACGGATGCGACGCTGGGTCACATTGCCGCCACGGCTCGAGGCAAAGGGATTGTAGTAGTCGACGTGGATCGGCGGAAGCTGGATTTCATGTCCCGTACCCATGCCCATCAGGGTGTGATCGCAATGGCGGCAGTGCGAGAGTACGCCTCCATTGAGGACATTTTTGCCCGGGCGGAAGCCAAAGGGGAAGCGCCGCTGCTGGTGATCTGTGACGAAATATCCGATCCCCATAACCTGGGTGCGGTGATCCGGACAGCGGAGTGTGCCGGGGTTCACGGAGTTGTGATCCCCAAGCGCCGCAGCGCAGGGTTAACGGCGGTGGTGGCAAAAACCTCAGCCGGAGCAGTGTCCTACCTGCCGGTAGCGCGGGTGCCGAACCTAACTGCCCTGATGAAGGATCTTAAAAAGCGCGGCGTATGGATTTTCGGTGCGGCGATGAATGGTAGTACGGAATTGTATGATGCGGACCTGAAGGGACCGGCAGCCATTGTGATTGGCAGCGAGGGGAGCGGTATGAGCCGTTTGGTGGCGGAAACCTGTGATTTCACTGTCAGTATCCCCATGAAAGGGAAAATCAATTCCCTGAATGCATCTGCGGCAGCAGCGATTCTGCTCTACGAAGCAGTACGGCAGCGACAGCAGGCAGCAAGCAAAACCTGATGCCCGGGTGAGGAGACCAATGAAGGACGAAAACAAAAGAAAACAAGAAGCCGTAGCACCAGAGGAGGAAGTGCCTCAGGAGCAGGTGGAGAATATGGAAGCACCGGAAGCGGAAGAAGGAGCGGAATTTGATCTGGAAGAGATTCTGGAGGAATACGCAGGACAGATAGAAGCAGAAGCAGAGGACGCTGAGGAAACAGGGGACGCCACACTCGAAGAGGCGGAGGCTGCCGAAGAGCTGCCGGAAGAATCGGAGATGGCAGAGGACGAGGTGGAAGAAGAAACGTCTGAGGAGAATACTCCGTCTGAAGAAGAGCAGCCGACGGAACCGGTGGGCGAAGAGCCGGAAGATACAGCACGATTCATTCAGGAGCAGGTAAGTTCTGCCCTGGGGGATTCCTACAGCGAGGAAACGCTGCGGGAGCAGGAAAAGCGAGCGGCTCAGATGCGGAAGATCCGGGAACGGAAGGCGGCAAAGGAAGCGAAGATAGAGCGGCGGGAGCAGCGAATCAGTAGGCTGCAAAAACTGATGCACAGTCGAAAGGTGCGAAAAGAAGCGGCAGATTGGGAGCAAAAAACGAACAATGTGATCCAAATGCCAGTATCTAAACTGAAACCGCTGCGGGATACCATTAACAATCTAAACGAAAAGGCTCTGAACTATGCCGATGAGATGTATGCGGTATCGGAAACTCCGGGGTTGGAGACGGGACTGGAGGAGAACGAGATCCCGAGAACTCAGGTGGAAAAGCCGCCCAAGAAGAAAAAGGCGCGGGTGGAACGGAAGCCTCGGCGGATCTACAAGCCGGAACCGGATATTCCCCCGGCGGAGCTGGCTAAACGATACAGCAAGGGTCTGAAAGATATGCGTATGCGGATCAAGTGTCTAATAGGTCTGTGCGCGGTAATGTTCTATATCACCTTCGCAGCAGACAGTCCGCTGCCCTTGCCCGCAGTGCTGGAAGATCAGCCACGGATGGTGGCAGGGGTTCTGCTCTGGTGCCTGGGGGCAGTCTGCCTTCTGGGGTTGGATGCCCTGTGGATGGGGTTGACTGCGCCCAAGCGGAAACGGGTGGGGACCCACACCATTATGTCCTTGTGCGTAGTCGTTACCCTGTTGGCCGGACTCTGGTTCTGTCTGATTGGACGAAAAGGTGGTCTGCCGCTGGCGGCTCCGGCTGCGCTCTCGCTCCTGGGAACCCTGTGGGGGCTTTATGACCGGAAGAGCGGATTGGTGAAAACCTGTGCCACAGCCAGCCTCTCCACAGAGCCTTACCGCGTGACCTTGGATCGGGACAGGTGGAAGGGGCACAGCGCCTTCTGTAAAGAGCAGGGCACAACGGAACAGTTTGGCAGTCAGATCCAAAGTCCTGACGGAGCCATTCGAATCTATCGGCTCTTTGTACCGTTAATTTTGATTGCTGTGGTACTGTTTGCTCTGATTTCCTCCTTTGGACGGATGCACCCAGAGCGTTTTTTGTGGTGCCTATCGGTCATTCTAACGGCGGCAACACCGTTATCCGGTATGTTGACCTACAGCCAGCCCTTCCTACGCCTGACCCAGCGGCTGAACAATTCAGTAGCCATAGCCGGGTGGGACGGCGTCCTGTCTATGGAAGGGGGAGAAGCGTACATTTTGATCCATGACAATGATTTGTTTCCAGTGGGCAGCGTCAAATCCCAGGGGATTAAAACCTTCCAGGGTGTTGCTATGGAGCGGGTCACCAGTTGCGCAGCCTCTATGATCCGGATCTCCGGCAGCGGTCTGACCAAACTGTTTAGCGATTTGGTGCAGGTTCAGGGAGGATTTTTCCGGCGAGTAGACGCCATGAGCTATCATGAAGCAGGCGGCCTGGTGGCAACCATTCGCGGCGATCAGGTGATGATCGGCACTGCTGGATTTATGACGGTGATGCACATCCCACTGAAGCAGGGTGAATACGTCAAAGAGGCCATTTTCTGTGCCATCAACGGAAACTTACAGGGTATTTTTGCCCTGAAGTATGACCAGTCCCGGAACGTCCGCCCGGCACTTCAAGCGCTAATTCAGGCGGGAGTAAAGCCGGTGCTGTCGACCCGTGACTTCAATATTACACCGGCAATGCTCCACCGGCGGTTCAAATTGCCGGTAAATAAGATGGAATATCCCAATGTGCGGCGGCGCCACGAGTTGTCTGAGCCGGGTCAGACCCACAATCGAGTTCTGGGAGCGCTGGTGCGCCGGGACGGATTGGGACCCTATACCGATGCCATTGTCGGCGCACGGCGACTCCATCAGGTGGTGCGTTGGAACACCGTTCTGGCGCTGATTGCCTCGGGAGTAGGAGCAATTTTGACCTTCTATCTGACCTTTATTGCGGCGTATCTCTCTTTGAGTGCCTTTAACATGATGCTGTTTCTGCTGCTCTGGCTGGTGCCGAACCTGTTGATTTCAGCGGTGGTAGACAAATTCTAACAAGGAAGCAAAGTAAAACGGGAGAGCCATGTCAAAAACGTGGCTCTCCCGTTCCGGTACTGTGTAATAGTTTAAATGACAAGTCCGCCGTTTGGGGAAAGCACCTGACCGGTGAGAAAGGCGGCGGCGGGGGAGGCCAGGAAGAAAATGGTTTCTGCAATGTCAGCAGGCTGTCCTAACCGTCCCAGAGGAGTTTCTTCTGCCAGCATAGCCCGAGCCTCGGGAGGCGCTTGTTGCATCATATCGGTGTCGATGCCCCCAGGTGCCACACAGTTGACGGTGATCCCGGAGGGGGCGACCTCCTTTGCCAGCGCCTTGGAGAAGGCGATGACAGCGCCCTTTGCGGCGGAGTAGGCTACCTCACAGGCACCGCCTACCTGCCCCCACATAGAGGCAACGGTAATAATCCGTCCGGTGTGAGGGCGGAGCATGTGGGGGAGTACAGCGCGAGCGGTATAAAAAACACCGCTGGTATCCACGGAAAGGAGTCGGTTCCACTGGTCATCCGTGACATCCTGAAGGAGCATCCCGGGGAGACAAATCCCGGCGTTGCACACCAGAACGTCCAAGTGACCGAAGCGTTGGAGTGCCGAATCCACCATGGCGTTGACCTGGGTGGGATCCGCAACATCAGCGCAGATGGGAAAGGCGTTGTCGCCCAGTTCTGCGCAGAGCGCATCGGCGGCATCCCGGGACTGGAAATAGTTGACGGCGATGTGGTAGCCTTCGGCGGCGAACCGACGGGCGGTTGCGGCACCGATGCCGCGGCTGGCGCCGGTAATCAAGACAGTTTGAGACATAAAAGAACACTCCTCGCGGATGAAATCAATGGTAACAGTGTACCACAGCCAGGAAGTCGGAGGCAAGTGGGTGAAAGGAGCAGAAACATGGGAAAACAGCGATACGATGTAATTTTATTTGACGCGGATCGAACCTTGTTCGATTTTAACCGTTCCCAGCGAGAGGCTTTGCAGGAGGTATACCAGACCCACCGGATTCCGGTGACCGAGGAAATGATCAAGCTGTATGTGCGAATCAACGACATGCTCTGGGCCAGATTCGACCGAGGGGAGATCACCACGGAAGAATTGGTTCGAGTCCGGTTTGGTCTGTTTCTGGAGGAAGCGAACGTGCAGGGGCGGGATCCGGTGGCCATGAACCAACAGTATCTGGAATCCTTGGGCAGCCACAGCTATCTGCTGGAGGGGGCGGAGGAACTGTGCCGCGGGCTCGCGTCCAGCTGTAAACAGTACATTGTGACCAATGGCATCACCATTGCTCAGGTAGGGCGGCTGAACCAGTCTCCCATCCGACCCTACATTGAGAAAATGTATATCTCCGGTGAACTGGGCATTCGGAAGCCAGAGGCGGGGTTTTTCCGGATCGTTTATGAGGATCTGCACATGACGCCCCAGCAGTGGGAGCGGACGGTAATCGTAGGAGACGGACTGGGATCGGACATACTGGGGGGGCGGAACGCCAACTTGGATACCATTTGGTACAATCCGGGAAAGAAGGAGAATAAAACGGAAGTGATCCCCACCTGGGAGGCGGAAGATTTTGCCGAAATTCGTGCCATCATTTTGGGGGAAAGCCGGGAGGAAAAGGGTGGAACAAAAACCAGGGATTCCAGGAGCGTGTTTTCGGAAGAATTGACGAAAGAATGAGAAAACGCCATTGTCAACTGGTTGAAATTGCAGTATAATAACAAAAAGGTAATGCGTATAACTAGGCAAACCAAAAAATTGTCTGAGATGCTAAAAACAGGTTAAGGAGAGAACGTAACATGAGCTATTCCGCGCAGAATATTCGTAACATCTGCCTACTGGGTCACTCCGGAGTGGGCAAAACCATGCTTGTTGAAAGTATGCTGAATCTGACTGGTGCCACTGACCGCCTGGGCAAGACAGCTGACGGCAACACGGTCTGCGACTACGACGCAGAAGAGATCAAGCGCCAGATTTCCATTTCCACCGCCCTGGCTCCCGTGGAGTTTAAGGGCTGCAAGATCAACGTTCTGGATACTCCGGGTAACTTCGACTTTAATGGCGACGTTCTGGCAGCCCTTCAGGTTGCAGACGCAGCGGTTATCGTTCTCCCCGCTAAGGGTGACATTTCTGTCGGTGCGGAACGGGTCTATAAGGAGATCAAGGCACGGAACCTGCCCTGCCTGATCTATGTTTCCAAGACCGATGAAGACAATGGCGACTTTAATGCTGTGGTGGAAAAGCTGAAGGAAAAGTTCGGAACCTCCGTTACTCCCCTGGTCATTCCTAAGTTCGAAGGTGAAAAAGTGGTCGGTGTTATTGATGTTGCGGCCAAGAAGGCTTATAGCATGAACAAGGGCAAGACCGTAGCAGAAGACGTGCCCGCAGACGCTGCCGATCAGGTGGAAGAATCCTTCGCAGCCCTGATGGAAAACGTGGCCGAAACCAGTGAAGAGCTGATGGAAAAGTTCTTTGACGGTGAGGAATTCACCGCAGAAGAAATTGCCAGCGGCCTCCGCGCAGGCGTCAAGGACGGTGCGCTGATCCCCGTATTCTGCGGCAGTGCATTCTCCGGTCTGGGTACGGAAGCATTTATGAATGGCGTCATCAACCTGGTTCCCGATCCCACTCAGGGTATTCCCGCTGCTGGCGTAGACGCGGATGGTGAGGCGCTGGAAGTGGCAGTGGCTGATGGTGATCCCGTTGCCTTCGTCTTTAAGACGGTTTCTGACCAGTACGGCAAATACTCCTACATCAAGGTTTTGGCGGGTCCCTTTGCCGGTGACGCAACTGTGTTCAATGGCCGCACCGGCGACAGTGAAAAGCTGGGTCGCCTGTACATGATGCGGGGAAAGAAGGCTACCGAAGTCAAGAGCCTGGTTACCGGCGATATCGGTGCCATTGCAAAGATGGATAAGGTGAAGACCAACGATACCCTCAGTGCCAAGAGCGTTGTTATGAACCCTATTCCCTTTGTAGAACCGGTTTACTCCAAGGCAATCTCTCCCAAGACCCGTGGACAGGAAGATAAAATTGGTATCGGACTGAACCGTCTGAACGAAGAAGATCCCTCCTTCTCCATCACCAACAACGCCGAGACGCACCAGATGGTAGTAGCTGGCGTAGGCGACATCCAGATTGATGTGCTGGTGTCCAAGCTGAAGAGCCGTTTCAGCGTAGAAGCTGTTCTGGATACCCCCCGTGTACCCTATCGTGAAAAGATCCGCAAGAGCATTTCCAAGCAGGGTAAGTTTAAGAAGCAGACCGGCGGCAGCGGCCAGTACGGTGACGTCTGGATCCGGTTCGAGCCCTGTGACGAAGAAGAAATGGTATTTGCAGAGGAAGTCTTCGGCGGCAGCGTGCCCCGCAACTACTTCCCGGCTGTTGAAAAGGGCCTGCGTGAAGCTTGTGTCCACGGCGTCCTGGCTGGTTACCCTGTGGTAAACCTAAAGGCTGTCCTGTATGATGGCTCCTATCACCCGGTTGACTCCTCTGAAATCGCCTTTAAGACTGCTGCGCAGTTGGCTTACAAGGCCGCTCTGCCCGAAGCCAGCCCCGTTCTGATGGAACCGGTAGGCGAGCTGAAGGTCACTGTGCCCGATAACTACATGGGCGATGTTATGGGTGACCTGAATAAGCGCCGTGGTCGTGTTATGGGCATGGATCCCACGAAGGACGGCGATCAGATTATTACCGCAGAAGTTCCGATGGCTGAAATGACCAGTTACGCGATTCAACTGCGGGCGATGACCCAGAGCCGTGGTGCATTTACTTTCCACTTTGTCCGTTACGAGGATTGTCCTCCTGCTGCACAGCAGAAGGCCATTGACGAAGCAAAGGCACTTCAGGAAGGATAAGCTTATTCCCATGAAACTCAACAGCGGTGTGACAGTTGTCGCACCGCTGTTTTTGTGTTGAGCATATTTACAATCCGTCTGCCAGCTGGCATAATGAGACGATAACAAAGAAGGGGAACACAACGATGGTGCGAGAGACAATCGAACAGCTGGGACAGTACCGGCTGCGGCAGCGGGAGCACCTGCCGAAAATGGGGACGGATTCCCAAATGCTGTCCTGGTTTGCTACCATCCACGCCAGAGAAAAAGTGTGCGATTTGGGATGTGGCGTAGGTGTGCTTGGAGTGTTGCTGGCCCGGCGGAAGACGCCACTGACGCTGGATGGCGTTGAGATTGTGGCGGAGTCGGCGAGACTGGCAGCGGAAAACCTCAGGGAAAACGGATTGCAGGGTGAGATCATCCACGGCGACCTGCGGGAGTACCGGCACTGGTATACATCGCCAGGTGGTTATGACCTGGTGGTGTCCAATCCACCCTACTTCGCACCCAACACGGGGAAAACGGCAGAAGGGGTGCGGAAAACTGCCCGCAGTGAGGAGTGCTGTACGGTGGAGGATCTCTGTGCTGCGGCAGGATGGCTGTTGCGAACCGGTGGACGCTTTGCCCTGTGCTATCGGGCGGAACGACTGACGGCGCTTTTTGCGACCCTGCAAAAGAGCGGAATGGAGCCAAAACGATTGCAGTTGGTGCAGCATTCCCCAGCGCATCCGCCGAAGTTCATATTGGTGGAGGCAATGCGGTTGGGGAAACCGGGGCTGAAAATATTACCTACCCTGTTTGTGGCCGATTGGATTCCGCCGACGAAAGGAAATTGCAATGAAATTACTCTTTAAACAGCGGCTGTTCTCCTGGTTCGACAGCTATGATATTTATGACGAAGAGGGGAATGTGGTATTCACTGTTCAGGGCAAGCTGAGCATGGGGCATTGCCTGTATATCTATAACGCCCAGGGAGTGCATATTGCCACCCTTCAAGAGCGGATATTCACCCTGCTGCCCAAGTTTGAGATGTATCTGGGAGAGACCTATGTAGGATGCATCCGGAAGGAATTCTCCTTTTTCCACCCCCGCTTCACATTGGAGTGTAACGGGTGGAGCGTAGACGGAGCAGTTTTGGAATGGGACTACAACATCTGGAACGAGAGTCAAACTTTGGTGGCGACGGTCACCAAGGAGTTGCTGCGCCTGACAGACACCTATGTGATTGACGTAGCGCTGCCGGAGGATAGTTTGCTGGCGTTGATGGTGGTGTTGGCGATTGACGCGGAAAAGTGTTCCAGAAACTAAGGGATAAGAAAGAGTGAGTGTATGGCAGGAACGTTATATTTGGTGCCCACGCCCATCGGCAACCTGAGTGATTTGTCTCAGCGTGTGATTGATACGTTGGCTAAAGTGGATTTTATTGCGGCGGAGGACACCAGAGTGTCCATTAAGATTCTCAATCACTTGGGATTGAAAAAGAAGTTGGTCAGCTACTACCGACATAATGTCGAGAGCAGCAGCATAGCCATTGTGCAGCGATTGCTGGGCGGTGAAAACTGTGCTCTGGTGACCGATGCCGGTACGCCGGCCATCAGCGATCCGGGGGAGCAACTGGTACAGCTCTGCGCGGAGGAAGGAATTGATGTGGTAGCATTGCCAGGGCCTTGTGCGTTGATTACAGGACTTGCAGTATCGGGGCTGCCTACGGGGCGGTTTACCTTTGAAGGTTTCCTGGCAATGAATAAGAAAAACCGGAAAACCCATTTGCAGTCCTTAGTGGGGGAGGAGCGAACAATGATTTTCTATGAAGCACCCCACAAGCTGCTGGCGACCCTGGAGGATTTGAACGAGGTGTTTGGCGGGGAGCGGAGAATTGCGCTGTGCCGGGAGTTGACTAAGCTCCACGAGGAGGTCCGCCGGACGACATTGGTGGAGGCGATCGCTTGCTACCGGGAGAACCCACCCAAAGGGGAGTTCGTGCTGGTGGTAGAGGGAGTGCAACCCCAGGTTGCAGAGAAAATCACCCTGGAAGAAGGCGTAAAGCTGGTGACGGAGCTACGGGAACGGGACGGGTTGTCCTTAAAGGACGCGGCAAAGCGAATCGCAGCGGAAACGGGATTGCCCAAGAACGAACTGTACCAGAACAGCCTGTAGCGGCAGAGAGCAAGTGTAAAAGGAAAAAAGGGCAAAAAGAAGCCGTCTGACCAAAAATGGCAGGCGGCTGTGTGCATCAAAAGAGCAAAAGAGGAGATTACAGCTTTTGAAGTTGACGAAGGCAGGAGAGGCAGACATTTTTATCTTTGTAACGCGTGATGTCCTTAGCGTCTCCGCAGAAGGTGCAAGAAGGCTGGTATTTCTTCAAGATAATGGAAGAACCATCCACATAAATCTCCAATGCATCCTTTTCTACAATATCTAACGTTCTACGTAATTCGATAGGAAGAACGATACGGCCTAATTCGTCTACTTTCCGAACGATGCCAGTCGATTTCATAAGGAAGCTCCTTTCTGTATATAGACTACTATTTGTGATCATCACGCTGCAAAAGGTGGGAATCCCACTTGAAAGTTCAGTGATACATCACTACTTTCATTATAAACGCAAGGAGAAAAAAGTCAAGGAATTTTCAAATATTATCCAAAAATTTATAAAAATTTTCCGAAAAATTTAATCAGTCATAATGGACATCCCCCTGCATAAGAGTGTGGGAGGGGGGATGACAGATGGCAATGACGATTCTGTGGATGGGGATGGTGGCAGCCAGTATACTGTGTGGCCTTGCCACTGGGCAGATCGCAGGGGTATCGGCGGCGGTAACAGAGGGCGCAGCGGCGGCGATAGAGCTCTGTTTTTCCATGGCAGGCGTGATGTGTTTGTGGTGTGGTGTAATGGAAGGGATGAAGCGGTGCGGAATCCTAGAAAGACTGGAACATGCCCTTCGGCCTCTGCTGGGCAGGCTGTTTCCCACCGCTCGAACGGAACCGGAAACCATGGAAAAAATTGCGGCCAATGTATCGGCAAATCTCTTGGGACTGGGGAACGCAGCGACACCTCTGGGCATTCAGGCAGTGCGGCGGATGGGCAGAAACACAAATGGGATTGCCTCGGATGATATGTGTCTGTTTATCGTCTGCAATACCGCCTCTATTCAGCTGATTCCTACGACAGTGGCTGCAGTGCGCAGCGCGGCGGGGTGTGCCTCACCGTTTGATATTTTACCTGCCGTGTGGCTGTCCTCCTGTATCTCGGTGACAGTGGGGATCTGCGCGGCAAAACTGTTAAAAAGAGTACGGAGATGACCATGGATTTATTTTTTGTCATGTTGATCCCAATGATTTTGGCGGGAGTTGCCATCATCGGGACGGTCAAAGGGGTGGACGTTTATGACGGCCTCTCCGCCGGTGCACTGGATGGTTTGAAAATTCTGGTGCGAATCCTGCCACCCCTGGTGGGATTGATGACGGCAGTGTATATGCTCCGCGCATCGGGTATGTTGGATCTGGCGGCAAAGGCATTGGCGCCGGGGCTGCACTGGTTAGGTATACCGTCGGAGACCATTGGGTTACTGATGATCCGCCCCATCAGTGGCAGCGGAGCCTTGGGAGTAGGCTCAGAGCTGATTCAGAGCTATGGACCCGATTCTCTGATTGGGCGGACAGCAGCGGTCATGATGGGCAGCACCGAGACTACCTTTTATACCATAGCGGTGTACTTTGGTGCGGCCGGAGTCCGGAATACACGGTATGCCATTCCGGCAGCACTGTGTGCCGATTTGGCGGGGTTTATTGCCGCCAGTTGGACGGTGCGTCTGTTTTTCGGCGGATAAGCCCTCCGTTGCCAAGGGGCTGCTGTCGTGGTAGAATAGAAAAAATAAGATGGCTCTTGGAGCCGTAAAACGGCGGCAACGGTGAGGAGAGGACGTAGAAAGTATGAGCAAACAGTTGATTCTGGCCATGTTAAAGGAACGGCAAAAGGAGCAGCAGAAGGAGTATCTCTCAGGAGAAGTCATGAGCGAGCGGTTGGGAATCAGCCGAGCGGCTGTGAATAAGGCGGTCAACGGACTGCGGCAGGACGGATATCAGATTGAATCCGCCCCGCGGAAGGGATACCAGCTCCTGGCGTCTCCGGATTTCCTCACAAAGGGAGAAATACTGCCCTGGCTGGAGATTGAACAGGTGGGAGAACCGCTGCTCTGCTTGGATACGGTGGACTCCACCAACAGTTATTTAAAGCGGGAGAGCCAAAACCTGCCTGCTGGAGCAGTTTTGGTAGCCAATCAGCAGACGGAGGGCCGGGGACGGTTGGGAAGATTGTTCCACTCACCTGAGAACACCGGCGTCTACCTGAGTGTTCTGTTAAAGCCGGAGCTAGCGCCTGCCCGGGCGCTGAATTTGACTGCCTATGTGGCAGTTGCGGTCTGTGAGGCAATCGAGCGTGCCACTGGACTGATTCCCGGGATCAAGTGGACCAATGACCTGGTGCTGGGAGGAAGGAAAATCTGCGGCATTTTGACTGAGATGGCCATTGAAGGAGAGAGTGGTGCCTTACAGTATGTAATACCGGGAATCGGGGTCAACGTAAACGAGGCTCCAGAGGACTTCCCAGAGGAAATTCGGCCTGTCGCCGGCTCCTTGGCCATGGCAGCAGGTCGGAAGCTGCCCCGGGGACGGCTGGCAGCAGAAATGATTAACAGCTTGGATCGGATGTACATCAGCTGGTGTGCTGGCAGCGGCGATTATCTGGAACGGTATCGAAAGGCTTGCCTGACCATCGGGAAAGAGGTGCAGGTGCTCCATGCCGGGGAAGCGCCAAGACCCGCCTTTGCGGAAGGCGTAGATGAGAACTTTGGACTGATGGTTCGTTACCCGGATGGATACCGGGAAACCATTACCGCAGGCGAGGTGTCTGTCCGTGGCCTGTGGGGGTATGTGTAAACCGAAAAAGCGAAGCCCACCGAACGGTAAATCGGTGGGTTTTTTATATGCTATCGGTTGAGGAGTCCCAAAGCGTTTCCGGAGAAAAGCTGCTCCTGTTCCTGATCAGAGAAGGGGAGGGCGTGGATATGCTTCACGCAGTCCACAAGGTTGTCGTAGGGGTAGTCGGTGCCGAAGAGCACCCGCTCCAGTCCAATCAAGTCGACCAATTTGAGAAAGGCGTCCCGGGACATGAACCGCGACCAGAGGGCGGTATCCACATATATGGGAAGCTGTGGGAGCAGATCAATCTCCTTCTGCTCAATTAAAATACCACCCATGTGCGCCAGTACCACAGGAGCACCTTGAAATGCATCCGCTACCTTAGCAAAGGTGCTGGGATAGCAGTAGTGTTCCTTGGTGGGGAGGGCACGACCGGGATGAATTACGGTAATCAGCCCCAAATCGGCGATTTTACGGTAGATGGGGCGGTATTTAGGGGTATCCAGGGAGAAATACTGAAAGGGCGGGTGAAACTTTACCCCTTTCACGCCCCGTGCCTTCATCTCGTCCAGCAGATCCAAAGTATCCGGATTGTCCGGGTGGATAGCGGCAAAGGAGAGGACACGATTGCTCTGAACCGATTGTGAGAATTGATTCACATCCGTTACAGTGTCCAGTCGGGAGGCAACGGGGAGGAGTATGCTCAGATCAACACCGGCGTCGTTCATCTGAGAAAGAAGATGATCGGGGGTGGGGACAGGAATATCTTGAGGCGGGACGGTATTTGCAGCCACTTTTTTGGCCAGGGCCAGTGGATAGCAGTGGGTATGGAAATCAATGATCATCGTTCTATCACCTCGCGTTAAGGTGCAAGGGCATCTTAATCGTTCAAAACAACTTGTGAGAGGATTGCAGGGGGGACAAGGGCGGACATGTCTTCCGGCAAGGGTGCAAAACAGGACACGACGGCGCTGGTAACCGGATGCTGAAAGGAGAGCGCCCAGGAGTGAAGGGCAGTGCGAGAGATGAGCTCCGGCTGTTCGATTCCGTATAAAAAGTCACCGGTGAGGGGAAAGCCTAAGTGAGACAGGTGGACGCGAATTTGATGGGTGCGTCCAGTTTCCAGCTCCAACTGCACCAAGGAACGGATACCGTCCGACCAAAGACAACGGTAGTGAGTCACCGCCGCTGCGCCGTCTGATCGGACCTCTCGTTTTAGTACGCTGCCTACAGCCCGACCGATAGGCGCTTGAATGGTACCTTGCTCCGGGAACAAGGCACCGTCACAGAGAGCCAGGTAGATGCGGCGAAACTGTCGGGTATGGAGCTGGTTTTTCAGGCGTTCCTGAGCGTAAGCGTGCTTTGCTACGCACATCAGTCCGGAGGTAGGGCGGTCCAGTCGATTGACGGGTCGATAGGTGTAGTGGGTGCCCCGCCCCTGGTGGTGCCAGGCCAGATAGTTGCCCAAAGAGTCATTGTGGTGACCGGGACCGGAGTGGACAGGCACACAGGGGGGCTTGTTGACGATCAGCAGGTGTTCGTCCTCAAAGGGCAACTCCAGCGTGTGGGCTACCGGTACCAGATCCGAGGGTGGATCGGGAGGCAGTTGTAGGGGCAGAGTTTGTCCTGCTGCGACCCGATGATCCAGAAACACCCGTTGACCATTCAGGAGAATGCCCTCTGGCAGGTATTTGAGCTGTTTGATCAGACGGGCTGAGCAGTGGCAATCCCGTCGCAGCAGGGTAGAGACCCGGCAGCCGTCCTGATCAGAGTGAATGAAAAATTGCAATTTTGTCATAACTGGCACCTCAAATGACGGAGAACTGTTGTCTGTGGAGAAGGATAGCCTATCTGATAGAAAAGTGTCAAGCAGGATACAGAAATTTGACACATTACGATTTGCAAATTCCCTATAATATACTATAATGTTATCCGTGAAAAGGGGGAGCCCGATGAAAAAACAGATTAGGCAACATCAAAAACGCGAATTGAAGCTGCAAAGGCAACGGTTGAGAGAAATGCGCGGCAGACGCTTGGGGCTGTATCTCCACATTCCCTTTTGCAAGCAAAAATGCGATTACTGTGATTTTTACTCCCTGGCGGGGAATGCGGATCGGATGGATGATTACATGAAGGCTCTGACCCTCCACCTGGAGGAGGTAGCGCCCCGCACAGAAGGGTTTATGGTAGATACGGTATATATAGGCGGAGGAACCCCCAGTGTGTTGAGAGAGGAGCAGCTGAAGCGGCTGCTGAAAACCGTGGAGCGGGAGTATTGCCTGGATCGGCACTGTGAGTTCACAGTGGAGGTGAATCCGGACAGCGTAACCCTCGGACTGCTGAAAACCCTTTACAAGGGGGGGGTCAACCGAATCTCTATGGGAATCCAGTCCTGCCACGATGAAGAGCTGGACATGCTCAATCGTCCCCATACCTTTGCTCAGGCGCAAGAGGCGGTGAAAATGATTCGACATGCAAAGTTTACCAACTTGAATCTGGATTTGATCTTCGGTCTGCCTGGACAGAGTATGGAGCAGTGGCAGGAATCGGTAGAGGCGGTATTGACCCTGGAGCCGCAGCACCTATCCCTTTACGGTCTGATACTGGAGGAGGGGACGCCACTGTGGCAACGGCGGGATCAGCTGTCCCTGGTCAGCAGTGACGATCAGGCGGATATGTACCTTTGGGCGGTGGAACGACTGGCACAGATGGGATACGATCAGTACGAGATCTCCAACTTTGCCAAAGAGGGAAAACGCTCCCGCCATAACCTGAAGTACTGGATGAACCGGGAGTATGTGGGGTTTGGCCCCGGAGCTCACTCTGATTTCGGCGGACGGCGGTATAGCTACGTTCGGGATCTGGAACAATACATGGTGGGAATGCTCAGCGGCGGTAAAATTGTAGATGCCTCCGAGCTGATCCCCTTTGAAGAGCGGAGCTATGAATATCTGATGCTGCGTCTGCGCACGGTGATGGGAATTGATGGGGTGGAATATAGTCGAACCTTCCGGATGAATTTCGCACCCTTGGAGGAGAAGCTCAAGAGTTACCAAGAACAGGGCTGGGCGGAACAGGCAGAATCTGGACGCTGGCACTTCACACCCAAGGGCTTCCTGGTCTCCAATCAGCTGATTGGAGAACTGCTGGAGACCCAGGAGGAGGAAAAAGTGGATTTGGTATTGCCGAATTTCTGCCGGCGAGAAATGGAATAGTCCGCGCAGGGGAAATGGACTTGCCTTTTCCGACAATGCACCTTATACTGAACGGATAAGGGCGATATACTATTTTTTAGGAGGGTTATATTATGGAAGACGTAAGGGTAATTTTAAACGACTTTTTGAACGGTGTAAACACTATCTCCAAAGAGGAGGGCATGACAGTTCAGGCGTTTATGAGCCTACAGAACGCTGCCTTTGAGGCCAGCGCACTGGATGTCAAGACCAAGGAACTGATCAGTGTCGGCATTGCAGCCTATAACCGCTGCAAGTATTGTATTGTGGTTCATGTCTACAACGCCTATCAGGCTGGTGCTACCAGACAGGAGATCCTGGATGCAGCAATGGTTGCAGCAGGTGGCTTCGGTGGAGGCCCCAGCATGGCATATTCCTCCACATACCTCTTGGCAGCAGTAAATGAATTTGAACACGACTTTAATAAATAAGTGACAAAGGCACACGAGACCTCAGATGCGTATGTATCGGAGGTCTTTCTTTTTTCTGCATACCTTGGGGAATTTTGAGCCATACTGTGAGGAAGAAAGGTGTTGAGAACCATGGATATGACCGATCAGGAGTATGGTGAACTAGTCAACAAAAAATCAAAGCCATCTCCTTCATGGAAAAACATGATCTGGGCGTTTTGCGTCGGCGGCGGGATCTGCTGTGTAGGTCAGGCACTTCAAGAATTTTACCAATATGCAGGAATGGCCTGGGAGGATGCGGGAACCACCGCTACCATCACCTTGATTTTCCTGGCAGCCCTGCTGACGGGACTGGATGTGTATGAAAAGCTGGCCAAGCACGCTGGTGCAGGCACTTTGGTTCCGGTGACAGGGTTTGCAAACTCCATTGTAGCTCCGGCCATGGAGTTTAAAAGCGAGGGATTTGTCACTGGTATGGCAGCAAAGATGTTCACCATTGCCGGACCGGTGCTGGTGTTTGGGATTGGCGCCAGTGTGATTTACGGTGTTATCTTGCAGCTCATTGGCATGGGAAAATAGAGGAGGGAAAAGTATGGCGAAACAGGGAATGAAACGACCTGAGCGAACGCATACCAAGCCGAGAAACGATGCTCCGCCGGTACCGGAGCTCCAAGGGAAAGAGAAAACAGGAAAGAAAAAAGCATAGTGCAAGGCAGAGCCGCAGGTGTTTTCTTAAAAACCTGCGGCTTTTCGAGGCGTGTGCAGGGTTGTGTTTTAATGACATTGGCGGGAGAAGTAGGCATGGCAGTTTGTGGGTATCTGGCAGAGGGGGAAGTCCTGACCTAGCACTGCCGTTACTGAGATGGATAAGCAGATCAACGGAATGGAATCCGATGCAAGTTTAAGATAGAAACAAAGGGGCCTACTGCAATGAACTGCGATAGGCTCCTTTTTCAGCGTTTTTGTGTTAGCTGCGTTGCTGGCTTCCACGTCCTCGCTGGCGGTCAGCAGTTCATGCCCGGATACGTCCAAAATGGCATAGATGCCACGAAGCATGGTGATGTCGGGGGTGATGTCGGGATAGCTGTTAAGATATAATGAAAGGCTACACAAAACAGCCGCAAGACTAATGATCCTGCGGCTGAGGGTTCCGATGAGTAATCCCAAGGCTAATGGGGTCACCTGGAAAGAGGGAGCCTCACTCTGTGAGGGTAGTTTCTATGACAGGGAACATCCTTGAGCAATAGTCCATCAGCAGACCCACGGCATCCACGGCGGTGGATACGGTATCCGGTTCCCGGGCAAAGGTGTTGACCATAGCCCATAGGGAGCGGTTTTTCTTATCCACCCAGAGCTTTACCAAATGGGAAGAGCGATGGAGCTCATTGGCCAGCTTAATGGCGATGGAGCTTTTTCCCTTAGGGATCTCAATCAGATCGGGCAGCACTACGGCGACAATATTGCTCTCATGGAGAAAGCGAACCACTAAAAGTCTGGGACCGAAGGGATCACCGGTCATGGGGATGCGAACCTGATCCTCTTTTTCCAACTCCACCACTTCACACTCAAAACCATTCTCTTTAAATACGTTTATAAACGCTTCTGTGACAGGCAACATCTGTTGTAACCTCCGTCTTTATTGTTAAAAATAGCATAATTATCATACCATTGATAGAATTTTCACGCAACCATAAATTTCTGACTCCCAGGGATGAGAGGGAATTGTGGGGCGATTGACACCTAACTGGATTGCTTTTATACTGGAGAAAAAGTAAGAGGGAGTGTGATTCTGCGCGATGAAAGAGATGAAAAATGAACTGATAGAAGGAAAAAGTGGTTTGATTGTTCCCGGATTGAATGCGGTCGACGGGGAGAGCCAGGTGGTGATCATGGCTCACGGATTCGGAAGCCAGAAGCGAGGACATACGCCGCTGTTTATGACCCGTGGGTTAAAGGCGGCGGGCTTTGGCGTGTACGGCTTTGATTTTCCGGCTCACGGTGATAGTCCGCTGGAAGGTGGAGAGATGACCATGGAGCACTGCGTGGAGAGCTATGCGGTGGCAGAGGTACGGGCACGGGAACTGGCACCGGAGGCAGAGATCCTCTATTTTGGTTCCAGCTTTGGTGCTTACACCACCCTACTGTACCTGGCCGACCGCCCTCATGAGGGGAAGAAAGCGTTTCTGCGTTCGGCCGCCATTGATATGCCCAAATTGATCTGGCAGATTGCGGCGGAGGAAGGGAAAACCTTTGAGCGAGATGGATGCTGCGACCTGACCTACTATAATCGGCCCTTCCGGCTGACCCGAGCTTTTTGCGAGGATATGGGGTGGTACAATGTGTTTGAACGTTACCAGAAGGGAAGTACCCAGCTGTTGATGATCCATGGGGAAGAGGACAGCACAGCCTCACCGGAGGCGGCGCGTCGCTTCGCAAAAGAAAAGGGGGCGGAGCTGATTATGGTACCCAGGGCGGAACACCGGCTGATGGAGCCGGGAAATCCGGAACGCGCCTTGCAGGCCGCGATAGACTTTTTCCGAAGACAGGACTAAGCGATGCCCAGATCCTGACGGATCAGAAGTTTAAGCGCCTCTACGCCGACCTGAACAGCACTGCTGGTGTCCAGGGATTCACTCTGATCCAGCCCGGCGGCCTGACGTTCCTGGTTCCAGATGACATGGAAGCAGCTGCCGCAGCGAACCTGTAAGGCGTTAGCTGCCACAAAGAGGGCGGCAGATTCCATTTCACTGGCCAGGACGCCTAACCGTTTCCAGGCCTCCCATTTGTTCAGAAGCTCGTAGGAAACCGGCATCCGGGCGGGGGAGTGCTGGCCGTAAAAGGAGTCCTTGCACTGCACTACCCCGGTGTGATTCCGTTTCTTCAGCTGTTGCGCTGCCTGAACCAGAGCGGAGGTCACCTGAAAATCGGGTACCGCAGGGTATTCGATAGGTGCGTATTCCCGACTGGTGCCCTCCATCCGGACGGCGCCGGTGGCGATAACAATATCACCGGATTGAACGTCGGTGCGGATGCCGCCGCAGGTGCCAACCCGTAGGAAGGTGTGAACCCCCAGTTGGGCAAGTTCCTCCATGGCGATGACTGCAGAGGGACCGCCAATCCCGGTAGAACAGACGCTGACGGGCTGTCCCAGTAGTGTGCCGGTCCAGGTACAGAATTCCCGGTTGGTGTTCTGGTGAGCGGGGTTGTCAAAGCGGGCAGCGATGGCCTGGCAGCGACCGGGGTCACCGGGCAGCATGCAGTAGCTGCCCACCGGCGTATCCTGTGACAGTTGAATATGGAACTGAGTAGTTCGTGTAGATGGATTCATAAATGACGCCTCCCGGAACAGAGTGGTTCTGATTTTTGTTATAATTATACGGTGTTTTCTGCGGATTCGCAACCGGATTCGTCCCTTTTACCTTGTGCCATGACCGAGATTCGTGGTATAATACCCTATATCATGTTGTTTTTTCGGAGGTTCTCCTTATGTTACAGATTTTGAATACGCCTGCATATTATCAAAATGGTACGTTTGTCCCTGTCGGACAGGCTCAAGAATTGCCTGCGGCCGGGGAGGCGAAAAAGGGTACCATCACCTATGGCATTCTGTCCAGCCATAACACCAGCGGCGAGATGGATCACCTGAAGATCAAGTTTGACGCCATGGCTTCCCATGACATCACCTATGTGGGCATCGTTCAGACCGCCCGCGCCAGCGGATTAAAGGAGTTCCCTCTGCCTTATGTGCTGACCAACTGCCATAACAGCCTGTGTGCAGTAGGCGGTACCATTAACGAGGATGACCATGTGTTTGGTTTGTCCGCAGCAAAGAAGTACGGCGGGGAATTTGTCCCGGCACACCAGGCGGTAATCCACTGCTACATGCGGGAGCGGTATGCCGGCGGCGGAAAGATGCTGCTTGGCTCAGATAGCCACACCCGTTACGGTGCCTTTGGTACCATTGCCATGGGGGAAGGTGGTCCGGAGCTGGTAAAGCAGCTGCTGAATAAGACCTACGATATTGCCTATCCCCGTGTGGTAGCAATTTACTTAACCGGCGCCCCCAAGCCCGGCGTAGGCCCCCAGGACGTTGCGCTGGCTCTGATCAGTGCTACCTTTACCAAGGGAATCGTAAAAAATGCTGTGATGGAATTCTTTGGCCCCGGCATAGCAGCGCTGTCCATGGACTATCGTTGTGGCATTGACGTAATGACCACAGAAACCTCCTGCCTGTCCTCGGTCTGGAGCACTGATGAAACGGTAAGGAACTACATGGCGTCTCTGGGTCGGGAGAATGAATTCAAGGCGCTGGAACCTGCTGACGGCGCTTACTATGATGATGTGATCCAGGTAGATCTGTCTGCAGTGGAACCAATGATCGCCCTGCCCTTCCATCCCTCCAATGCCTTTACTATCTCTGATTTCAAGGCAAATATGATGGATATTCTGCATCAGGTGGATGAGGCAACCGTAAAGCAGTTTAAGCTGAAGGAGAAGCCGGAGTCTCTGACCCATAAGGTGCGGGACGGAAGGTTCTATGTGGATCAGGCGGTGATTGCTGGCTGTTCCGGCGGTACCTATCAGAATCTGATGCGGGTATCCGAGATGCTGTCTGGGAAGTCTCTGGGAGATAACGCGCTGTGGCTCAGCTGCTATCCTGGCTCCATGCCCGCTTTCCTGGCGCTGTCCAAGAATGGCGCGCTGACCAATTTGGCAGCTGCTGGTGCATCGGTGCGCAGTTGCTTCTGCGGACCCTGCTTCGGCGCAGGAGACGTGCCTGCCAACGGTGCCTTCTCCATCCGCCACTCCACCCGGAACTTCCCTAACCGAGAGGGGAGCAAACCCTCCGACGGTCAGATTTCCTATGTAGCGCTGATGGACGCACGTTCCATTGCGGCAACGGTATTGAACAGCGGGGCGTTGACTGCCGCCACTGAGCTGCCGGAAGTGCCGGCAGACCCGGCCTATGAGCCCTACGATTACGATGACACCCCCTATCGCAACCGAGTGTACTATGGCGTAGGCAAAGCGCAGCCGGAGAAGGAATTGGTCTTTGGACCCAATATCGCCGACTGGCCTGAGCAGATTCCGATGCCGGAGGATCTGCTGCTGACTGCGGCCAGTGCGATCTATGATCCAGTCACCACCACCGATGAGCTGATTCCCTCTGGTGAGACCTCCAGCTATCGATCTAACCCCCTGAAATTGGCGGAGTTTACCCTGAGCCGGAAGGATCCGGCCTATGTGGGACGTGCCAAAGCGATCCAGGAAATGGAACAGAAGCGCCGTCAGGGGATTGTGGATGCGGAAGTAATGACCGCACTGTCGGGACACCCGGCGGGAACCACCGGACTGGGTTCCTTTATCATGGCGTTGAAGCCCGGCGACGGTTCTGCCCGTGAACAGGCTGCCAGCTGCCAGCGTGTGCTGGGCGGTGTGGCAAACGTGGCAGCAGAATATGCGACGAAACGGTACCGTTCCAATGTGGTAAACTGGGGTATGTTGCCCTTTATCGCGGCGGAGCTGGCGGAGCGCAATATTCAGCCTGGTGACCAGCTGTTTATTCCCAGCGTAAAGGCGGCCTTAGAAGGGGAGGGAGAATTGATTCAAGCTACCCTGATCCAGAATGGCGTGGAAACGCCCATTACCTTGGAGTTGCCGCAGCTAACACGGGAGGAGCGGGATATTATTCTGTCCGGCTGCCTGATCAATTACTACAACAGCGAAGAATAATCAAAGCCACCAGTTGAACTGGTGGCATGTGCAGGCTTTATACAAGCCAAATACTTGTGGATGTCCTCTTAAGAGGGCATCGAAAGGTCTGCTAATCACATTATTATCACTGCGGCCCCCTACTCGGGGGCTGTTTCTTTTTTGCAGCTTTTTACTTGCATTTCAAATTCGCATCTCCATTTTGAACGTGATAGACTATCTATGTCTTTCATGACAAAACCTCCCATGCTTATTTTTGTGGTTGGCAGGCCATTTCTAGTTTAGCATAGGAGGTTTTTTCCCTATTGAACCCAATACAGTGGGATGCAGACGACAGAAGAAATGATTATAATTGCAACGGTTGCAATTATATCGTTTTCCGGAGTCGCTCGCATAACCGTATGATCCTCATGACAATGTACTGGGTAAATGTTTTCTGCTTCTGCTTTTGTTCCATGTTACCTCACATATAATTGCGTGGTTTAAATTCTGTAAGAAAATGCTATAAAAAAGAACTTGCGAGAACCAATTGGAAATAAAGTGTTTGAAAGTGAGAAATTTAAACACAAAGAGTTTCCTTTACTGACGGAAAGTGGTGAACAAGCACAAGAGGAAACCTATAAAACCCATGACTACACCGGTGGATGATTGTTTGTGCGGTGAAATCCCTGACGGAAGGCGGCAAGAGGACTGAACTGAGACAATGCCACCAGTTGCCGATGAAAGGGAAGGAACACGACTGTGGAGGCCACATTAAAAACAGTGTGAATCATGGCAATTCCTTTGGGGTCAGGCACCAGCCCTTGAAAATAAATTGGAAACAGTCTTTCAATGAAGTGGTAGAGGACGAGAAAGAGCACCGCCCCCAGTATGTTGAAGTACAGGTGGAACCGGGCAACAAACTTAGCATTTTTACCACCGTTGGCGGCGGCCAAGCAGGCAGTGCTGCAAGTACCAATATTCTGACCGCAGATAATTGCTACGGCAGCAGAGAAAGAAACGGTACCGGTAGCGGCGAAGGCCTGTAGGATGCCGACAGAGGTGGAAGAGCTTTGCAAAAGTGCCGTGACCAAGGTGCCTGCCAGGACGCCGGTGACAGGGTGAGACATTTTTTCAAAGAGCAGTCCTACGGCAGGCTGGGAAGCCAGGGGCGCCAGAGCAGTCTCCATCCCAGCCAGTCCGGCAAAGATCATGCCTAAGCCCAGAAGAACGCCGCCGCCGGTTTGAATCTGCCGTCGCTGAAAGGGGAGCGTCAGCAGGAGACCAATGAACATCAGCAGAGGGCCTAAGTGATCGGGTGCCAGCCAGACCAAGGCAGAGCTGGTAGCAGCCTGTCCGCTGAGCCAAAGAAGGTGGGCGGTGCAGGTGGTGCCGATATTGGAGCCCATGATGATGGTGGCTAACTGCTCCGCAGCCAGTATTCCGCTGTCCGCCAGTCCGATACAGAAAACGGTGACGGCGGAGGAGCTGTGGACGGCGGCGGTGATCAGAAGCCCGGCAGTAAAAGCCCGGGGGGTAGTGCCAATGGCTCGGAGAAGAAAGTGATTGAGGCGTGGGCCAGCCAGAGTCTGGAGGCAGGCAGTCAGAACCGGCAGTCCGGTGAGAAACAGGGTGACGCTGGCGGCGAAAAGAAGGAAATAGGTTAATTTCACGGTGAAAACTCCTGAATTTTGACGGTTAATTGTGAAAATAAGAGAAAAGCAGTGTGGAAGTAATGAAAATATAGCGTGAAATTTGTAGTTCAGTGCATAGAAATTTGTAGATAAAATGATATAATAAACAAAGTTATGTCCAAAAGAAGGAAAATTGAAGTAAGGCGAAGGGGAGCATAATATGTCCATATTAGATGTTTTTGCGTTATTGGGCGGTGTGGGACTGTTCCTGTACGGCATGACGCAAATGTCCACCGGCCTGAAAGATGCTGCCGGTGATCATCTGCGCATTATTCTAGAAAAGGCAACCCACAACCGTGTTGTATCCGTTCTGGTAGGTGTTCTGGTCACACTGATGATTCAGAGTTCCTCGGCGACGGACGTCATGGTCATTGGCTTTGTAAACTCAGGGCTGATGAATTTACAGCAGGCTCTGGGTGTTATTATGGGTGCCAACATCGGCACTACCGTAACGGCGCAGCTAACGGCCTTCAATCTCAGTGCCTACGCACCAATGATTCTGTTTGTAGGTGCGATCATGTACCTGTTCATGAAGAAGGCTCAGGTGCGGCATATCGGTTCGGTCATCATGGGCTTCGGTATGTTGTTCGAGGGGATTGCCCTAATGAAGATGGCCATTGGGCCTATGTCAGAGACACCGGAATTTGTAGCTATGCTGCGAGGGCTGTCCAATCCCTTTGCCGCCCTGCTGTTTGGCATAGCATTTACAGCTCTGGTTCAGAGTTCCTCCTCCTCCATTGCGATTTTCCAAACCTTTGCCATCCAGGGGATTTTGGGTTATCAGACCACTGTTTACCTGATCATCGGCGCTGCCATCGGATCAGTGACCCCGAATCTGCTGGCCTCCCTGACCACGAACCGGGATGGAAAACGTACTGCGATACTGAATCTGGTGTTCAACCTGATCCGTGCCTGTATTCTGATGACGCTGATCACCGTATTCCCCCAGATTCTTACGTTGATTCAGGGTCTAGCGCCCGGGGATATTGGGCGGCAGATTGCTCATACCCATACGATTTTTGCGATTATGGCGGTGTTGGTCGAGTTCCCCATGGCCAACTTGATTGTACGTTTGTCCCGAAAAATCATCCCCATTCGCCCTGAGGAGACCCAGAAGGCGGAGCATCAGCGGTTGGTGTACCTGACCCAGTTGGATACAATTCCGGTAGCAGTGGCGCTGAGCCAGGCCAAGCTGGAGATTGTCCGAATGGGTAAATTTGCGGAGCGAAATCTACAGACAGCCATCGAATGCTTCCAGGAGCGGGATGAAGAGAAACGAAACCGGGTTTTGGAGATCGAAGCCATTGTGGATTACCTGGATAGCCATATTACGCAGGCGCTGATCAATATGCGCTACCACCATATGACAGACAAAGAACTGAACCGTTTGTCTCGTATGTTGCTGGTAGTGTCGGATATTGAGCGGATCAGTGACCATGCGGAAAACCTGACCAAGTACATGCTGCGGATGAAGGAACAAAAGGTTCATGCGTCCGAACCGGCCATGGGGGACTTGCGAGAGATCAGTAGTGCGACCATGGCGGTTATGCATGTTTCACTGGAGGTATTTGCGGGGGATGACTTTGACCGGCTGGCGGAAGCGGAGCGGCTGGAAAATATCGTGGACGATTTGGAAGAGCGCTGCGTGAGCAATCATATGGATCGCCTACTGGACTCCACCTGCAATCCTGTCTGTGGCGTCGTATTTTCAGACGTAGTTACGGATCTGGAACGCTGCGCAGACCATGCGGTAAATATTGCCTTCTCCCTCAGCGGGAAGACGGAGAAAACCATTGTAAAGGATTAACGAACGTTTGCGGATAAACCCGAACCTGGAGGAAAAGGTTCGGGTTTTTTGCTGCCTTTCTCACTCGAAATTTAGGTCAGAAGAGGCATGGGACAATTTCTCTTTAGAATAGGCTTATGGGAAAGGAGGAATTTCTATGCTTTCTATTTTAATGATGCTGTTCCTTCAGGGTAATTTTGCAGCCCTTCGCCTGGGAGCCCAGGGCTCCTTTCCCAAGCCACTCTCTGCCCAGGAAGAACGGATCTGTCTGGAACAGGCTGCGGCGGGGGATATGGGAGCGCGTAACCGGCTCATTGAACATAACCTGCGGCTGGTGGCTCACATTGTCAAAAAGTACTATACTCAGACTGGCGGAGATTCTGATGACCTGATTTCCATTGGTACGGTAGGACTCATTAAAGCGGTCAATACCTATAACATGGAGAAAAAGATCAAACTGGCTACCTATGCGGCGCGGTGTATTGAAAATGAGATTTTGATGTACCTGCGGAAAACCCGACGTCTGTCCGGCGAGGTCTCTTTGAACAATGCGTTGGACCAAGAGGACGAGGGGAATGCGCTGTCCTTGATGGATGTTATCCGGGTAGAGGACACCATGCTGGAGGATCTGGACACCCGAGATGCCTGCCGGAAGGTGCGCGGTGCAGTGGAACGCTGCCTCACCGAGCGGGAACAGCTGGTGGTGTTGCGGCGGTACGGATTGGATGGGAGGACACCACAGACACAGCGGGAGGTAGCGGCACAGTGCGGGATCTCCCGATCTTACGTGAGCCGGATTGAGAAGAAGGCGTTGGAAAAACTCAAAATAGAGTTTGAAGACGAAGGTGGCTGAGAAACAAATTGTTAAATGAGTGAAATTTTCGGATGATGGCAATGGATTACATTGTGGAATGGAAATTATATGTGAAAGGAAAAAGATTGATCCTCTGTGCCGTAGCGGCACTTTGTATTTTGGTGGGTTGCCGCCACAGCCATGCTCCAGCTACCGAAGCCTGTGGGGATTCGACGCAGTACAGGAGGGGGTTAACGGCCTCTATGACACGCCCAGCTCCAACATGGCGACCCTACAGAATCGAACTGATGAATCTCAAGATCTGGGCTGCATTCTAGATGATCATACCCTGTGCTTTGTGGAGCTGGATCAGGCGAAGATCTACACAGGTTGGTCGGTTGACCTGGATGAGTGTATCTCCATCAACCCATTCTACGACAGTGACAGAGGGGGGACGCACCACAATGTTCCGCTCACCCAGGATACCACCGAATCGGAATGAGTGCGCATGGATCAAGTGACCGAATCCCCTGCGGGGTCTGCCACCCAAGAGCATCACTATTGTGAGCTGAATTACGCCACGATCCGCTACTGGGATCTAGGTGACCAGTCCGATAACGGGTGACGAAAAGAAAAAAGGTTGGAAAAGAGCGGGAAACTGTTGTACAATAACCACATGTAAGTGAGGAATTGAGGCGGTACGCAGTCCGCCCGCGCACTAAGGAGGGACAAGATGGACGAAAATAGAAAGACGCTACAGCAGTGGGTTGATGAGAGCGAGAACATTGTCTTTTTCGGCGGAGCTGGGATGTCTACGGAAAGCGGCGTGCCGGATTTCCGCAGCAAGGATGGACTGTATAATCAGTGCTACGATGATCCTCCAGAAACCATTATCTCCCACAGCTACTTCACCCGCTATCCGGAGAAGTTCTACAAATTCTACCGGGAAAAGATGATTGCTCTGGGGGCGCAGCCTAACGTTGGGCATCTGAAACTGGCAGAACTGGAGGCAGCGGGAAAGCTGAAGGCGGTGCTGACCCAGAACATTGATGGGCTCCATCAGAAGGCGGGAAGCAAAGAGGTGCTGGAGCTCCATGGCAGCGTCCATCGGAACTACTGTATGAAGTGCGGAAAATTCTACTCGGTGGAGACCATTGTAAACAGCGACGGGATTCCCTGGTGCAGCTGCGGCGGAATGATTAAGCCGGACGTAGTGCTGTACGAGGAAGCCCTGGATAACGACGTGATGTACCAGGCGGTTCAGCATATCCGCAATTCAGACATGATGATTTTAGCGGGCAGCTCCCTGGTGGTTTATCCTGCGGCCGGACTGATCAATTACTACGAGGGCAAACGGTTGGTGTTGATCAACCGTTCCGCAACGCCCTATGACGATCAGGCGAATCTGGTGATCCACAACACCATCGGCAAGGTATTTGGAGAAATTTTGGTTCGCTGATCATAGAGAAACACCCTTCCTAATTCGGGAAGGGTGTTCTTTGTTTAGTGAGGCAATGCCTTGACCGCCTTGACAATACGGCTGGTGCCCAACCGGTCAGCACCCAGCGCGAGAAAATCCTCAGCGTCCTGGAGGGTGGCGATGCCACCGGCGGCTTTGATCTTCAAATGAGGGGCAATGTGGGTCTTCAACAGTGCCACATCCTCCCGGGTAGCACCTCCGCCTGCAAAACCGGTAGAGGTTTTGATATAATCTGCGCCGGATTGGGAGACAATCTTACAGAGGCGGATTTTTTCTGCCTCCGTCAGCAGACAGGTCTCAATGATGACCTTCAATACGCTGCCCTGACAGGCAGCTTTAACGGCCTGAATCTCTGCCAGGAGAGCGGCCCAGTTTTCGTCCTTGACCCAGCCTAGATTAATCACCATGTCGATTTCCTCAGCGCCGTTTTGGAGTGCATCCGCAGCCTCAGCGCATTTGATCGCAGTGGTGCTGTAGCCGTTGGGGAAGCCGATGACGGTACAGACGGGGAGGGCACCCTTGAGGTAGTCAGCAGCCTGTTTCACATAGCTGGGAGGAATGCAGACGCTGGCGCAGCCCCAGTGCAGTCCGTCGTCACAGATTTGGCGAATTTCCGCCCAGGTAGCGGTTTGTGCCAGCAGGGTGTGATCCACCCGGCACAGCAGTTCAGAAGGTTCCATGAATGATTCGACTCCTTTGTGGGATGGAAGTTCCCTAGAAAATGTGGTATACTAAGGAAAAAGGAGGTGCAGATATGACAGATCAGGAATTGATTCAGGCAGCGAAGGCCATGCTGAACCGATCCTACGCACCCTTTTCCCATTATGCGGTGGGGGCGGCTCTGTTGGGCAGCGATGGCAACGTATACACTGGCTGCAATATTGAGTCAGCGACCTATGGCGCTACCATCTGTGCCGAACGCGGTGCCATTTGCAATGCCTTTGCCCACGGTTGCCGCCGGTTTGTACGTGGAGCCGTGATCTCCAGCGGGGCGGAGTACTGCACCCCCTGCGGGATCTGCCGGCAACTGCTCTACGAGTTTTCCGACCACCTTGTTATGCTCTGCTGCCGGAACGACGGCGCTTATTTGGCGCTGACAGCAGAAGAACTGCTGCCCCATGGGTTCAAAAACGAGACAATGGCATAACATAAGGATAGGGGGCAGGTGCGGTCGGAAGATCCGCTTGTCCGTCTTTTTTACAGGGGTTTGCGGAGGCAAACAAAACCATTATACCAGCCTTTCCCAAATGGGGCAAGATAGTTTACCAGGCCTGTTCCAGCCGTTTGGCAGGAAGAGGGATGCGATAAAACGCACTTATGATCTGATCCGGGAAGAATTACGAAAAGTAGCTAGGAATTTGCGGAATTCATCTTGCTTTTTTTTGGATTCTGTACTAAAATGTGCTATAATTTGTGTAGAATATCGAATATCACAACGAAAGAGGAATTCCAATGCTAGAAATGAGAGGCCTTTGTTTCACTGCAAAGGGCGAAAAGGGAGAAGTTGGCATTTTAAACAACATTGACCTCAGTGTAGAGGACAATAAGTTTATAGTTATCACTGGACCCAACGGCGGAGGTAAAACCACTCTGGCCAAGGCAATTATGGGAATCGTTCAGCCCACTGCAGGGCAGATTCTTTGGGATGGAACGGATATCACAAACCTGTCGATCACGGAACGGGCTCAGTGCGGAATCTCCTACGGGTTCCAGCAGCCGCCCCGGTTTAAGGGGCTGAAGGTGCGGGATCTGTTAAAGATCTCCGCCGGACAGTGGTTGTCCCGGAAGGAATGCTGTGAGTATCTGAATAAGGTTGGCCTGTGTGCCAACGACTATGTGGATCGGGATGTAGACACATCCCTTTCTGGCGGTGAGGTCAAGCGAATTGAGATTGCCTCGATTTTGGCCCGAAACGCTAGTTTAATGATCTTCGATGAACCGGAGGCTGGCATTGACCTGTGGAGCTTTGCCAAGCTCACCGAAACCTTTACCATGCTGCACGCTGAAAAGAAACGGACCATCCTGATCATATCCCATCAGGAGCGGATCATTCGCCTGGCGGAT
>ENA-UOOI01001116-UOOI01001116.1-fermentation-metagenome-genome-assembly--contig:-NODE-1116-length-29910-cov-45.381343_pt1 | contig 29910 bp, 27 predicted proteins | sample MGYA00245779_ERZ724027 | MGnify/ENA primary metagenome ERZ724027 (study PRJEB28704, sample SAMN03018318) | fermentation metagenome | biome: anthropogenic terrestrial biome; feature: soil...
AATTTATGTATCATTGGCATTTTCCCCTTCTATTTCATACCTGCTTCATACCTGCTTCATACCTGCCCTCCTGTACCAAAAATCCCGGCGCCGCGGCAGCCATCCAAAAGGCAAATGCCCCGGCGAACGGAAATTCTGACGGAAACAGGTGCTTCATAAAGAATAGCAGTAGCTGAGCTACTGCTATTCATGCCTTTTATGTAAGAAATAAGATATTACTTCTGGCAGCTCTGGTTTCCAACCGTGCAGGATGTCTTGCATGCGGACTGGCAGGATGTCTTGCACTCTCCACAGCCACCCCGATGCATGGTCTGCTTCAGATTGCCCCTGCAAAGAGTCTTGATATGCTTCATAATGCAACTCCCTTTCCCTAAACAAAATTCAAAATTACAATTTATTATACCATAAAGCCTGTCAAATGAAAAGGGCCGCGCATCTTCCGCTTTTGATTCCTTCGGTCAGCGAAGGTTGACTCCAATGGCGCCGCCCACGGTACCCACAATAATGCCCATAATCATATCCGAGAGAAAAATCCGGTCAAAGGCAAATTGTCCTCCGGAAATAATTCCTATCAGGGAAACCAGTATCACGTAGAGGATTCCGGTCCCGGCACCTTTCAGCCATCCCCTGCGGACACCCTTTCCGGCGGCATATATCCCGCCCACTGCTATGCTCAATATCCGTACCACCTGCACAACAGGCCGGATAATCGACTCCGTCAAGCTGGACAGCTGCATGATAACCGCAAACAGGATGATACAAAGCAGTGTAAGGAGTACCGCAAAGACAGAGCCTCGGCCGACCTGCGCCAGATCCTTTGTCATGGAGCTCTCTTCCTGTTTCGCCGCAACTTTCCGACCCTTTTTCATCCTTCCCAACTCCCTCTATGCATCTTATTTCAAACATATGCATCAGAAGAAACGGTTATGACAAACCATGGGAAGGATCCGGCAGCATAAAAAAAGCCGGCTTCCAATGGAAACACAGCTCTTTTCCCGGTTGTCCCTCAGTCGTCTGAAATCGGCTTGTCGACATCGCGGATAGACCAGCGCTCATATACCAATTTTACCTTGTCGGCTCCTACTTCAAGAATCAGTACATCATCCCGGATCGAAGTAATCTTGCCGCAAAGTCCGCCGATTGTCGTAACATTATCCCCTACCTTCAGGGATGCCAGCATCTCCTTGTTTTCCTTGTCCTTTTTCTTTTGGGGACGGATCAACATAAAGTAGCAGACGACAATCAACAGGACGAAAGGTAACAGGTTTGCTATCATAAGACCTGCACCGCCCGGCGTGCCCGCTGCAGCCTTCGTGTTCTTTGCTGCCTGTGCCATTCGATTCCCTCCTTTTCCTGCAATTATAGTATTATATTAACCTGTTTGTCCCGCGAATTCAAGGATTTGCCCAAAAATATCATTCCCGTCCGAACTTCTCATAAAAATCGTTCCGGAATTCCAACAGGCGCTCCTCCCAAATGGCCCTGCGGATTTCTTCCATCAGGTGAATCAGGAAGCGCAGATTATGAATGCTGGTAAGGATGGAAGCCAGAATTTCATTTGCCTTGATCAGGTGCCGGATATACGCCCGGGTAAAATTACGACAGGCGTAACAGTCGCATTCCGGATCCAGGGGGGTAAAGTCCCGCGCATACTCCGCATTACGTACCACGACCTTTCCCTGGCTGGTCAGCACCGTTCCGTTCCTGGCAATCCGGGTGGGAAGAACGCAGTCAAACATGTCCACTCCCCGGACGACCCCTTCCAGGAGGCAATCCGGCGAGCCCACGCCCATGAGATATCTTGGCTTGCCTTTCGGCATCATCGGCATAATGACATCCAGCATGTCATACATCACGGGCTTGGGCTCCCCGACGCTCAGCCCGCCGATCCCATACCCCGGAAGATCATATTCCAGGGATCGTTCCACACTTTCCTTTCGAAGATCGGCAAACACGCTGCCCTGTATAATGCCGAACAAAGCCTGGTCCTCCCGGCTGTGAGCCTGCACGCAGCGGCCCAGCCACCGGGCCGTCCGTTCCGTCGATTTCTTCGCATAATCATAGGTGGCGGGATACGGCATGCATTCATCCAATGCCATGATAATATCGGCACCCAGCGCATTTTCAATTTCCATCGCCTTTTCGGGGCTCAGAAAATGCCGGGAACCATCCAGATGGGATCGGAACCATACGCCTTCCTCCCGGATATTCCGGAGCTCCGCCAGACTGAAAACCTGAAATCCGCCGCTGTCCGTCAAAATCGGATGGCTCCAGTTCATAAACCGGTGTAATCCTCCCGCTTCCCGGACCAGCTCATGGCCTGGCCTCATCGCCAGGTGATAGGTATTGCTCAGGATAATCTGTGCCCGGATCTCCTCCAGATCTCTTGGAGAAACGGCCTTTACCGCAGCCTGGGTCCCCACCGGCATGAAAATAGGGGTGTCAAAACTGCCATGGGGCGTATGAAATTTTCCCAGCCGGGCTCCCGACCGGGGGTCTTCCTTGATCACTTCAAATTCAAACATAAATCCTCCCTGATGGGCTCGCTCATCAATCTTCGCTGTGAGCTCTCTCATAAATCTTCGCTGTGAGCTCTCCCTTCGACCTGCTGCTTTCCCAAAGGAAAGCCGCAGACTGTTGCAGACTGTTTGCCATGAATCACCTGCGCCCTTCAGTCGTCGCTGATAAACATCGCGTCGCCAAAGCTGAAAAAACGATATCGCAGTGAAATGGCTTCCCGGTAAACGGCAAGCATTTCCTCCCGTCCGGCCAGCGCACTCACCAGCATCAAAAGCGTCGATTTGGGGAGATGAAAATTGGTGATCAGCGCATCAATGATCCTGAAGCGATAACCGGGATAGATGAAGATCCCTGTCTCGCCTCTTCCTGAATGAACCACTCCATTTTCATCCGCAACAGACTCCAGGGTCCTCAGGGATGTGGTGCCCACTGATATGACCCGTTTCCCGGAAGCCTTTGCCGCATTGATCTGTCGGGCCGCATCCTCCGTCACCTCATAGACTTCCCGGTGCATTTTATGATTCCGGACATTTTCCACCTTTACCGGACGGAAGGTCCCAATCCCCACATGCAGGGTAATCCTTACCAGGACAACGCCCTTTTCCCTCAGGCGGTCCAGCAGCTCCGGGGTAAAATGCAGACCTGCCGTAGGCGCCGCCGCAGAGCCCTCCCGCTTTGCATAAACCGTCTGATAGCGGTTGGGATCCTTCAGCTTTTTATGAATATAGGGGGGCAAAGGCATGACACCCACTTTATCCAGGATCTCTTCAAAGACCCCATCATAAAAAAAGCGGACCAGGCGGCCCCCTTCCTCCGTTTCACTCAACACCTCCGCTTTCAGCAAACCGTCTCCAAATACAAACTTTGTGCCGATCCTTGCCCTTTTCCCCGGCTTCACCAATACACGCCAGGTATCTTCGCTCTCCCTGCGGAGCAGCACGAACTCCATCTTGCCTCCCGTATCTTCCTTTTTCCCCAGAAGTCTGGCGGGAAGCACCTTCGTATCATTGATCACCAGGCAGTCACCGGGATTCAGGTAATCCACAATATCCCGGAATATCCTGTGTTCTGTCTTTTTTGTAAAGCGGTGATAAACCAGCAGTCTGGATTCATCCCGCTTCTCCGAAGGAGACTGCGCAATCAGTTCCTTCGGCAGCTCATAGTCAAAATCAGAAACCTTCAAATCCGGTTTCTCCGTTTCCTGTCTTTCCATCCTGTTTCTCCATTCCTTTGTGGTATTCCGGCAGTGTCATTCTTCTCCCCTGTGCCGTTCTGCTGAAAGCAGATTTTCCTGCTCCTGAACCGGCAGATTGAGATGACGGCGGCCAAGGGGAGTCAGAACCCTTCCCCGGGGAGTCCGCGCAATATAGCCCAGCTGAAGCAGATAAGGCTCACAGACATCCTCTATGGTGGAGCTTTCCTCCCCGGTGGACGCAGACAGGGTGTCCAGGCCCACCGGTCCTCCGTCAAACTTCAGGACAATTGCCTTAAGCAGCCGCCTGTCCACATCGTCCAGTCCGACATCGTCTATTTCCAGCATATCCAGGGCTTCCTTGGCCACAGGCAGGGTAATCACTCCGTCCGCCCGGATCTGGGCATAGTCCCGGACCCGCTTCAGCAGGCGGTTGGTAACACGGGGAGTTCCCCTGGAACGCCTGGCAATCTCCCAGGCGCCCTCCTCGTCGATTGCAATGTTCAGAATCCCTGCAGACCGGATGACGATTTTCTTCAATTCATCGGTGTGATAAAGCTCCAGCCGGCTGATGACGCCAAAACGATCCCGCAGGGGAGAAGTCAGCATCCCCGCCCTGGTGGTGGCCCCCACCAGGGTAAACCGGGGCAGGTCCAGACGGATGGAACGGGCGCTGGGTCCCTTCCCGATAATAATATCCAGCACAAAGTCCTCCATGGCCGGATAGAGAATCTCCTCCACACTCCGGTTCAGCCGATGGATTTCATCAATAAACAAAACATCCCGATCCCCCAGGTTGGTCAGTATGGCGGCCAGATCCCCGGCTTTTTCAATGGCCGGACCGGAAGTGATCCGTATATTGACACCCAGTTCATTGGCTATGATATTGGCAAGGGTGGTTTTGCCAAGCCCTGGAGGCCCGTATAACAACACATGGTCCAGCGCTTCCCCCCGCTGCAGGGCTGCCTGAATGAAAATCAGCATTTTTTCCTTGACCTTTTCCTGCCCGATGTAGTCGGCCATTTTTCTGGGCCGAAGGGTCAGCTCGGTATCCTGATCCTCCGTTGTTTTATCGGTTGCAATAATCCGCTCCGGATGCTCCTCCAAATCCATTCCCCCTTACCCGCGATGATTCATATTTTTCAGTGCCAGACGGACCAGTTCGGAAGGATCCGTCTCCTGAACGCCTGCCAGGGCATGCTCCGCCTCTGCTGCGGGATAGCCCAGAGCCTGCAGCGCTTCCAGCGCTTCCATGCGCTCCTCGTTCCACCGTACCGTCGGGGTTGGTGCGGCGCCCCCTGCAGTAAGGACATCCTGATCTATTTTATCCTTCAGCTCCAACAGAATTCTCTCTGCTGTTTTTTTCCCTATTCCAGGCACAGTGCAGAGCAGCTTCCGGTCTCCGGTCACGATGGCAGTCGCCAATTGTCTGGCAGAAAAGGCGGACAACATGCCCAGTGCCGCTTTGGGTCCCACTCCCGAAACCGTAATCAGTTTTTCAAAGAACCGTTTCTCCTCCTGCTCCAGAAAGCCGTATAATTCCTGGGTATCCTCCCTTAAATGAAAGTAGGTGAACAGGCGAACCATTTCTCCGGCGGGGGGCAGCCGATGCAGCACGGAATTCGGTACAAAAATAAGATAGCCGATCCCGTTTGCCTCCACGACAACCCTTTGATTGTCCACTTCCTCCAGTATTCCCTTTATGTAAGCATACATCCTGTTTCCTCCTAATGGTAACGGGTCTCGACCTTTCTCCCGTAATGGGAGCTGTTGATGTGACATATCGCCACCGCAAGAGCATCCGCTGCGTCATCCGGTTTCGGGATTTCCCGGAGATTCAGCAGCAGCTTTACCATATGCTGTACCTGCTGCTTGTCTGCCCTCCCGTATCCCACCACCGCCTGTTTGACCTGCAGGGGGGTGTACTCGAACAGATCAATCCCTTTCCGGGCGCCTGCCAGAATGGACACTCCCCTGGCATGTCCAATAATCAAGGCTGTCTTCGCATTTTTATTGAAAAACAGCTCCTCATAGGCGATTGCGTCCGGAGAAAACTCTTCAATCAAACGTTCCGTGGAATTAAATATGTGCAGAAGACGCTGCGGAGTTTCCATGGTGGAAGGGGTCGTCGCCGCTCCATAATCCAGCATCTTTACACTGTTTTCCCGGTCCTCCACTACGCCGTAACCCATGATCGCCATACCCGGATCGATCCCCAATACTCTCACAGCATCACCAATCTCCTCATAAAGCCAACCATACTTTCATTAAGCCACCCATACTTTCATAAAACCACCTATACTTTCACAAAACCAACCATACTTTCACAAAACCACCTATACTTTCATAAAACCACCTATACTTTCATAAAGCCACCCATACTTTCATAAAACACTCTGACCGTTTGAAAGCATAACCAATCGTTGCAGATACGGGCAATAGCATGATAAAACAGGTGTAAAGCGCCTTCCCACAATAACAGTATGATATGACATTTATGCTGCGGTGTCAATGAACAATGCAATCCCTGCAAGCAACAAGCCATACCTGTAATACCACTTTAATCAGGAAAAGCAGGAAACCCCTGATGTTTCAAAGGATTTGCAGGCGTCTTTGTCCATGGAACTTTTGACTTTCCAGCAAAAAGAAAAAATGCTTGCATATATATACGTTATAATGTATAATTATTTCATTAGAAAGGAAAGGTGATACCCATGTCGACAAGGGAAAAAGTAGTTCTCGCCTACTCAGGCGGGTTGGATACCTCCATCATTATACCCTGGCTGAAGGAAAACTATGATTATGATGTCATTGCCGTTGCAGGAAATGTGGGCCAGGGAAAGGAATTGAACGGCCTTCGGGAAAAGGCGATTCAAACGGGAGCAAGTAAGGCATATATTGAGGATCTTCGGGAGGAATTCGTCAACGACTATATCTTTCCCACATTGAAGGCCGGTGCTGTATATGAGGATAAATATCTGCTTGGCACTTCCTTCGCCCGTCCGGTGATTGCAAAGAGGTTGGTGGAAATTGCCGAAAGAGAAGGCGCCGTCGCCATCTGCCACGGTGCCACAGGAAAAGGAAACGATCAGGTGCGGTTTGAACTGACCATCAAGGCGTTGAATCCTCATCTGAAGATCATTGCACCCTGGCGCATCTGGAATATCAAATCCAGGGAGGAGGAAATCGAGTATGCCAATGCCCGGCATATCCCGGTACCGGTTTCCAAAAAAGACAACTACAGCATGGATCGGAATTTGTGGCACTTAAGCCATGAAGGCAGCGATCTGGAAGATCCGTGGAATGAGCCGAAAGACGATCTTCTGATGATTTGTACTCCGCTGTCCAGGACACCGGACGAAGCGGAATATGTGGAAATCGATTTTGAACAGGGCATTCCCGTAAAAGTCAATGGAACCGCTTTGGACGGTGTCGCCCTGATCCGACAGCTCAATCAAATCGGTGCCCGGCATGGCGTGGGAATTGCCGACATTGTGGAAAACCGACTGGTCGGGATGAAATCCCGGGGAGTTTATGAAACGCCGGGAGGGACCATCCTCTATGCTGCCCATCAAAAGTTGGAATCCATTACCCTGGACCGCGCCACACAGCATTACAAACAGCTTGTAGGCATCAAATTTTCCGAACTGGTTTACGACGGCAACTGGTTTACCCCGCTGCGCAAAGCCCTTTCTGCATTCGTCGATTCCACGCAGGAAAAGGTAACCGGAAAAGTACGCCTGAAACTGTATAAGGGAAATATCATTCCGGCCGGCGTACAATCCCCCTGCTCCCTCTACAGTCCGGAATTTGCCACCTTCGGAGAGGACGAAGTCTACAACCAGAAAGATGCCGAAGGCTTTATCAATCTCTTTGGCCTGCCGCTGAAAATACACGCCCTGCAGACAGAAAAAGAAGAGGAAGAAAGAGAAAGGAAGAGATTTCTGTCATGAAGCTATGGGGAGGACGTTTTGAAAAAAAGACTGCGGAAGAGGTGGATGATTTTCACTCCTCCATCCTCATTGACTGCCGGATGGTCCGCGAGGATATTTTGGGCAGTATCGCCCATGCCCGCATGCTGGGCCGCCAGGGCATTATTCCCACGGAAGATGCAGAAAAGATCTGCACCGGACTGGAGCAGATCCTGGAGGATGTCCGGCAGGGCAAAGTCAAATTCCGTGTGGATGCGGAGGATATTCACACGAATGTGGAAAGCCTTCTGACGGAACGAATCGGCGAAACGGCCAAAAAGCTCCATACCGGAAGAAGCCGGAACGACCAGGTTGCACTGGATGTGCGAATGGTATCCATGAAAGAAACGGAACAGATCCGCTCCCTGCTGGCTGCCCTGGAGTCCGAACTGCTTTCCATCGCGGAAGAGAACACAAAAACCTATATGCCCGGATATACCCATTTGCAAAAAGCCCAGCCCATTACCCTGGCACATTATCTTCTGGCATACTTTGAGATGTTCCGAAGGGACATAGAGCGGCTGAAAGATTGCCAGAAGCGCACAAACATCCTGCCTCTTGGCTCCGGTGCCCTTGCCGGGACCACCTGGCCCCTGGACCGGAAGTGGGTTGCGGATGCGCTTGGCTTTGACGGCATCACAAAGAACAGTCTGGACGGCGTCTCAGACAGGGATTTCGCCATAGAGGCACTGTGCTGCTGTTCCGTGATTATGATGCATCTGAGCCGGTTCTGCGAAGAATTGATCCTATGGAGCACAGATGAATTCCGGTTTGTGGAAATGGACGACAGTTACAGCACCGGAAGCAGTATCATGCCGCAAAAAAAGAATCCGGATGTAGCAGAACTGATCCGCGGGAAAACCGGACGGGTGTATGGGGATCTGATCACCCTTCTGACCATGATGAAGGGCCTTCCCCTGGCGTATAACAAGGATATGCAGGAAGACAAGGAAGCATTGTTTGACGGCTTTGATACGGTGAAGCAGTGCCTCCACATTTTTACCGACATGATTTCCACGGTAACCTTCCGGAAAGACAGGATGGAGCAAAGCGCCCTGTCCGGTTTCTCCAATGCCACCGATGCGGCGGATTACCTGGCCCGGAAAGGAATCCCCTTTCGCACTGCCCATGAAATCACAGGCAGGCTGGTCCTTTACTGTATCCGGGAAAACAAGGCACTGCTGGATTTGAGGCTCGAAGAGCTGCAAAGCTTCTCCTCCCTGTTCGGAGAAGACATTTATGAAGCCCTGTCCCTTAAAACCTGTGTCAACCAAAGGAACCTGCCGGGCGGCCCCGCACCGGAAGCCGTACAGGATGCCATCCGGCAGAACAAAGCCTGGCTGTCGTCCGAAACCCTTCCGGAAACCTGCAGAGGTTAACTTTCCAGGTTTTCCAGCAGCCGTTCCACTTCTTCCCTGCTGTCCACTGCCAGGCCCTTGTCAACCTGCTTCTTCATTTCCGGACTCAGTGTGCTATATGGAATATTGGATTCCTCCACCGCTTCCAGCTTGCCTGTATCCTTTTTCGGACGGTAGATGACCAGATAATCCTCCTTCGCCTTGATAACATAGTGTTTTGGACAATAGCCATCAATGCTTTTCCGGAAAGTCACCTCTTCCGGTGTGAACTTTGCAAGCTGCCATTCCGGAAAAGCCCGTTTCAGCTGCTGTCCGGTTTTCCCTGCGTTCCCGTGGTCCGTTTCCTCTTTCACCGTATGCCTGCAGCGGGTATAGTACCGGTTGAAAATCAGCACGGAATCCGGTCCGGTTTTGCTGACCTGACGCGCCTCGTCTCCGGTTTCTTTCCCCTTTCCCGTATCTGCATTTCCTGCCAGGGAACCTTCCCGCGGCCGTTTGCCGGAAGTCCGGGCCAGATAACCGAAAGATAATGCAATCAGCACCAATAACACAATCAAACCGGAAAAGAGAAAAACAGTTCTTTTCGATTTATTATGGATAAACACTACAATCCCTCCATATATTACCTTTGGGTATAGTGTTTCCCACTGTTTATCACATTATACAGGTAGTGTACAAATATATAAAGAATTTTATTGGATTCGTACCCCAAGGATCCGGATAAAACGGATCCCGATCCAGCTGTACTGGATCAGGGGATAGTTCAATCGATCATAGGTATGCGTATTGATCCGGATGTTATCGATTGTTGCCGGGCTGCCGCATGCCGCAACAAACAGGGAATGGGTGAAAATCCCCGGATCCTGAAAAGCAAGCTGAACGATATCCCCTGCTTCGAGCTGGGAAACATCCGCTTCCATCCCATAAGGCCCCGGTCCGGCAAAATTTCCGGTCAAAAAGGGATAAAGAAAACGGGCTGCCGTCCAGGCAGGTGCTTTGTCATTGCCGTTCCGATAGTACCATCCTGCGCCCCCGTTGTAATTCATAACACCGCTGCCGGCGTATATGCACTGAGAGATAAAATTGGTGCAGTCGCCTCCCAGATCGGAATAATCATAATACTGCGGATTTCTCCCAAGTGCCCAAAAATTCGAATATTCCAACGCCGCCTGTCTGTTGTATCCTGCCAACGTATTATTGTACATAGCAAATAAGCCCCCTGCATCCTTGATAAAACCAGTATATGCAAAGGGCTTCCCGGCGTGCCTGCATCAAATGTTCAGATGCCCTGCTGATTATTCGATTTCCATGTTGTGAAATACGTTCTGGACATCATCGTTATCTTCCAGCATATCGATCAGGTTCGAAACCTTCTCCGCCTGATCCTCCGTGATCCGGACCGTATTCTTCGGGACCATCTCGATGCCTGCGGATTCAAACACATACCCGGAATTCTCCAGTGCATCCCTTACCACAGATAAATCAGAAGGATTGGTATAGATCACATAATCCTCCACATCGCCTGCGACATCCTCGGCTCCTGCCTCAATGGCCTCCATCATCAGGGTATCTTCATCCACTTCCCCATTGTTTTCGATGACGAGGACGCCCTTGCGGTCAAACATCCAGGAAACGCATCCGCTGGCTCCCAGGCTGCCTCCGTTGTGAGCGAAACAATACCGCATTTCACTGGCGGTACGATTCCGGTTGTCCGTCAGTCCTTCCACGATGATCGCAACGCCGTGAGAAGCATATCCCTCATAAACGATATTCTCATAATTGACGGAACTGTCCTCACCTGCCGCCTTTTTAATGCTTCTGAGGATGTTGTCATTCGGCATATTATTGGATTTTGCCTTGGCGATGACATCCTTCAGCCTGGCATTCACTTCGGGATCGCTGCCTCCGCCTTCCTTTACCGCTACCGCAATTTCCCGGCCGATCTTTGTAAAGATCTTCCCTCTCTGCGCATCGGTTTTTTCTTTTTTATGCTTTATATTTGCCCATTTTGAATGGCCTGACATAAGTAAACCTCCTACTACCTCTCATTGACCGCTCCTATCATACCACATGCTGTCCTTCCTGTAAAGATTCCTGAATTTTTCAGAAAATAGTAAAACTACTTTCCGTTTGGTATCAGGTTGAGCATCTGATCCTCATCCGCCACATTGACATAGGAATCCGGGACATCCCCGACGATGATCGTATCAGCGATGGGAACCTTGGTGGATACATTGACTACGTTGCTGCCCAGAGGCACCACAATACGGACCTGGGTCTTCAGTGACAGAAATATTCTGTGACGGGTCTGATTGATACCAGCCTGCCGGAATTCATCGGTAAAGTCCGTCGATACGGAACCAACCGGAATGATTTTCACATCGATATCCGGCCCTCTGCCGGAAAGAAGTTTGCTTTTTGTCACCGAGCCAAGGGGCACGCTGATTCCCTCCGTACCCAGGGATCGGATTTCATTCTGTGCGAGATTGGAAGTTTCCCTGGCAAGGGTATTGATCAATATGGTGTTGTATTGAATCATTGTTATTTTACCGTTTTTGTCGGTTAATACATCCGTCAGATCGGTATATTTGATATTGCCTCCGAGGATCTGGCTGACGGCATTGTTCATGGCCAGAACGGCGATATACTCCACTTTAGCTTCGGACATGGCAAGGATGGTCGGCTTGATTCCCCAGTCAATCAGCAGGAAGGAAGTCAAAAGGAAGGCCAGAATACTGATGCCAATAATGAGAATCCTGTTTTTCACGCCCATTCTGCCCATAACTTGCACCTCCCATATATTCTATGCACGGAAGCAGTGAACTGTGACCATATAGGGCGCCATGGCATGCCTCTTTTTTGCCTGCTTTACTTTTGGGAATCGCCATAATATAATTGTTATGAATATCTATTACATTACACATGCATGTATCGATGAACATGCTTCGGAGGTATTATGGATAACAGAAACGAAAACAAGGAAAAGAAACATAAAAAGCGAATCCCATTGGTGGATACGATCCGACAAAATCTGACAGAGAGGAAGAAACCTTCCAATTTCCTGCTTTCCGTATTGGTTACCACCATTAAACTCTTTGTTATATTCCTTCTCGTCCTGGGGTTCTCCGGGTTCGGAGCGGTCCTCGGCATTGCAAAGGCTTATGTGGACGGAACCCCTGCCCTGGATGTAAACCGCATCGAGGATCAAAGCCTGACTTCCTTTCTTTATGACAAGAACGGGGACCTGATTACGGAATACAATGGCCTGGAGCATCGTATCTGGGCCAATCTGGATGAGATACCCAAGAACGTTCAAAATGCCCTGATCGCCACAGAAGATGTGAGGTTTTATGCGCATAACGGGCTGGATTACAAGAGGCTGGCCGGCGCTTTTCTCAACAATCTGAAAAGTGAATCGGTACAGGGCGGCAGTACCATCACCCAGCAGCTGGTAAAGAACACCATGCTGAGTATGGAGCAGACCTATAAGCGCAAGATACAGGAAGCTTACCTGTCGCTTCAACTGGAAAAGAAATACAGTAAGGATCAAATCCTGGAAGCCTATCTGAACACCATTTATCTTGGCAGCGGCAACTACGGCGTCAAAGTCGCCGCGGAGGATTATTTCGGCAAGGATCTGAAGGATCTGAACCTGAGGGAAAGCGCTGTACTCATCGGCATTACCAAAAATCCCTACCGATATGACCCCAGACTTAATTTCTACAAGCGGGGCAAGCCGGAAGTCACCTATCGAAGGGCGAATCTTGTCCTTCAGCTGATGTATGAAAATGGCCTTCTGAGCAAATCGGATTATGAGAATGCCAGATTTGATGAGAAGAATCCGTCCGATCCAAAAAATGAAGGGTTTCAGGTTATTGAGGAATCCAGCAATCAGAAGCTTTACGATTATCCCTACTTTGTGGAATATGCCATACAGGATCTGACCGAAGCACTGATGAAACAAAACAGCTGGGAAGGAAAAGAAGGACGGCAAAAGGCCAATCATATGATTCTGAATGGCGGACTGAAGATCTATACCACCATGGATCCGGCCATTCAGAAGACAACAGAGGATACCATTTACCACTTCAATGGATATCCGCCGACCGAAAGGGCCAGGGACAGCGTCAAGCGGGAGCAGCACGGGGACAGGATGCTGGATGTCGCCCAGCCGCAGGCTGCTGCAGTGGTAATGGATCACCATACCGGCGAGCTGCGGGCGATTGTCGGCGGCAGGATGGAACCCAAGGAGCAATTCTGGAGCAACCGGGCAAGGCTGCCCTGGGCACCTGGCTCTTCCATCAAACCCCTGGCTGTCTATGCCCCCTTTATCGAAGCAGGATATCCCGGAGGAATTATCCTGGACGACATTCCGGTTCCCATTAAGGGATGGAACGGAGGCAAGGGCTATCCTTCCAACAGCAACTCCACCAAATACTATGGGCCGGTGCCCCTGCGAAAGGCCATTGAACAATCCTACAACGTATCTGCCGCAAGGACTGTTCTGGAACGGATCGGTACCGATTATTCCATGAAAAAGCTGAAGGAACTCGGCATTACCGAGCCCCGTTATGTGGAAACCGCCCTTCCCTCCAACCTTGCCCTGGGCAGCGATCCGATCAATATGATCGAACTGACGGCTGCCTATGGTACACTGGCAAATAAAGGAGACTATTCGAAACCCGTCTCTATCCGGAAAGTGCTGGACAAGGACGGCAAGGTGATTCTGGACAACGAATCCCCGCAGAAGGTCTCCGTATTCAAGGAAAGCACTGCCTTTATCATGACGGATCTTTTGGAAAACGCCATAAACAAAGGAACAGGAACCCGGGCAAAGTTCAGCGGGATGTCCATTGCCGGCAAGACCGGCACCAACAGTGATTACCACGGCGTGTTTTTTGGCGGCTATACCCCTTATTATACGGCCACCGTGGTGATCGCACCGGACAATCACAATGTCTCCCTGGGACATAAAGCCAGCGGTGGTAAATATGCCGCTCCCCTCTGGAAGGAAATCATGCAGCCAATCCATCAGGGTCTTGCCAACAAACCATTCTATGATCGTACTCCGGAAGGCGTCCGGTCCGTCCAGGTCTGCGCATTATCCGGCCTACTGCCAAATGAAAACTGCAAGGAAACCGTTTCAGAGTATTTCCCGGCCGATGCGGTGCCAAAGAAGAAATGCGACATGCACCAGGACTACACGGTTTGTTCGGCTTCCGGCAAGCTGCCTACTCCTTATTGCCCGAAAGATCAGCTGAAAGTCAGCTCCGTTGTGGTGATTCCAAAAGATTCCATTTATCAGAAACTGTCGGACGAACAGCTGCAGGAGTATATTCCCGGCGCATTCCGTTCCCTGGATTCCCTGGGCTCCTACGACTACAATAATCCGGAACAGCGAAGCGCCTTCTGTCCGATCCACGGAGAGAACTGGAAGCAGAACGAGGAGCAATCCAAACAACTGGTTTCGGAAGCCAATCAGCTGATCCGCCAGGTCCAGGAAAGTATAAAGCAGTATTCCGGTCAGATGAGCGCTCAGGATAAAAACGCTCTGGAAACAGCGATCAACAAGCTGAAGGAAGCTTTGAACGCAAAAACATCGCCACCTCCAAAGGAAGGGCAGAGTCTGCCCGGCATGGATGCCGGAAGAGTGAAAGCGGAAATAAACAACCTGCGCACTGTCCATGAAAAGATCATCAGCCGAATCCCGAAGCAACCTGAGGGGAAGGACCCGGGCGTCCCCCCGAATCCGGACAATACCAACAATCCGGGGGATGATAAAAAAGAAGAAGATAACCATCCCAATAAAAGCCCGGATCCCGGTCCAGCAAATCCCGTAACATCAAACCCGTCTCCGGGAAAAGAAACCGGTCAGCAGTGAAAAGATCCGGCAATTGACAACTGATAAACTGTATAAGGAAACATAACGAAAGAAGAGAGCACTCTCTCTTCTTTTTTTGTTCCTGTCCGGAAAATCTTTATAGTCCGTTCCGGACATCAGACGCAGACGAAGGACCGTATGTCCGGGCAGCCGATCCATCCCCCCGAAAAGCATTCTCTGCCTCTGTACGGATAAATATGGCACCCGTATAGGTTTTCTCCTGATTCGTGTGACGACTCAGAATGGACCAGAGGGAAACCGCGCCGATTGCCAGAATGGCAACAATCAGAACAACCGTCCAGCGAACGGATTTCTTATTCCATTTTTTCATAGAATCCTTCCCCACCACAATTTGTTATCCAAACTTTTGTTATTGTAAGCAGAATTTGGATTCTTATTCAAACAACCTTTTGATGGAAATGGTTTCTACATCATCTCTCTCATTTTCAACAGAACTTTTTTTTCAATACGCGAGACCTGAACCTGCGAAATTCCCAATTGTTCTGCAATTTCGCTCTGGGTTTTGTCACGAAAATACCGAAGGATGATAATGGTTCTTTCCCTTTCATCCAGTCTGGAAAGAAGATCCTTCAATGTAATGTGTTCCAGGGTATCCTCTGCCTGGGTGCTGTCCTCCGACATTTTGTCAATCAACAGAATGGGATTGTCATCATCCTCGTATATGACATCATAAATGGAGGCCGGAGTCTGCACCGCTTCCATTGCGTACACGATATCCTCGGAAGTCGTGCCCACGGCATCTGCAATCTCCTGGATACTGGGATCCCTGTTCCATTTGGCCTTCAGCTGCTCCCTGGCGGATACTGCCTTGCTCACCAGCTCCTTGAGGGAACGGCTTACCTTGATCATTCCATCGTCTCTCAAAAACCGCTTGATTTCCCCCACAATCATGGGAACGGCATAGGTGGAAAACTGCACGTTGTATTTCGGATCGTAATTTTGAATTGCCTTGATCAGGCCAATGCATCCGAGCTGAAACAAATCTTCATATTCATAGCCCCGGTTCAAAAACTTTTTTACCAGGCTCTTGACAAGGGCAATGTTCCTGCGGACCAGAATATCCTTCGCATCCTCCTCGCCATTCTGCGCCTTTTCGATCAGGACAAGGGTTTCTTCATGGGTAAGAAGGCGCCGGTCTCCATCCTGAAAGTCAGACATGGCACTCATCCGTCTTTCCCCATTTCAACCGCGTCACTCCGGATCCGTTTCAGCATTCGGACTTTTGTACCCTGACCGGGAGCAGAGTTCACCTCCACCTCATCCATGAAAGTTTCCATTACGGTAAATCCCATACCGGATCGTTCCAGCTCCGGCTTTGAAGTATACAGAGGCTGCCTGGCCAACTCCACATCCTCAATCCCGCAGCCATGGTCGATCACTTCAATCGTCACAGTATGATCATCGATCCGCGTAATGACCCGGACCCATTCATTTGGATTGTCGTATCCATGTATGATAGCGTTGGTAACGGCTTCCGAAACCGCAGTTTTAATATCGGCGATCTCTTCCAGAGTCGGATCCAGCTGGGATGCAAAGGCAGCCACCGCCACTCTGGCAAAGGATTCATTCTGGGATCTGCTTAAAAACTCCATTTTCATCTCGTTTTTGCTATTCATTCCGTTTTCCCCCTTATGCCTTTTATCGCGTCCTGGACGGTATCATACACCTTCAATATCCGATAGAGCCCGGAAACTTCCAGCATTCTGTCCAGCTGGGCATTGATGTTGGTGATACAGACCTGCCCGCCCCGTTGCCGTATGGTTTTATACCTTCCGATAAAAACACCAATCCCCGAACTGTCCATAAAAACCAGATTACTGAGATCCAGAATCAGATTTCTTATGGAAAGATCCTTCAGCTGTTGATCCAGGGCATTCCGGATGTCATCTGCGTGGTGATGATCCAGCTCTCCTTCCAGCTTTACAATCAGAATATCCTTTTTTCTCTTGTTGTTCATCAGCAAGGCCCCTGCCTCCTTTGCCCATTCCTTTGAAATTATATATTTGAAATCATCTCATTAGATATATTCTTCAACAGGCAGGAATATCCTTCCACGAAGGCTGACTTATTTTGGCAGGTTTTAGGATAAAAAATAAAAACCCCCACGACTTTTGTCGTGAGAGTCTTTGCTTGTCTGTCAAACTTCCACTTCCTGGATCTCCACCCGAATGGACTGGTGCTTGTTCAAATCCTCCAATATGCTGTTCTCATCCGGCCAATCTTTATATTTCTGTCGTTCCTCTTCCGTCAGAATCTTTTTATCAAGGATTTCCCTTCCGGTTAATTGTCGATTGCTGACCAAAGTCTGCAAGATGGGCTTGTTTTCCAAAACAGTAAGCAATGCATAGACATATTTCATATTTTCCAAGCTCCTTAACATATAATAGCGCTTACTATTTTACTACATTATGGTACAGAATTCAAGACTATAGCAATGGAACCGGCGGGGTTCCATCGGAGATCCCGCCCTCGATCCTGCCCTCCTCCTGCGCCCTCTGCAGGTCAATATGGATAATTTCCTTCGAGACGGGATCCCTCTGCAATTCCCGTATTCTCACCAATTGTGTCTGCTCATTCAAGGATATATCAAAAACAGCATTTCCACCCGTATATTTGATAAAATTATCCACATCCTTTTTGCCAAACAAAACGGGAATCGATTGATTCCCATTATCATACAATATTCCCGGAATATATCCCTGGCGTCGTAATGCTCTCGCCCTGGACTGCCGCATCCGCGTAGCAATCGTGAGCTGTTCCCTGTTGCTCATGCAATCATCCTTTCAGCTTGCTAAAAAATAACAGTCCATAGTATATCCAAAACAACAGGTTTTAAACTCCGCAATTGCCCTGTCAGATTTCATCCCGCTTTCCCATATGTCTCGAGAATAGCGTCCAGATCCCTTTCCTCCAGCGTTTCCCGGGCCAGCAAATTTTCTGCGATAGCTGCCAGTATCTTCCTGTTTTCCTGAAGAAGTGTCCGGACTTCCCGATAAAATTGATCCATGGTATTCTTACATTCCTGCAGTATTTCTTCCTGCACCTGCTGCATTCCGTTCCGATAAAGGACATCGTAATTCAGCAGACCTGATTTTGGATTCATGCCAAAGCGTCGTACCATATTGAGGATGGTTTCCGTGGCCTTTTCCAGATCATTGGACGCTCCGGTGGTAATATTTTTTTCGCCAAAGATCAGCTCTTCCGCAGCTCTGCCGGCCAGGCCGATCCGGATGCTGTTCTCCATATCCTTTTTCCGGTAGTACATACGGTCCGGCGGAATGTTCATACTGAAACCGCCAGCCCCCTTTGTGCTGGGAATAATCGTGATTCGGGAAACCCGGTTTTCCGGCACCATCAGCCTGGTAATCAGCGCATGCCCCGCTTCATGATAGGCCGTGACCTTTCTGTCCCGTTCGGCAATGGCGCTCCGGTCCTTTTTTTCCGCACCGGCAACGACTGTGTAGAATGCCTTGTTCATGTCTTCTTCTGCAATACAGCCGCCGCCTCGCTTTGCCGCAAGGATAGCCGCTTCATTGAGCAGGTTTTCCAGCTTGGCGCCACTGAAATATACGGTCTGCTGAGCAACCTTTTCCAGATCCACGCTTTGGTCCATGGGCTTGTTTCCGGCATGAAGCTTCAGTATTTTCAGCCTGCTGCGGATATCCGGAAGCTGAATTTCAATGTGCCTGTCAAACCGTCCGGGCCGCAGCAGGGCTTCGTCCAGGGTATCCAGACGATTGGTGGCTGCAATGACGACAATCCCTTCGTTGTCATGGAAACCGGACATCTCAGACAGGAGGGCATTCAGCGTCTGATCCCTCTCCTCGTTTCCACTGCCGTCCGCACTATCCCTCTTCTTTCCAAGTGCATCGATCTCATCAATAAAGATAACGCCTTTCCCATAACCTCTTGCTTTTTTAAACAGTTCCCGGATCCGGCTTGCACCAACTCCTACATAAACCTGGACAAAATCCGAACCGGATACGGCAAAGAAAGGCACTCCCGCCTCCCCTGCCACCGCTTTGGCCATCAGGGTCTTGCCTGTCCCCGGCGAGCCGTAAAAAATGACACCTCTGGGCAAACGGGCACCATACTTCGTATATTTCTCCGGGTTTTGGATGAAATCCACCAGATCCTGTATGCTTTCCTTTGCTTCTTCATTGCCGGCGACGCTGCTAAAATGAACCGTCGACTTCTCCGGTTGTATGGAATTAATCGGAGATTTTCCCGGTTTGCCCTGCATTTGTTTTGAAGCATTTTGCTGAACCGTGAAGACCAAAACCCCAAAGAGACTCATCATAAGCACCACGCCAATGATCTGCGAGCCCTGGATCCGTCCTGCCCTTTCGTCCACAGCAATGTTTTTCGTCAGCAGAATCTCCTTCAGGTTTTCCCTGCGTGGATTGTCCGTGAGAAACGACTTTCCGTTTTTGAAGACTCCTTTGATCCGATCCTCGTCTGTCAGATAAACCTTTTTTACTTCTCCCTCCTGAACAGCCTTCCGGAATGCATTATATGTTATTTTCTGCGGCCCTGGCACCCTTCGCTGCAGGAGCACCGTCAGAACAGAAGCAGACAGAATCAGAACCACCAGAATAATTAAAATTTTGTTCTTTCGCTTCAATTCTTCCTTCTCCTTTCCCTGTCAAACAAAGATCAAAACTTTATTTCAGAACAGTTTTCTAGTTTACATAATGTATAACACCTGTTTATTATACACGCTATGACTTGATAAGTCCACCATAACATTGTAAAATGGTTTAGTTGTATTCTTAAATGGACAAAATATTAGATGGAATAATATCTGTCGAACCAAGGAAGGTGCAGAATATGTCCGAATCTCCTGAAAGTAGAAAAGAAAGCAGAAAGAAAAAAAACAGCAAAGCGAAAAAATCCACCCGGTCACGGTGGAAGAAAATATTATCAGTCATTGGTATTCTTTGCCTGGCAGTCCTGCTGACCGGAGCGATTTACCTGGCTTCCATTCTGGGATCCCTTCGGGATTTCAATCCAAAAGCACTGGAAAACTATGAGCAGACCTCTCTGGTATATGATATGCAGGACAAACCGGTATCCAACATCCATGGCATTGAAAACCGGATCTATGTACCCCTGAATGAAATACCCAAGGATGTACAGAATGCATTCATTGCCGTGGAGGATATCCGCTTCCGGACCCATCCGGGTTTTGATGTCCGGAGAATGTTCGGCTCCCTGCTTCAGAACATTAAGGCAAGGGGCATTGTGGCAGGCGGCGGCACCATTACACAGCAGGTCGTGCGCAATACAGTGCTGACCCAGGAAAAGACCCTCGATCGCAAGGTAAAGGAAATCTTTCTGGCCTGGCAGCTGGAGCAGCAATATTCAAAGGACCAGATACTGGAAATGTATCTGAATGTCGTTTATTTTGCAAAGGGTGCCTATGGTATCGAATCCGCCGCCAGGACCTACTTCGGCAAGTCCGCCAGCGAACTGACGGTCGCAGAGGGAGCCATGCTGGCTGGAATCATCAAGAATCCCAACCGGAATTCTCCCTTTATCAACGCTGAGCGGTCCCAGCAGCGGAAGAATCTTGCACTTGATCTGATGGTAAAGAACCATTATCTGTCTCCGGAAGAAGGAGCAGCTGCAAAAAGGGAAACAATTCAATTTGCCGAGAACAAAAAGCCGGCTTATGTCCATGGCTATTTTATGGATATGGTGGTGGATGAGGCGGCAAAGTGCCTTGGCGTAAAGCAGGAAAAGCTGTATACCGGCGGATATCGGATCTACACCACAATGAACAGCGATCTACAGACTTATGCTGAGCAGCTGTATACCAAAGATGAACTGTTTCCCAAAAGCCCCATTTCAGGGAAAAGCAGCGAATCCGCTCTGGCCGTCATGGACACAGCAACCGGCGAACTGCGAGCTGTCCTGGGAGGGAAAAGCTATCCGGAGGGACAGACCCATGTGCTGAACCGGGCCAATGCCAAACGGCAGCCGGGTTCCGCCATAAAACCATTGGTTGTGTATGCGCCTGCCATAGAAAGCAATCAGTATACCCCTGTTACTTTCATCGAAGATGCCCCCATTACCATAGGAAATTATTCTCCCAAAAACAGTGGCGGAAAGTTCAGCGGTATGGTTACCCTGAGGACGGCATTGGCAAAGTCCATCAATATCCCCGCCGTCAAGGTACTGAATGATGTGGGCATTGAGAACGGGATTGAGACAGCAGAAAAGATGGGGATCCCATTTACGGAAAGCGATCACTACAATCTTGCCATAGCGCTTGGCGGGATGGAGAAAGGGGTCAGCCCGGTTGAGCTGGCCAGCGCATACACTACCTTTGGCGATCGGGGAAGCTATAAGAGCAGCACCACGATTCGCCGGATCGATGATTCGCTTGGCCGGACCCTATACGAATACCGGCCCAAAAAAGAACAGGCCATATCAGAGGAAACGGCCTTTCTGATCAGCAATCTGCTGCAGTCCGCTGCCGATACGGGCGGCACTGCGTCCCGTCTGAAGGGCCGGAATATAGCGGCAAAGACCGGTACAGTCCAGCTACCCAAAAATTCAGGGGTAAAGGGAAGCAATGATGCCTGGGTCGCCGCTTATAATCCGGAATATACCGTCGCCGTATGGATGGGATTTGATAAAAGGACCAGGGAAAATTATCTGCCTTCCGGTACCGCCGGCGGGAACTATCCTACGGAGATCTCGAAATATATATTTGATTATCTCTATCAGGGAAAGAAATTCCCCAATTTTCAGCAGCCTGTTGGAGTCATTGATGTGCGGCTGGATAAAAAGGCCCTGCTCGAGCAGCACAAAGTCTTGCTGGCCTCGGATATGACACCCGACGAATATGTATTGAAGGAATATTTCAAGAAAAACACAGTCCCCACCGAACACTCCGATTATTGGACCACACCCATCCCCCCGTCCGATTTCAATGCGGTATGCAACGACAAGGGATTGCCTGTTATTACCTTTACTCCACAGAATGACTACGCTGCCTATAATATCATGAGAACGGAGGGAGCGGACGGAGAGGCCGTCCTGATGCAGCAGGTACGCACCGGCGCGATGGATCCCGTGGAATGGACGGATACACAGGTGAAACCCGGCCAGAGCTATGGCTACTATATCGTACCGGTTCATCCCAATATGAAGTCAAAAGGCGAACCTGTCCAGGGAGAAAAAACCAAAACCATATTTGTTCAGGTACCGGAAGCCCCTGAGAAAAACGACTTCTGGGACAAACTGCCGGATTGGCTCCACCCGGGTGATAAAACGGATAATCCAAACGGCTCCAACCCGGATCAGGACGACAACGGAGAAAAGCCGGGAAATTCGGCTGTGCCGGACAATAAAGTCACTCCGTCTCCAACTCCGGAAGAGTCCGGAAATCCTGATGACAATGAGGAAGGAGAGAAAACGGGTACCCCGTCAGGGGATAACAACACAGAAAAAGGCCCGGGTTCGGATGCCACATCGAAACCGGGTCTGTAAGATCCATTTGTTTTAGTCCAGCTTTTTCCGCTCCTCTTCGATTTCCTCCCGGGTGACCGTACTGAGAGCGGACATTCTGCAGGTCAGTGCCTTGTCCAGAACCGCTTTTGCTTCTTCGGTCCGGCCTTGCTTCTGATAGAGGATTCCCAGGTGGTAGAGTGTCACTGCCTGGTCCCCTTTTTCTTCCTGAGCCTTTTTAAAATACTCAAAGGCTTTCTCCATATTTCCCATTCGATAATAGGTTTGCCCCAGATTGTCCAGCACCACGGGGTCCGTATCGTCGTAATCAAGAGCTTCCTGGTTGAACTTCAGGGCTTTTTCATAGTCTCCGGTCTCAATCAGCAGATATCCCAGGGATCCATAGGTCTGTGAATTTTTCAACTGATGGTGAAGCTCCGTCATGGACTCCACTGCCAGATCCAGCTGTCCTTGCTTCCAGTGGGTAAGAGCCAGATTGATCTTTGCATTGTTCTTTATTTTCGGCTTTCCGGGGAAAAACACAAGCAGCTTGTTGAAGAGTTTCTCCGCTTTGTCAAATTGTCCGGATCGAAGCAGCAAAACTCCATATGCCATTTGATAATTGGCGTTGGTGACACTGTGCTCCTCCGCTTTTTGATACCATTTCAAAGCCTCTTCCGTCTTTCCTCTGGAATGATTGTAAAATCCCCGAAAGCCATAAAAATTTCCGATTAACCCCATTGTTCCATTCTCCTTCTCATTTTTTCCATCAAACGTTGTCTGCGATGAAGCAATTCTGCCTGAAGCCGTTTTGAACCAATATCGGAATCGGAAAATCGGTTCGCCAGCCGTATCGCCTTTTCCGTGCACTCCAGGGCCCCCGGGAAGTCCTTCTCCTGGTGTTCCAGAAATTTTGCCATTTCAATAAGCGGAAAATACAGGGAACTGCCCTCCTTCCCTGCAAGATCCGCCCAAAGTTCCATAGCTTCCTGAGGTCCCCTGTACCGCTTTGTCAGATAAGCAAGCCGTTTTTTGGCATGTAAAACGAAGGGATGCGGCGACAGGCCAATACATTTCCGATAACAGACCTCAGCCTGCCGGATGCGATGTGCTCTTTCCAGTTCCTTGCCAATACCCAGCAGCTCACAGGCATCCCGATCGGTCTCCGGGTCATGATACAACACGGCAAAATGCACCAGCAAGGCAGCCATTGCTGCAATGTCCCATTCATTGTGCTGAAGGACCTGCCGCATTTTCCCGGGAGCGTGCGATTTCAGAAAATCAAGGTAGATATCGGGAATCATGGAACCGGGAATATCATCTGTCCGGTGTTGGGATAAAATCTCTTTCTCCAATGTGGACAAAGTGCAATCCGGAAGGCGGGCACCCCATAAGCGCCTGGCGACAGGAAGCAGATCCAGGTGGGCATTCACCCAATGAATTGGCGGAACTCCGGAAAGAATCATCCGGCTCTCCAGCAAAGGCCAGTCAAAGGACTTTCCGTTGAAGGTAACAAGGATTGAATGTCGTCGCAATTGATCCGCCACCGCCTGAAGCATGGGAACTTCTTCATCAAAGTCCCGCATCAGGTACTGATCCACCACCAGTCCCTTTTCCCCCACATACCCCAGTCCCACCAAAAATGCCACGGTCCCGGACCCTCCGGCCAGTCCTGTCGTCTCCGTATCCAAAAAGACAAGATCCTTCGGGCACAAGTCCCGATCCAGACGGGTCCACCAGAAACTGTCCGTAAAGACAGCATTCTGAAGATCGTACAGAGGAATCCTCCCATAACTTTCTTCATATCCGTATATTGTCTGTTTACGTACAAACACCCCATCCGGTCCCGAAGCAACAGTCCCGCCAAGACGGTCTCTGTCCAGCCGGCTCTCCGGGTCCGGACTGCATTCCTTGCCTGAATTCCCGCCTTGTTCCGGATTTGACATGCCCTCCGCTCCTGCGCCCCGGGCGGTTGTTCCCGCACCCCGGACGGCTTCCGACTTACCGGGAAGGGCGCTGGATTTCATGGCCCTCAGTTTGCTCTTCAGGTTGGCTATCATCCAGAATCCCTCCCAATATCGTCAATGCCAGCGCTTTGCCGTTTGTCGTTACCTCGGCGGCAGGTCCGATGCATGCGGGGCAGCCGTTTTCGCATCCGCAGCCGGACAGAACTTCCCGGGCCCTGCGGAACAGCTCCAGATGCATTTCATACAGCCGTTTGCTGAAGCCGATTCCTCCGGGACAGCTGTCATAAATATAAATGGTGGGCTTTTTTGTAAAGGGCGACTTTACATGGTAAATCACATGAATGTCACTGGGATCACACATAAGATAAAGCGGTGCAATCTGGCCCAGCACATTGGCAATGCCCATCAGTGCATTTTGCAGATCATCCTGGCTTTTGATCCCGGCAGGAATCTCATTCCATGTCGCCCAATAGGCCGTTGTCTGCAGTTCCAGTTCGGGCAGCCGCACCGGGCCCCATCCCAGGTTTTCATGGGTATCAAATTTGATCTTCTTGAACATGGTCACCAGGGAAGTCACCATGACATCTCCATAGCTTCTGCCTGTCCTGCCATCCTCCTCCGATTGAAAGACATCCAGCACCTTCAGGGTAACGGCCAGATTGGCATCGGTATAATAATCCACATCCACTTTTCGGACATAGGCCTTTTTCTCCGCAAAGTCCAGCTTCTCCACCTGATACTGCGTTCCTTCGTGAAGATAGATCGCCTCCTCATGAAGCAGCTGAGGCGCACTGAATCGATCCATCTCTCCTATGACCCGGCGCTTTGGCTTGGTGATATCAATGATAACGAAATTTTCATCGGCAGCACTGCGAAGGCTTACGGCGTTGGCGGGGAATTGATCGGCCACCCAATGCCATCGGCCGCCTACATGGTGAAGCACCTTTTCCTCCTCCAGATAAGCGAGAATGGGATCCAGCGTGTCCGTTCCAAAGGTCTCCCCATCCTCAAACGGCAGCTCAAAGGCGGCGCACTTGATATGGGACATCAGGATATACAGGTTATCCGGATTGATGAGCCCATACTCCGGGCTGGACTCCAGAAAGAATTCCGGATGCCGGATGATGTACTGATCCAGGGGATTGCCGGAGGCAACCATCAAAGCGACGGAAGTATCGCTTCTGCGCCCCGCGCGCCCGGCTTGCTGCCAACTGCTGGCTATGGTGCCGGGATAACCGCACATAATGCATACCTGAAGCTTTCCAATATCGATCCCCAGCTCCAGCGCGTTGGTGCTGACCACTCCCAGTATCCGGCCGGCACGAAGGCCATGCTCAATCTCCCGTCGTTCCTTCGGCAGATAACCGCTGCGATATCCGCGGATGCGGCTGGAGGAACCGGGCTTGTCCCGCACCACCCTCTTCAGATACATCACCAATACTTCCACAGACAGACGGCTCCTGGTAAAAACAATGGTCTGTATGCCATTTTTCAGAAAGTCAGCCGCAAGATTCCGTGTTTCCAGAAGAGAGCTCCTGCGGATACCCAGCTGCCTGTTCACGATGGGAGGATTGTAAAAAATCAGATGCTTCCTGCCGGAAGGCGCGCCGTTCACATCCACCAGTTCCGCTTCCTGTCCGATGATCCTCTCCGCCAGTTCCTTTGGATTGGCTATGGTGGCGGAGCAGCAGATATACTGGGGATGTGAGCCATAAAAACGGCAGATACGGTTCAGGCGGCGAAGAACATTGGCTATATGGCTGCCAAATACGCCGCGATAGGAATGAATTTCATCAATGACAACATACTTCAGATTTTCAAACAGCTTAACCCACTTGGTATGATGGGGCATAATCCCGCTATGAAGCATATCGGGATTGGTTACGACGATGTGCCCTGCCTGCCGGATGGCCTTCCGGGCGCCGACAGGAGTATCCCCGTCATATGTATAGGTTTTGATGGGATGATCCAGCAACTCCAGCATCTCGTGCAGTTCACTGACCTGATCCTGGGAAAGTGCTTTTGTGGGAAACAAATACAACGCCCTGGTATCGTCATTTTGCAAGATCCCATTGACGACAGGGAGGTTATAGCAAAGGGTTTTCCCGGACGCCGTAGGGGTAACCACCACGACATTCTTTCCCTGCAGCACCAGATCGATCGCCCTGGATTGATGAGAGTACAGCTGATGGATGCCTCTCTTTTTCAGAACGTCCAGTAATTCCGGCTGCAGGCCCCTGGGAAAAGGGCCGTAGGCTGCTTCCCTGGGCGGGATCTCCTTCCACCCTGTAACATTCTCCATAACAGCCGGATTACTGCGTATCTGATCCACCAATTGATCGATATTCATGATGGCATCCCCTCATTCCCCCAAGTCGTCTTTCTATCATTATATCCATTTTTCCTGCGGGAATCAAACCCCTTTTATGGATACGCCGCTTTTGTAGATACGCGATGTGGGAAACGGAATGCAGTTACTGTGCCATCTGCAGCTTGCTGTGGGTTACACGGTTCAGAAACTGCTTTGTCCGATCCTCCTGCGGATGATCGATCACCTGGGAAGGCGATCCCTCTTCCACAATCACTCCACCGTCCATGAAAATAACATTGCTTGCCACTTCCCTTGCAAATTCAATTTCGTGAGTGACGACGATCATGGTCCGCCCGTCCCGGGCAACGGATTTCATAACATCCAGAACCTCTCCGACCAATTCCGGATCCAGCGCGGAGGTGGGCTCGTCAAACATCATCACGTCCGGATCCAACGCCAGTGCCCGTGCAATTCCCACCCTTTGCTGCTGTCCGCCGGATAGCTGGCTGGGGTAATAGTCCAGTCTGTCTTCCAGCCCAACCTTTTCCAGGTACGACACGCTTTTTTCATAAGCCTCCTTTTTATCCATCCTTTGAGCTGTAATCAGCCCTTCCATCACATTTTCCACCGATGTCTTATTGCGGAACAGGTTATAGTGCTGAAATACCATTGCCGTTCTTTTCCGAAGCTCGTTAATCTGTTTCCGATTCGTTTTGCCGACTTCCACCGTGAGCCCGCCGATATGAATCTTGCCTTTGTCCGGCTTTTCGAGGAAATTGATGCAGCGCAGCAAGGTGGATTTCCCGGAACCGCTGGGCCCGAGGATTACATAGACTTCCCCTTTTTTCACACGAAATCCGATTCCCTTCAGAACTTCGTTTTCATTATAAGATTTGTGCATGTTTTTTATTTCGATCATGCCGTCATTCCTCCTTCATATTTGTTTAATCTTTTCTCCATCACGGAGACTCCCTTTCCTACCACCAGACAGATCAGCCAATAAATGATTGCCGAGTCAATATAGACTTCAAAAAACCGCAGGTTTCTCGCGCCGACGATTTTAGCCTGGCCCATAATATCCACCACAGCAATGATGAAGGCCAGGGAAGTATCCTTCAGCAAACTGATAAAGGAGTTGCCAAAATTGGGCAATGCAATGGTCAATGCCTGTGGAAATACAATGCGGACCATTGCCTGTAGCCGGCTCATTCCAACGGAATAGGCGGCTTCCAGCTGACCTTTGTCCACAGCCTGAATCGCGGAACGAATCGTTTCCGACAGATAGGCTCCGGTATTCAGGGAAAATGAGACATATACAAAAACAATGGCGGGAATATTGCTCACATCAACATTCCATTGATAATGACCTTGCATAAATCCCAGTATCTTCGGAATTCCATAATAGGACAGATACATCTGCACCAGCAATGGAGTTCCCCGGATAAAGGAAACATAAAAGGATGCAAGCCATTTCAGCACCGGAATCCGGTAGATCTTGACCAATGCCGTGATCAGACCAATGATCAGGCCAACAAGCATGGAAACAAGCGATATCATTAAGGTAACGGGCGCATAGCGGAGGATTTCAGGAAAGGATTTCACCATGTATTTTACATCCAGTAATTCACTCGAGCTTTCCTTCTTTTCTTCTCCGGCTTGCTGCTGGTCCTGTTGCTCCACTGCTGTAAAGTCCTCACCGAACCACTTAGTGGAAATTTTCGACAAGGTCCCGTCGGCTCTCATTTCCGACAACGCTTCGTCCACTTTGGACCGCAGTCCCTCCGAATCGCTTCCCTTCCGGAATACAAAATAGGACGGGACGGTTATAACCGGCTCCCCTGTCGTCTTCAGCTTCAATCCAAGCTCCTTGATATGTTCCTTTGCGATGACCTTGTCATTGATGGTTGCGTCCAGCCGGCCGGCTTCTATGTCCTGCAGCACGGAAGAAATATTGCCCTCATAGTATTCAATGGAAATGGGGCTGCCATGCTTCCTGTTATATTTCTCCAGTATCTGGGCAAAGGTCGTCCCCACCGATACCCCTACCTTTTTGCCTTTCAGATCATCCATGGTCTTTATGGTGTCATTGTTGTCGCGGACGATCAGACTGGCGACGGAATTAAAATAACTATTGCCCGGGAAAGAATATTTTCCTTCCCTTTCCTCATCCTTCGAAATCTGATCCGCGATCATATCGTATTTTCGGGATTCCAATCCCAGAAAAAGACTGTCCCACTGAGCGGCGACATAGCCAAACTCCACGTCGTCCAGGCGCTTATCGATTTCCTTTACCACATCAATGTCATACCCTGTCAGTTGGTTCTTTTCATCCTTATAATTAAACGGCTGATACGTTCCTTCCGTCCCAACGACGACTTTCCTCACGCCCCCGCTCTCCTTAGAACGATTCGACGTAGAAGGGTTTTTTTGCGATGCACATCCTGTCAGTACCGTGCATAAAAGCAAAAAAAGGATGACTGCTTTTCGCAAACGGTTTTTTTTGTACACAAATGAAGCCCCCTATAAATATCACATTTATTACGTGCAATGTCTCACGGAGGATATAAAAATGGATCAACCCGGTCAATAAACGCTGAAACAAGTCTTGCTGTCCAAAAAAGTATTTAAGTATTCATCTGAATTTCTCTTCCCATTCTACCGATAGAATACACAGGAAGATATTATGCGGTCGGGCGCAGCAGGAGCAAACGGAACGTCGTAAGCAAATAGAGGTAAGACATGGGTAAAAAACAACCATATGAACAGAAAAAGGCTGTTGAGAAGTCTCTGCAGCCTTTTTGATATAAAAAATAAGCTTCACGTAAACCTGTCACTTCTCTATCAACGCTTACGAGGTTAGCTGACGGATTCGGATCGATTGGATTGACCCTACCCAGGTATCATCGGGCTGATACCCGGGATTCACCCCATGTTCGGTTTCCCCGTTCTTGCGATTCAGCGGTTCAAGTAGGATTACCTGCAATTAACCATTATTCTTCATTGGAAACATATCCGGAAAGTCCCGCCTGTCCAGGCACTTTTGCAAACTGTCTGGCACGGCTGGTTTCATTTTAACACTCCAGGATATCTTTCACACTGAGTTAATCCTTTCGCACTGCAACGTTTAGTATATAATAACACTTGATTACAAAAATGTCAAATTCCCAAATTCAATCGATAGCGTCAATTTACTGTAGGGAAAGAAAGAATAGAGACATCCTGAAATATTTC
>ENA-UOOI01001117-UOOI01001117.1-fermentation-metagenome-genome-assembly--contig:-NODE-1117-length-29868-cov-68.322678_pt1 | contig 29868 bp, 23 predicted proteins | sample MGYA00245779_ERZ724027 | MGnify/ENA primary metagenome ERZ724027 (study PRJEB28704, sample SAMN03018318) | fermentation metagenome | biome: anthropogenic terrestrial biome; feature: soil...
GCGGCACAATTTTAGCCGAAATAGACTAGTCTCTTGATTTTTCAAACGAGGCCTAGTGAATAACAGGAAAAATTCCAACGGCCACCAATGTCGCCACACCGAGCAAAGGCACGATATAGTCGGTGATGAGGGGTCTGAAGATCACCGCCGGGTCGTCCACGCCGGCCAGGCCGCATGAAATGAAAATCGGCGACGAGCTTGGAGGAGATGCTCCCTCGGTAGAAATACAGATCATAAATGCGGCTACCGCGGCAATCGGGCTTACGCCCGCACCGACCATGATGGAATAGGCCACCTGCCCCACCGCAGCAGTCGTCGCAACAGCGCTCAAAGGGCCCGCCACAAGCGCCACCATGATGCAGGTTAGAATGATCATGATCAAATTGGGCAGAGAAAGGGAATTCAGCACTACCTTCAAATCACGGTCAAACCCAACCATCGTCAGAACCTTACTGGCAGCCAGGGCAAAAAGCAGAACTCCGCCAACCGTAGTGAAAGTCTGCTGGCTCCCTTTTGCAAGGCCGACCCACTCGCCTGCCTTATGGGGCAGATTCTTTCTGCCGATGATCAGGCAGATCACACTGACGAGGATAGGAACCCAAAGAACGATATTGATGGAACCTACGCCGGCCTTCCCAAAAGATTTCACAGAGGTCAGAAAGGCCGCGATGGGACCCATCGTCAAAAACAGCGGAATTGCAATCCCGACTAACATCAGCAAGGACATCCAGTTGTCCCGGAAAGACTGTTTCATTGGCTTAATCTGGTCTTCCGGCACCGGCTGCACGTGATACTCCCTTGCATACAGCCATACCCGCAGCAGGCGGTAAAGGAAGGTCCAGGCGCCTGCACAGAGCACCGCGATATATGCCTGACTGATGGTCATTGCTTTCGAAACCTCGGCGAGGCCGACCAGCAGGAACATCGCGGTGCAGGACGGCATGGCCTGCCCGACCCCGGCGTTCCCCGCATTCATTGTGGCCGCCACTTCCTTGGGCCAGCCGCTTTCTTTCATCCACGGAACGGTGATGGCGCCGACAGTGGAGCAATTCGCAATTGCATTGCCCGAAACCAGGCCGAACAAAAAGCTGGCACATGTGGACACATAAGCCGCGCCGCCCTTTACCCGCCCGATCAGGGAATTCAGCAATTCAACCAGATGGGCGATGATCCCCGTTTTCGTCATGATAACAGCCATCAGCAAAAAGAGCATGGTTGCCAGAAAAGAGCTTTCCTTTGCCGCCGAAACCAAAGAGACTGCCAGAGTATTCGGCAGAGCAGTGATCCCTTTGAACAGTGCGACAATGATCAGACCGACTCCCATTGCTTCTGCAATGTTCCTTTTCAACAAAAGCATCCACACGAGAATCGAGATGATATAAATGACAAATGCCCATATTCCTATTCCGATTACCATAATGGCCCTCCTTCCCAGAAGTTCATCTGATAAATTTCCCCTGGATGATTTCCACCTTTTTCTTCTCCAGAGTCTCGTCGACCCATTGGCGTTTCGCCGCGCCGTTTTTGGCCGCGGCCACCTTGCCGGCGTCCATCTCGGCGTATTTGGCCGCTGCCTCCAGAATCTGCGCCGCGTCCTTCCTGGGAATGACGATGACGCCATCCCGGTCGCCCAGCACGATGTCTCCGGGCATCACGGCGATGTTGCCGATGGAAATAGGGACGTTGATCTCCCCGGGCCCCTCCTTATACGGGCCGCCCGGCGTGGAGCCGGTGGCGTACAGGAACATATCCATCTGCGACAGCTCATCGATATCGCGGATGGGTCCGTCCAGCACAATGCCGCCGACCTTGCGGGTGCACTGGGCATAAACCGCCATGATCTCCCCCATCAAAGAATGGGTCCGGTCCCCGTCGTTCGAGACGATGATGACGTCGTTGCTTCCGGCCAGATCCAGAGCCTTGTGCAGCATCAGGTTGTCGCCCGGGCGCGCTTTCACCGTCAGCGCGGCCCCCACCATCGCCGGCTTCTTCGGGCTGCTGATCAGGCGGATCTGAGAGTTCAGCGCGCAGGAGCGCCCCATCGTGTCGGCCACATTTGCCGCGGGCAGCTTTTGAAAGCCCTCCATTACTTTTTCGTCCGGCAAATCACGTTCCAGAAAAATCCGATTTCCTACACTCATTATTTTTTCTCCTTTCCTTTGATGATTGGACTGATCAGATCGCGCAGCTCCGGCACGACGGAACGCAGGGGACGGCCGCAGAAAAAGTCGTCTATGTTCTCCGCGCATGTCAGGGATGCACGGCCGGAAGCCTCTTTTGTCGCCGCGCCGATGTGGGGCGCGGTCAGCACGTTATCCATCCCGAGCAAAGGGTTATCCTTTTGAAAGGGCTCGTCGTGCAGCACATCCAGGGCCGCCCCGGCGATCTGCTTTTCCTCCAGCGCGCGGATCAGCTCCGGCTCATCCACAATGGACCCGCGGGCGGTATTGATGAGAAAAGCGGTCTTTTTCATCATGGAAAATTCCCGCCGGCCAACGCTGTTGATGGTTTGTTCCGTTGCCGGGACGTGGATGGAAACGTAGTCGCCGGCGCGGAAAATCTCGTCCCGGTCCTGTGTCGGCTCGATGTAACCGGGCAGGCTGCCGCTCTGATACGGATCAAAGGCAATCACTTTCATGTCAAAGCCCAAAGCCGCTTTTTTCGCCACCAGCCTGCCGATATTGCCCAGGCCCAAAAGCCCCAGTGTCTTTCCATAAAGCTCCGTTTTGGGGACCTTGAACTTCGCATAGCTGTAATCCTGCTGATAGAGCTTCTGAACCAGCTTGAAGTTCCGGGCGCAGTAGAGCATATAGAAAATCGCCAGCTCGGCCACCGAAATGCTGTTGACACCCGGCGCATTCATCACCAGGACATTATGCCTGCGGGCCGATTCCAGGTCGACCCCGTCATACCCGGCGCCGTGCCGGGCGATCACGCGAAGCTTGGGCGCGTTTTCGAAAATTCTCGCCGTAATTTTCGCGGTGCGGACGATCATGGCGTCGCAATCCGCGATATCGGCGATGATGTCCTCCTCTTTCATCCCCCTTCCCTCGATCACCTCGTAACCGTGATCCTGCAGAAAATCATACCCCTCCTTTAAAATTGGCTGCGGTACTAATACCTTATAAGCCATTCTTTGTCCTCCTTTCTTGTTCTACTCAATAAAGAGAGCAATTCATATGCCAATTGTTCTATTTTCAATAAAATTAATTGAAAAAATTTTAAAATAACAGTAAATTCCATGCTTATTTTCCACGATTCTTTGTTTTGATTCAAAAAATATTTTCTTTTTTATCATTAACAATTTCATCAATCATGATAATATCATTTAAATGAATTTCATTGAATTTCATTTTCGAAATGCAGAAGAGAAAGAAGGGTTTCCATTGGAAAAAGTCAAAGACATCATGATTTTTTCCGCTTCGGATGTTTTCACCGCCGCCAGCCGGCAGATTATCGTCAAGCGGCGTCTGAGCAGGCGGGTGGGCATCATCGAAGCCACCGGCCGGAATACCGTCCGGAACGCCCAGAAGGCCGCCGCTTCCGGAGCAAAGATTCTGATCGCCCGGGGCAGGAACGTCCGGCTGCTGAAAGAGCATGTGTCCATTCCGGTGGTGGATGTCCCCTATCTTTTTGAAGAGATCTACGAATCCGTCCACACGGGATGCTGTGCGCCGGAGGAAAGCGCGCTGGTGGGGTTCGACAATGCATACGACACGATGATGTACTTCCGCCAGATCTCCGGAACCGATGTGCAGGTCATCGGCCCCAAATCGCCGGACACCATCGAACAGGACATCATGAGCGAGCTTCGGCCCGACATCCGGGTCCTGATCGGCGGCTTCACCGTGAAACAGGTTGCCGACGCCCATCATCTGCGCCATGTCATGCTGCGGGTGCGCACCAGCAACGTGGAGATGGCCATCGACCGGGCACTGAACATCCTGATGTCGCTGGAAGCGAGGGACGAATACCTGCAGACGATATTGGCCACCGTCAACGGTACTCCCGACGCGATCCTCAACTTTTCCCGTTCCGGCGAGCTTCTGTTTCAGAACGACAACGCCAAGGCCCTGTTCCGGAACCGGACGCCGGGAGAGATCCTGGGGCTGCTGTTCCCTGAAACAGAGGCGAAACAGGTTCTGAGCCAGAGGGATGCGCCCTACAAAACCATTGTGAACCTGTTCTCCCGCGTTTATTTTGTAAACTGCAAACCCATCATTGTCAATTCCCAGATCAAAAGCGTGGTCGTCATCGTCGGCAGCGGAAACCGGATCCAGTCCGCGGAAAAACAGATCCGCATCAAGCTGAATGAAAAACGCCCCGCCGCCAAGTACACGTTTGAAGATATCGTGGGCAAAAGCGCCGCGATCAGGGAAACGATCCGTCTCGCGAAAAAATACGCCAGAAGCGGCAGCGCCGTCCTGATTACCGGAGAAACCGGAACCGGGAAAGAAATCTTCGCCCAAAGCATACACACCTACAGCAAACGGGCGGAAGAGCCCTTTGTGGCCATCAACTGCGCGGCGCTTCCGGAATCCATTCTGGAAAGCGAACTGTTCGGCTATGTAAAAGGGGCCTTTACCGGGGCCAACAAGGAAGGGAAAATGGGGCTGTTCGAGTGGGCGCACGGGGGGACCGTGTTCCTGGACGAGATCGGCGAGATGGACATCAACGTTCAGGCAAAGCTGCTCCGCGTGCTTCAGGAAAAGGAAATCAGCCGGCTGGGGGACAACCAGACGATCCCGATCGACGTGCGCGTGATCAGCGCCACCAACAAGGATCTGGAGGCGCTGGTGCGGGAAAAAAAATTCCGCGAGGACCTGCTCTACCGGCTGAACGTGCTGGAGCTGCACCTGCCCCCGCTCCGGCAGCGAAAAGAGGATATCCCCAGCCTGATCGGCCACTATCTGGCGGCGAACTGCCATGGGGTATCCTTCAGCGAGGATGCGGTCAGGCTGCTCCAGGAAGGAAATTATCCGGGAAACATCAGGCAGCTCTTCAATCTTCTGGAGCGCGCCGTCACCCTTTCCGACAGCACCCGGATCCGCCCGGAACATCTGGCAGGCATTCTCCGCCGGGAGGCGGAGGAAAGCCCTTCCTTCCAAGCGGCGCCGCCTGCTCCCAAAGGCTCGACGGCGGCGTACGAGCGGGAGCAGATCCGGAAGCTTCTGGAGCGCAGCAAAGGCAGCAGGGCGCGGGCAGCCACAGAGCTGAATATCAGCACGACCACCCTTTGGAGGAAGATGAAAAAATATCATCTGATCCCGTAGAAGATAGTTCAGGCAGAGGAAGCATGGGAATTTTGCGCAAAATTCCCATGCTTCCTCTTTTATTGGTGTTTTGCGGCAGCTTGATTCAGTCGAAAAACAATAGCGCTTCCCTTTTAACAGAGGCTTGCTCGATTCTCTGCCCATTTCTACTTGCGGCAACTGATCCAAAAAAATGCGGGACTAAAGATTCCATTTTATAAAATTTTCAGAAAGGATTGAACCGTATGTAAAAACAGGCTATAATTATATGGAAATCCAATTTTGAATTGTCGGAATTGTCCAAAGGATTCCAGCCGGGCGTTGCCGCCGAGGTTGTTTCCAATATTACCCTGCTGCCCCGCCGGGGCAAGTTGAAAGGAGTTTTACCAAGTGAAGCAGTATCATGCAAAAAACATTTTGAACATCGCGATCGCGGGTCACAGCGGCTCGGGAAAGACCACGCTGGCGGAAGCATTGCTGTTTTTATCTGGCTCTTCCGACAGGCTTGGCAAGGTTGCGGACGGAAACACGGTCTGCGACTTCGATCCCGAAGAAATCCGCAGGAAAACGACCGTCGGCACGGCGGTGGCGTCGCTGGAATGGAAGAACTACAAGATCAACCTGATCGACTCCCCCGGCCTGTTCGATTTCGAGGGCGGCAGGTGCGAGGCCGTGCGCGCGGCGGATTCGGTGCTGATTACGGTCTCGGGGAAATCCGGCGTCGGCGTCGGCACGGAAAAGGCGGTGGCCGCGGCGAACGACCGGGGCCTCGCGAAGATCTTCTTCGTAAACGGCCTGTGCGACGAAAGCGCGCGGTTCTACCGCGTGTTTGAAGACCTGAAAGCCAGCTTCGGCCCGTCGGTCTGCCCGGTGGTGGTTCCGTACATCGTGGACGGAAAGGCCGACTGCTACATCAATATCCTGGAATACAAGGCCTACCGCTACGGGGAGAACGGCTCGCCCGCGGAGGTTCCCATGCCCGACATGGGCGACCGGCTCGACGGCCTGCGCACCGCGATCTACGAGGCGGTGGCCGAAACGAGCGAGGAAATGTTCGAGAAATATTTTTCCGGCGAGCAGTTCACCCCCGAGGAAGTGATCGTCGGGATCAGCAAGGGCGTGAAATCCGGCGCGATCAGCCCGGTGTTCTGCGGCGACGCCCAGCTCACCTACGGCATCGAGCAGCTGCTCAACGGCCTGATCTGGCTCGCGCCCACCGCCGCGGACAAAAGCGGCGAGCTGGGGCTGGATGTCAACGGGGACCCGGTGGAGCTTTCCGTCAACGAGGACGGGGCGGCCGCCGCGATCGTTTTCAAAACCGTGGCGGACCCGTTCGTTGGCAAGCTTTCCTATCTGAAGGTGATCTCGGGGAAGGTCTCCACAGAAGCGCCGCTCATCAACATGCGCACCGGCAACACCGAACGCATCGGCAAAGTGGTGTTCCTTCGGGGCAAAAAGCAGGAGGACGCAAAGGAGCTGTGCGCCGGGGACATCGGCGCGGTGCCGAAGCTTCAGAACACCAACACCGGGGATACGCTCTGCTCGCCGCTGCGCAAGGTGACGCTGCAGGGCCTGGAATACCCCAACCCCACCCTTTCGATGGCGGTGATCCCCAAAAACAAGGGCGAAGAGGATAAGGTGGCCCAAGGCATCACCCGGCTCTCGGAGGAAGACCCCACCATCCGCTTCTCCACCAACACCGAAACGCACCAGATGATCCTTTCGGGCCTTGGCGAGCAGCATCTGGATGTCGTCATTTCCAAGCTGAAAAACAAATTCGGCGTGGAAGTTTCGCTGACAAAGCCGCGCGTCCCGTACCGCGAAACCATCCGCAAGAAGGTGCAGGTGCAGGGGCGCCATAAAAAGCAGACGGGCGGCCACGGGCAGTTCGGCGACGTGTGGATCGAGTTCGAGCCGTGCAGCAGCGAGGGGCTGGAATTTGCCGAGCGCGTCGTGGGCGGCGCGGTGCCGAAGGGCTTCTTCCCGGCGGTGGAAAAGGGCCTGCGCGAATGCATCCAGAAAGGGCCTCTCGCGGGCTACCCGGTGGTTGGGCTGCGCGCGACGCTGTACGACGGCTCCTATCACCCGGTGGACTCTTCGGAAATGTCGTTCAAAATGGCCGCCGCCGTCGCCTATAAAGCCGGGATGCCGCAGGCGAACCCCGTCCTTCTGGAACCGATCGGCACGCTGAGCGCCACCGTTCCGGATGCCAACATGGGCGACGTGATGGGTGAAATCAACAAGCGCCGCGGCAGGGTTTTGGGCATGGAGCCGGCGCAGTCCGGCTGCCAGACCATACAGGCGGAAGTCCCCATGGCGGAAATGTACGACTTCACCACGTTTATCCGCCAGGTGACACAGGGCCGCGGCAATTTCACCTTCGACTTCGCAAGATACGAAGAGGCTCCTCCGCAGGTGGCGCAGAAGGTTATAGAAGAGGCAAAAAAAGAAAACGAAGACTGATTTTTGGGGGCGGACAGATTTTGCAGTCCGCCCCTTGTTATGCGGCGGCGCCCCAAGGTCTGTTCTACAGAAACGGCGTCTTGGAAGGACGGTACGGCTGTGATACAATAAGGAATGAAAATTTCTTGCCGGTTTGGTCCGGCCTTGTTTGAGCAATCAAAAAGGCGGCGGATTTCAGTCCCTTGGGGTCAAACAAGGCCCAGGGCCAACGGCCAGTTCAAGGGGGATCAAATGACACTTCAGCAGCTCAGATATGTGATACAGATCGCACAGACAGGATCGTTCCATATGGCCGCGCAGCATTTTTTTATCACGCAGCCCAGCATTTCCAAGGCGGTTGCCGAACTGGAAAAAGAGATGGGGATTTTGATTTTCCACCGCACCAACCGCGGCGCGACGCTGTCCGAAGAAGGAACGAAGTTTTTGGCTTACGCCCGGCAGGTGATCGAGCAGGCGGAGCTGCTGGAGCATCAGTACAAGCAGAACACGCCCGTCCGGCGGGTTTTCGCGATCTCTTCCCAGCACTATGCCTTCGTGGTCAACGCGTTTGTCGCGCTGGTACGGGAGTACGGGCAGGCCCAGTATGAATTTTCCCTGCGCGAATCGCGGACATTCGATATCATCGAGGATGTCTGCACAGGGCGCAGCGAGCTGGGAATCCTCTATCTGAGCCGTTTCAACCACGAGGTTCTGCAGCGCATCCTGCAGGAAAACGATCTGCGCTTTGTGCCGCTTTTCACGGCGACGCCGCATGTCTTTGTCAGCAGCAGAAACCCGCTGGTGAAAAAGGAGCAGGTGACGCTGGAAGATCTGGCGGATTACCCCCGGCTGACCTATGAGCAGGGGATCAACAACTCCTTTTATTTTTCGGAGGAACTGCACAGCGTGGAGTTCAGCCCGAAGAACATTGTGGTCTCCGACCGCGCCACGCTGTTCAACCTGCTGATCGGCCTTGACGGGTACACCATTTCGTCCGGCATCCTCAGCCGGGATCTGAACGGGGACGACATCGTCGCCATTCCGCTGAAAAGCGAGGAACGAATGGACATCGGCTATCTCTGCGGTGAAGGCAGCCAGCTCAGCACGATCGGGGCGCGTTATATCACATTGCTGCGGGAATATATCGCTTCTTATCATTTGTGATAGTCTTAAACTATCGATACCGATTAAAATTTGATACTAACGCATCGGTGCGCGCTTATTGTATAATGGAGCCATTCCAAAAACAATAAGGAGATCAAGCTTATGAGCACACAGTTTTCCGTACGCACAAGCGCGCCGTTCCGTTACGACGTCGTCGGCAGCTTTCTGCGGCCGGAGCGCCTCAAAAAGGCGCGGCTGGATTTTTCGCAGGACAGAATCACAAAGCAGCAGCTGGCCGCCGTCGAGGATGACTGCATCCGGGACCTGGTGGAAAAGGAAATCCGGGCCGGCCTGCACTCGGTCACCGACGGCGAATTCCGCCGCAGCTACTGGCATCTGGATTTCATGTGGGGGTTCGACGGCATCGGGCACGTCGAGATGGAGCACGGCTATTTCTTCCACGGCGAGGAGACCCGCGCGGATTCCGCCCGGGTGTTCGGGAAGATCCGGTTCTCCGGGCACCCGTTCCTGAAGCATTATCAATTCCTGCAAAAGACGGTGGACGGCCGGACTCTGACCCGCCAGACGATCCCGGCGCCCGCGCAGTTTTTCGCGGAACTGGTGCGCGCCGAAAACGAACGGTATCTGGATGACGTCTACCCCGACCGCGAGGAGCTTTACCGTGATCTGACGGACGCTTACCGCGGCTTCATCCTCGCGCTTTATGAATCCGGATGCCGCAATCTGCAGCTCGACGACTGCACCTGGGGCATGCTCTGCGACAAAAATTTCTGGAACACCATGGCCGGCGACGGATACAGCCCCGAGAATCTTCAGCAGCTTTACCTGCGGCTGAACAACGGTGCCATCCGGGATCTTCCCGGCGACCTGACGGTGAACACCCATATCTGCCGCGGCAACTACCACTCCACCTGGGCGACCAGCGGCGGCTACGCGCCTGTTGCCAAAACGCTGTTCGGCGGCGAAAACGTGCGGGCCTATTACCTGGAATTCGACGACAGCCGTTCCGGAGACTTTTCCCCGCTGGCGGCGGTTTCCGGCGAAAAGCTGGTCGTTCTCGGCCTGATTACATCCAAGCGCCCGCAGCTGGAGGACAAGGAAAAAATCATCGCGCGCATCCGCGAGGCAAGCGCGTATGTGCCGCTCGACCGGCTCTGCCTCAGCCCCCAGTGCGGCTTTGCCTCGACGGAAGAAGGGAACGTCCTCACCGAGCGGGAGCAATGGGAAAAGATCAGGCTGATCCGGGAAATCGCGGAGGAAGTCTGGGGATAACCGGGCGAGGCCCTCCGCCCCCTTTTTCTTCCCCGTCCGTGCATGACTGCGGATTTTTCCGCATATCTATTGACACAAGGGGGAGAGACTGATGTTTGTGCTGTCTTTTAAAACAAAAAGGAAAAACATTTTTTTGGGTATCCTTCTGGTCGTGGTGCTGGCCCTTGTGGTCACCGCCGCGAATTTCGTGCGCACCGCGCGGAGCGAAGCCACCATGGCCGGAAACAAATACAGCCTGAAGGCCGAGAGCAACGAGGACCGCATCTCGTTTCTCAGGCAGTTCGGGTGGGAGGTCGACCCCGAGCCGGCCGAGATCCGGGAAATCACGATCCCCGAAAAGTTCAACGACGTCTACGAAAAATACAACGAGATTCAAAAGCAGCAGGGGCTCGACCTGACGCGGTATGCCGGAAAGACCTGCAAGCAATGGATCTACGAGATCCGGAATTATTCCGACCGCGGCGCGCCGGTACGGGCCACCATGCTCGTCTACGAAGGGAAGGTCATCGGCGGGGACATCAGCTCCACGCCGGTCGACGGGTTCATGTGCGGCTTCAACGGCGCCGGAGCATCCGGGGAGATCACCCCGTCTTCCGAAGATCCGGGGGGAAACGCCCAAAGCGGGCCCGCTGAGGAAAACAGCGGCATCAATGTAAGCGAAATCCCCACGGCCGCATGGCCCACAGACTGAACGAACGCGCCGCCTTTTCCGGGCGGCGCTTTTTTTGCGTTGACGCGCCGTCCGGCGCAGGATACAATAAAGAAAAGACGTAAAAAAGGAGGGAAGCCTCGATGCCGAAGGAAAGGCTGGACAAGATACTGTCCTCGCAGGGGCTTTGCAGCCGCAGGGAGGCCGGCAACCTGATCCGCCGGGGGCTGGTTTCGGTCAACGGCGCGCCCGCTGAAAACCCGGACCGGAAACTCGACCCCCTGCTCGACGAAATCACGGTGGATGGAAAAAAGCTGGTTTTCCGCCGGTTCGAATACCTGATGATGAACAAGCCCGCGGGCGTTCTGTCCGCCTCGCGCGACAGGCGGGAAAAGACCGTGCTGGACCTTCTTCCCCCGGAGCTCTCCCGGCGCGGCCTTTTCCCGGCCGGCCGGCTGGACCGCGACACCGAGGGCCTTCTGATTCTGACCGACGACGGGGATTACGCGCACCGGATGCTTTCCCCCAGAAGCCATGTGTACAAAATTTATCACGCCGTGCTCGACTTCCCCATTGAAAAAGACGATATCGAAGCCTTTGCCAGCGGAGTGAAAATGAAGGATTTTGTTTCTCTTCCTGCAAAATTGTCCATATTGCCCAAAAGCGAGGCCCCTTATTTGGGCATGCCACCGGAATGTTTTGCGGCGGTGGAAATCCGCGAGGGGAAATTCCACCAGGTAAAGCGCATGTTTGCCGCGCGGGGAAAGACGGTTCTAGCTCTGAAGCGCGTCCGGATCGGCGCGCTCCGGCTGGATGAATCCCTGCTTCCGGGGCGGGCCCGCCGCATGGCGCCAAGTGAGGTTATGGCAGTTTTTCACGGAAATGAGGGCGGTTTTTTATGACTTATTTTTTGCATTTATGAGATTTACCTAAACGGAATATTCAAAATTTGGGTAAAAAAGGTCTGTTCTTTCCCCTGAAATTCTGATAAGATTATAAACGGTTGATGAATGTTGGTTCGGATGATGATCTGAAGAAACCGCCAACCGAATGAGCCGGTCCGGAAGCTTGCAGCAATCCAATCCGGCTTCGCAATTTAGGAAGGAAAATTGCTGTAAAAATTATTTAAAAATCAAAATCCGAAAAATAACAACTCAGAATTTCAGGAGGTTTACTATGGCGAGTCTTTCACTCAGGAATATTTACAAGGTTTATTCGGGCAACGTAACGGCGGTCACCGATTTCTGCCTGGAAATCAAGGACAAGGAATTCATCATCCTGGTCGGGCCATCCGGCTGCGGGAAATCCACGACCTTGAGAATGATCGCCGGCCTGGAGGAAATCACCAAGGGCGAGCTGTACATAGGGGACACCCTTGCGAACGACGTGGCTCCAAAAGACCGCGATATCGCGATGGTATTCCAGAACTACGCGCTGTATCCCCACATGACCGTATTCGACAACATGGCCTTCGGCCTGAAGCTGCGCAAGACCCCGAAAGACGAGATCAAACGCCGCGTGGAAGAAGCCGCGCGCATCCTGGACATCTCTCATCTGCTCGACAGAAAGCCGAAGGCGCTTTCCGGCGGCCAGCGCCAGCGCGTGGCGCTGGGGCGCGCCATCGTGCGCGACCCGAAGGTGTTCCTGCTCGACGAGCCCCTTTCCAACCTGGATGCAAAGCTGCGCGCACAGATGAGGACCGAGATCGCGAAGCTGCACAAAAGGCTGGGGACGACCTTCGTCTACGTGACCCACGACCAGATCGAGGCCATGACCATGGCCGACCGCATCGTGGTCATGAAGGACGGGTTCATCCAACAGGTGGACACCCCGCAGAACCTGTATGAAAACCCGGTCAACGAATTCGTGGCCGGCTTCATGGGTTCGCCGCAGATGAACTTCCTCGACGCCGTGCTCAGCCGCGAGGGGAACCAGTACAGCCTTACGTTCGGCGAATGCACCGTCAAGATCCCGCAGTCCAAAACCGAGGGCGCTTCGCTCGACGATTACGTCGGGAAGTCCGTCACCTTCGGCATCCGGCCCGAGGATGTCCACGACGAGCCGAACTTCCTGGCAAAAGCGCAGGACAGCACGGCAAAGGCAAACGTGGAAGTCACCGAGCTGATGGGCTCGGAAACCTACCTTTACCTGAGCTGCGAGGGAAATCCCATCACCGCGCGCGTAGAGCCCACCTCCACCGCGAAATCCGGGGACAACATCGCGGTCGCGCTGGATATGAGCAAGTGCCATATCTTCGACAAGGAAACGGAGAAGGCCGTATTGAACTGACCCCGGACGGACGAAAGGGGCGGATGAAAAACAGCCGCCGATAAAAAACGATGCCAAACAGGAAAATACGCTTTGACCGGATGAGAGATCCGCCTCAAGGCGTATTTTTTTACGGCGCTTCGGACCGGCAGCCGTGCGGAGCAAGCCGGCCTTCCCGCATTTATGAGGAAAAAAGCAGAAAATTTTCCAGCCTTGCCGGCTCCGCCGGGAGGATAAATGTAAATTTTTTGTAAATCTCCAGCCCTTTTCTTGGATTCCTGTGAAAATCCCGCTTTCAAGGTTGAAATATTCCGAAAATTTGTGTAAAATAGGATAAATATAAATTTTAATTTTTACAAAATGAAAAATCACGGGTCAGCGCGCGTTTCAAAACCGCCAGGGGTACAGAGATATAAGGAAGATCGAAAACTGAGAAGTGAGGGAAAAACATGTCAAACAGACTATTTCAGGGAGTAATCCATCAAATGCGCGATGCAATTGATCGGACGATCGGCGTCATCGACGAGACTTCAGTGATTATCGCATGCAGCGAGCTCGGCAGGATCGGCGAAGTGAACGAAAGCATCACCCCGGAACTCATCGCTTCCCCGAGCCCCTTTGTGGCGGACGGATACACCTACCGTTCCTTCGGCAACCGCCCCCGCCCGGAATACGCCGTGTTCGTTTCCGGCAGCGACAGCGAGGCCGTAAAATATGTCAACCTGCTTGCCGTTTCCTTAAGCAGCATCAAGCAGTATTACGATGAAAAATACGACCGCAGCAACTTTATCAAAAACGTGATCCTCGACAACATTCTGCCCGGCGACATTTATCTGAAGGCCCGCGAGCTGCATTTCAACTCCGACGTGAGCCGCGTGTGTCTGCTGATCAAGATCGCCAACAAATCCGATATTTCCGCCTACGACGTGATTCAGAACCTGTTCCCCGACAAGAATAAGGATTTTGTCATCAACATCAACGAAACCGACATCGCTCTGGTCAAAGAGATCCGCATCGGCATCGAGCCGAAGGACCTCGACAAGCTGGCCGGCTCCATTGTGGATACGCTTTCAAGCGAGTTTTACACCCACTGCGTCGTCGGCATCGGCACCGTGGTCACGGGGATCAAGGACCTGGCCCGTTCGTTTAAGGAAGCGCAGGTCGCGCTGGAGGTCGGCAAGGTGTTCGACACCGAAAAGCCGATCGTCAGCTACGACAATCTGGGCATCGCCCGGCTGATCTATCAGCTCCCCACGACGGTGTGCGAGATGTTCCTGAAAGAGGTGTTCAAGCGCGGCTCCATCGAATCGCTCGACCACGAAACGCTCTTCACCATCCAGCGCTTCTTTGAGAACAACCTGAACGTTTCCGAAACCTCGCGCAAGCTGTTCGTCCACCGCAACACGCTCGTTTACCGCCTGGAAAAAATCAAGAAAATCACAGGGCTGGATCTGCGGGAATTTGAGGACGCCATCGTCTTTAAAGTCGCTCTGATGGTAAAGAAATACCTCTCTTCCAACCCGACCAAATTCTAAAAAAGACAAGAATCGCGACGAATCGATAATAGTTACAAATTTATTACAAATTATTTCTTTTTTAGAATTATAAAAAACCCGCCCATTGGTATTATGTAAACATGCCAGTGGGCGTTGATTTGACCGAAGGGAATCTCAACGATATCTTTTTTATGGAGCGATTTAAGTTGATAGAATTCATGGATGTTTCTAAAACGTACGGAAACGGGACGCAGGCGCTTAGAAACATAAATTTAAAAGTGGATAAAGGGGAATTCGTTTTCATCGTCGGTTCCTCCGGCGCGGGCAAAAGCACCTTTTTAAAGCTGATCATGTGCGAGGAATTCCCAAACAGCGGCGAGATTATCGTAAACGGCCGCAAGCTTTCCACCGTGAAACGCAGGGATATCCCCTATGTGCGCCGCACGATGGGCATCGTCTTTCAGGATTTCCGGCTGATCGACAAAATGACCGTTTACGACAATGTCGCCTTTGCCATGCACGTGGTGGGGGCCGCCCCGCGCGAGATTCGGAAACGCGTCCCTTACATACTGAACCTGGTGGGCCTGAAGGAAAAGGCGGGCTGCCACCCGAACGAGCTTTCCGGCGGCGAGCAGCAGCGCGTCGGCCTGGCGCGCGCGCTGGTGAACAACCCCAGCATGATTATCGCGGACGAGCCCACCGGCAACATCGACCCGGCGCTCTCGTTTGAAATCGTGGGGCTGCTCAGCGAAATCAACCGCCGGGGAACCACCATCCTGATGGTCACCCATGAGCACAGGCTCGTCAAGCATTTCCGCCGCAGGGTCATCGAGATCCACGACGGCGAAATCGTTGCGGACAGCTGCAACATCTCAGTACCGGAGGGTGCCCATGAAAATCAGTAGCGCAAAATACCTGATCAAGGAAGGCGTCAGGAACATCTGGATCAACCGCATGATGTCGTTCGCCTCCATCGGAGTTCTCGTTTCCTGTCTGCTGCTGACGGGCGCGGCGATCCTGTTCTCGCTGAACATCAACACGGCCATGCAGAAGCTGGAGCAGGACAACTCCGTTACCGTATATATGAAGGACGGCCTGCCAACACTCAAATCGATCCAGGTGGGCGAGGAAATCAAAAAGCTGGACAACGTGGAAAGCTGCGAATTCGTGCCGAAGGCCGAGGCGCTCGAATCCATCATGAAATCCATGGGTGACGACGGAACCATCTTCAACAGCCTGGTGGGCAGCGAAAATCCGCTCAACGACGTGTTCAAGGTGTCGCTCGCCGATCTTTCCAAGTACAAGGAGACGGCAAAGCAGATCGGCTCGCTGGACGGCGTGTACAAGGTGCGCGATTACTCGGACATCGCCGCCAAGCTGACCAGCCTGGACCGCCTGGTGACGACCGCCGGATTCTGGATCGTCCTGATCCTGAGCCTGGTGTCCCTGTTCATCATCTCCAACACCATCCGCGTGACGATGTTCTCGCGCCGGCTGGAGATCAGCGTGATGAAATCGGTGGGCGCGACCGACGGCTTCGTGCGCCTTCCCTTTATGGTGGAGGGCATCATCATCGGCGTGTTTTCCGGGGTCCTGTCCAGCGGGCTTCTGGCCCTGGCTTACAATAAGATTCTGCAGAACATCACAAACATCGTGCCGTTTTTCCATCCCATAGGGCTCGGCTCGATCTTCGCAATGATCGTTCTGTGCTTTATCCTGGCCGGCGCCTTATTCGGCGCGGTCGGCGGCGGAATATCCATTGGAAAATACCTGCGAAGAGAAGGAGGAGATTTTATTGGCTGGTAAAAGCTACCACAAGCTGGCCGCCGTGTTCCTTGCGGCCGTCCTTGCCCTGGCCACGGCGGCCGGCCATACCCCGGCCCAGGCCGCCTCGTCCATCAGCAGCCTTCAGCAGAAACAGAGCCAGCTCAAAAAGCAGCAGAACGAAACGGCGGCCAAGCTGAAACAGCTGAAACAGGACAGAAACAAGCAACAGGAATACAAGGAAACGCTGGATACCCAGGCCCAGAACATCCAGAGCCAGATCGACACGATGAACGATCAGATCGGCGCGCTGAACGCCGACATCACGAGCAAGGAAAGCCAAATCGCGGACAAGCAGAAGAATATCGACAAAAATTTCGAGCAGCTGAAAGAGCGGGTGCGCGCGATTTACCTGATGGGTGAATCCTCGAACCTTGAAATCGTTCTCGGCGCGAAAGACCTGACCGACTTTCTGGACAAGGCGGAGCTGATGAGATCCATCACGTCGCACGACTCGGAGATCATCGACAGCCTGAAGACGGACCTTCAGTCCATCAAATCCCAGAAGGAGCAGATCGAGGCGAACCGCCGGCAGGTAGCCGAAGCGAAAAAAGGCCTGGACCAGAAGAACAGCGAGCTGTCTGCCCTGGTGAACGAAAGCAATCAGGTGATCCAGAAGCTGAACAGCAGCGTCGTCGAGGCGAACTCCGAAAACAACCGCGTCGCCGAAGAGCGCAAAAAGGTCGACGCGCAGATCGACCAGTGGTACAGGGATTATTATGCCAGTCTGGGGGACAATAGCGATAACCACGCGAGCGGCGGATACGTCAGCAAGGGCCAGTTCATCTGGCCGGCGCCCGGCACCACGAAGATCACCGCCTACTGGGGCGACGGCCGGGGCCACAAGGGCATCGACATCGCGGGCGCCGGCGCTTACGGCAAGCCGATCGTCGCCGCGGATTCCGGCAGGGTGATGCTGGCCAACCACAGCGGCTGGGGCGGCGGCTACGGGCTCTGCGTCTACATAGACCACGGCGGCGGATACTCCACCCGCTACGGACACGCCAGCAGGGTGGTCGTCAATACGGGCGACATCGTCAAGCAGGGGCAGGTCATCGCCTATATCGGCAGCACGGGGGATTCCACCGGGCCTCACCTGCATTTTGAAATCCGTGTCAACGGGGTCGCCCAGAACCCGATGAAGTGGTTCAGCTGAAATTAAAGGAAGAAGCATTTTATGAGCAAAAAGCTATCGCTCGGCGCGGCCCTTGCCCTGATGATCATCGCGGCGGCCGTCACAATCTCCCTCACCTATGTCTACGCCATGAATCGGTTCAATGAAAAAGTGGCCGACGTCAACCAGCGTCAGGCCATGTACACGAAGCTGAGCGAAATCGACCAGAAGTCGAGGCAGGACTATATCGGGAAGATCGACGAAACCGCGCTGAACGACGGGATCGCGGCGGGGTATATGGCTGGCCTGACGAACGGGAACGGCAAATACCTGTCCGCTGAGAAGTATAAGAGCTATCTGAGCGGAAGCTCCGATAAAAACGTCGGCGTCGGGATCCGCACCATTCAGGATGGCGACGGGAATATGGAGGTCGTCGAGGTCTTCCCGAACTCGCCCGCGGAAAAAAGCGGAATCAAAAAGGGAGACGTGATCCTGTCGATCGACGGGCGCGAAGTGATCCGCACCAGCTACGGGGAGGCGGTCAACAGCCTGGACGGCGCGGCCGGGACGTCCGTTTCATTTTCCATTCTGCGCAAGACGGAAGGCGCGGACACAAAGGATGCGGCCTCCCGCATCACCGTCCCCGTGACGCGCGCGGAATACCGGCGCAGCACGCTTTCTTCCTCCGTCATCAACGGGAACGTGGGCTACCTTTCCATTTCGGAATTCCAGGCTTCCACAAAGGAGCAGTTCACCGACGCGATCAATTCCCTGACCGAAAAAAAGGTCGCGGGCCTTGTGATCGACCTGCGCAATAATTCCGGCGGGGACATGGCGGCGATGGCCGAAGTGCTTGATCCGCTTCTTCCCGCCGGCGGCACCGTGAGCTATGAGGACAAAGCGGGCAAAAAGACCGAGGAGTTCCGCTCCAAGTCCTCCCAGATCCCCCTGCCCGTCAGCGTGATCGTGAACCGGAGCACCTTTGGGGCGGCCGAGCTGTTCGCCGCCGACATCAAGGATTATAAAAGGGGAAAGCTGATCGGGGAGAAAACGGCGGGTTACGGCACGAAGGACGAGGTGCTCCCGCTTTCGGACGGCTCCGCGATCATGCTTTCCGTCGCTTATTACACGCGCATCAACGGGGATGCGTTCAACGGAAAGGGAATCGACGTGGACCTGAAAGCCACCCTGACCGACAGCCAGAAGGAGCTTCTGCTGCGCAGGTCCCTTGCGCCGCTGGATGACCCGCAGGTTCAGACGGCCGTGACGGCGCTGGTCCAGCAGGGCGCGGATGTGGCGCAGATCCCCGGAACGGACAGCGTCTCTTCCGCCGGGGGCGAAAGCGGCGCGGATTCCTCTTCCGGGACAAATAGCCGTTGACAGACCGGTTCCCGTTTACTATAATAGAACTACTGTAAAAAAAGATTTCCGGATAAAGGTGGTAATGGGCAGATGGCAAAGCAGGTCGTTCTGACACGCGAAGGGCTGGAAGCGCTGGAACAGGAGCTGGAGCAGCTGAAATCCGTCAAGCGCAAAGAGATTGCGGAAAAAATAAAGGTTGCCTTGTCTTTCGGCGACCTTTCGGAAAACAGCGAATACGACGAGGCCAAAAATGAGCAGGCCATTATGGAGGCCCGCATCGCGGATATCGAAGTGACGCTCAAAAACGTCAAGGTCATCGACGAGGATGAGCTGGGCAACGAGAACATCCACATTGGCTCCAAAGTGGAAGTGCGGGTGACGCCCGAGGGCAAGCCCTCATCCATCCGCGAATACAAAATCGTGGGCTCCAACGAAGTGAGCCCGCTGGAAGGCAAAATCTCCGACGAATCGGCCGTCGGCAAGGCTCTTCTCGGCCATGGGATCGGCGACAAGGTGCCCGTGGAGGTTCCTGCGGGGATCGTGGAGTACGAGGTTCTTGCCATTTCCAAATGACCCTTGGCTCACGTTGGAAAACAGGAAGCTGCGGGGGCGGGAGTGATCATTTTCACCCTGCCCCGTTTTTTATTATCAGAGCAAAAACGAGAAATTGAAATACGGGAGAGTTACCAATGAGCAACAACACCAAAGAACCGGTACAGGAAGAGCAGGACGAACAGGACCTGAGTGAGCTTTTGAGGATCCGCCGCGAAAAGCTGGCGGCGCTTCAGCAGGAGGGAAAAGACCCTTTCCAGATCACCGTGTGCAAACGCACCGCTTTCGCGCAGGAAATCCGCGACCGCTTTGACGAGCTGGAAAACAAAGACGTCACCATCGCCGGCCGCATCATGAGCTGGCGCCACATGGGCAAGGCCAGCTTTCTGGACCTTTACGACCGCACCGGCCGCATTCAGGTTTACCTGAAGATCGACCAGGTGGGCGAGGACGTCTACCGGGACCTGGCAAACTGGGACATCGGCGACATCGCCGCCGTCTCGGGCTATGTGTTCCGCACTCGCCGGGGCGAAATCTCCATCCACGCCAGAAGCGTCACGCTTCTTTCCAAGTCCCTTCTTCCCCTGCCGGACAAGTTCCACGGGCTGAAGGACACCGACCTGCGCTACCGGCAGCGCTATGTGGACCTGATCGTCAATCCCGAAGTGAAGGAAACCTTCATCAAGCGCAGCAAGATCATCAGGACCATCCGCTCGATTCTGGATGACAAGGGCTATATCGAGGTGGAAACCCCCGTGCTCAACACCATCCCGGGCGGCGCTGCGGCAAGGCCGTTCATCACGCACCACAACACGCTGGACATCGACCTGTACCTGCGCATCGCACCGGAGCTTTACCTGAAGCGCCTGATCGTGGGCGGCATGGAAAAGGTGTACGAGATCGGCCGCCTGTTCCGCAACGAGGGCATGGATGTCAAGCACAACCCGGAATTCACGACGATCGAGCTTTACGAAGCCTACACCGACTACCACGGCATGATGGACCTGACCGAAAAGCTGATCAACGCCTGCGCCAGAGAGGTGTGCGGCACCGAAGAGGTCACCTACCAGGGGGAGCCGGTCAGCCTGAAGCTCCCGTTCCGCCGCCTTTCGATGAACGACGCGATCAAAGAGCAGACGGGCGTCGATTTTCTGTCGTTTGCCGGGGACACGGAAAAAGCGCGCGAAGCCGCGAAGCAGATCGGCCTTGCGCCGAAGCCGTCCGACTCGTGGGGCGACATCATGAATCTGGCCTTCGAGGAGCGCGTGGAAGAGCAGCTGGTGCAGCCGACCTTTATTTACGACTACCCGGTCGAGGTCTCCCCGCTGACCAAACGCAAAAAGGGGGTTCCCCAGCTGGTGGAACGGTTCGAGCTGTTCGCCACGCGCCGGGAATTCGCGAACGCCTATTCCGAGCTGAACGACCCGATCGACCAGCGCGCCCGCTTTCAGCGCCAGATGGAGCTGCGCGCCGCGGGCGACGAAGAAGCCAACATGATCGACGAGGATTTCCTGACCGCGCTGGAATACGGCATGCCGCCCACCGGGGGCATGGGCATGGGGATCGACCGGCTCGTGATGCTGCTGACCGACAGCGCGTCGATCCGCGACGTGCTTCTCTTCCCCACTATGAAACCCAGGGAGTGATACGCTTTGGCACGCGACAGATACCTGTGGAATGCCGGTGAGGAAACCATTCACCGGGAAAACCGGCAGCCTCCCCCGAGCAAAAAAAGCAAATGGGAAAACTTCTGGTACTATCACAAGGCGCACGTGGCGATCGTGCTGATCGTCGCCCTGCTGGCGGGGGAATTCATCCGCGAGATGGTTCTGAAAAGGGAACCCGATTACGAGGTTGCCCTGCTAACGCAGTCCGGTTATTCCGACAGGTTCCTCACGGCCCTGGAAAGCGAACTTGAAAAATACGGCACGGACCTCAACAAAGACGGGCGGGTGTTGGTTCAGGTCAATTCCTATGTGATCGTGACGCAGAAGGGCGTTCAGGTTCAGGACCCGAACGTCCAGATCGCGAGCGTGGCCCGTTTTTCCGTGGATCTGCAGAACGGCCACAGCATGATTTACCTGACGGATGACGCCAATTTTCAGGAAATCAGGAAACAGGGCGAAGCGTTCACCTATGTGGATGGCTCCCTGCCCGCAAAAAACGCAAAGGACGACGGCAACATGCGCGTTCCGTGGGAAAAATGCAGGCTGCTCGCGGATTTTCGGCCGAAACCCGGCGAGGAAGCGAACGCCGCGGAAGAGGCCCGCGCCGTTCAAAGCCTGAAGGGCCTGAGCATCAGCATGCGCGCCATAGAAGGCACCCCGCTGGCCGAAAAAGAGGGAATTCGGGAATATTACACCGCAAGCCGCAGGCTTTTCGAAAAGCTGATCTACGGCCGGTAAGGTGAATTTTTAGGAGGAAAGACAATGAGAAGCGATCTGATGAAAGAAGGTTCCACCCGCGCCCCGCACCGCTCCCTTCTGCGCGCGCTCGGCCTGACCGACAGTGAAATGAAACGCCCGTTCATCGCGGTGGTCAACTCCGCCAGCGACTACATACCGGGCCACCGCCACCTGAAGGAAATCGGCGAGGCGGTCAAGGCCGGAATCCGCAGCGCGGGCGGCGTGCCGTTTGAATTCAACACGATCGGCGTGTGCGACGGCCTTTCCATGAACCACAAGGGCATGAAATATTCGCTGTGCTCGCGCGAGCTGATCGCCGACTCCGTCGAGGTGATGCTGACGGCGCACCCGATGGACGCCGCCGTGTTTATCCCCAACTGCGACAAGATCGTCCCCGGCATGCTGCTGGCGGCCTGCCGCATGAACCTGCCCAGCATCTTCGTCAGCGGCGGCCCCATGCTGCCGGGGCTTCACAACGGCGTGCGCTTCGGCCTTTCGGAAATGTTCGAGGCCGTCGGCAGCTACGCGGCCGGAAAAATCGACGCGGCTGAGCTGACCGAGCTGGAAAACTGCGCCTGTCCCACCTGCGGCTCCTGCTCCGGCATGTACACGGCCAATTCCATGAACTGCCTGTCCGAGGCGATCGGCCTGGCCCTGCCGGGCAACGGCAGCATACCGGCCGTCATGTCCGCGCGGATCCGCCTTGCCAAAGAGGCGGGCGAACGGATCATGGAGCTGTACCGTCAGAACATCCGCCCCGGCGACATCCTGACTGCAAAGGCCTTTGAAAATGCGCTGCGCAGCGAGATGGCGCTCGGCTGCTCCACCAACACGGTCCTTCACCTGACCGCGGTCGCGTATGAAATGGGCGTCGGCCTCGACATCGCCGACATCGACCGCATCAGCCGCGAGACCCCGCAAATCTGCAAGCTGAACCCCGCAAGCCAGGTGTTCATCACCGACCTGAACGAGGTCGGCGGGATCCCGGCGGTTCTGAAGGAGCTTTCCCGCGGCGGCATGATCCACGAGGACTGCCTGACCGTGTCCGGCACGGTCGGCGACCGCCTGCGCCAGGCTCCGGATGCCGACGGGGAAATCATCCGCCGGCTGGGGCATCCGTTCCGCAAAGACGGCGGCATCGCCGTGCTGAAAGGGAACATCGCGCCCGAGGGCGCCGTGGTAAAGCAGGGCGCCGTGGCCCCCGAAATGATGCAGCACAGCGGCCCGGCCCGCTGCTTCGACAGCGAAGAGGAAGCCTCCGACGCGATCCTTTCCGGGAAAATCCGCGAGGGCGACGTGGTCGTGATCCGCTACGAAGGGCCGAAGGGCGGGCCGGGCATGCGCGAAATGCTGACCCCGACCTCCGCGCTTACGGGCATGGGGCTGGGCTCCAGCGTCGCGCTCATCACGGACGGGCGCTTTTCCGGCGCGACGCGCGGCGCGGCCGTAGGGCACGTTTCCCCGGAAGCGGCCGTCGGCGGCCCCATCGCCCTGGTCCGCGACGGCGACCTGATCGACGTGGACATCACGAACCGCACGCTGAACCTTCACGTGGACAAAGCAGAGCTGGAAACCCGCCGCGGGGCCTGGAAGGCGCCGCATAAAGAGCTTTCGGGCTACCTCAAGCGCTATGCGCAGCAGGTGACCTCCGGCGCGCGCGGCGCGGTATTTGAAAAATAAAACAGTTGCCAAAAGGGCGGCTTCGGAAATTCCGGAGCCGCCCTTTTCCTTTTGAATGTTACAGGTTGCGCCCGCAGCATTTCTTGTATTTCTTCCCGCTCCCGCACGGGCACGGATCGTTTCTGCCGATTTTCTTGCCCTTGTGCACCGTCCGGTTTTTGGTTTCGCCGTCGCCGCCCCCGGCGTTGGTCGAGGTGGGCTTCGCCACTTCCTCGCGCTTCGGCGGCTCTTCCTTCCTCTGCAGGCGCACCGTCAGCATCATGCGCGCCGTGTTTTCGCGGATCGTCGCGATCATGGCGTCGAACATCTCGAAGCCTTCCATCCGGTACTCGACGACGGGGTCGTGCTGGCCGTAGGCGCGCAGCCGGATTCCCTTCTGCAACTCCTCCATCGCGTCGATGTGGTCCATCCACTCGACATCCACGTTTTTCAGAAGGATCACGCGCTCCAGCTCGCGGCAGATTTCGCTCCCGAACTCGCGTTCCCGCTTCTCGTAAAGCTCGTTCGCCTTTTTCATCAGCTCGTCCTTGACAAACTCCGGCTCCAGCCGCTCCATTTCGTCGGGCGTGTATTTCAGGTCGTTCTCCCCGATCAGCCAGCCCATGTAATGGTCGCGCAGGCCGTTCAGATCCCAGTCGTCGTGAAGCTGGTCCTCGGGCAGATAGCGCTTCACGTTCGCCTCGACCGCCTGCTCGATCATCGAGACGATCTGGGCGTGGATGTCCTCGCCGTCCAGCACCTGGTCGCGCTGCTTATAGATGATCTCGCGCTGGCGGTTCAACACGTCGTCGTATTGGAGCACGTTCTTGCGGATGGCGAAGTTGCGGCCCTCCACCTTGCGCTGCGCGCTCTCGATGGTTCTGGTCAGCATGCCGGCCTCGATCGGCATGTCCTCGTCCACCTTCAGCGTGTTCATCATGTTCTGGATCCGGTCGCCGCCGAACAGGCGCATCAGGTCGTCCTCGAGCGAGATGTAAAAACGGCTCAGGCCCGGGTCGCCCTGGCGCCCGGAGCGCCCGCGCAGCTGATTGTCGATTCTTCTGGATTCGTGGCGCTCCGTGCCGATGATATAAAGCCCGCCGGCGGCCTTGACCTCCTCCGCCTCGGCCTTGATCTGCTCCTTGTATTTCTCGTTCAGCTCTTTGAACAGGCGGCGGGCGTTCAGGATCTCCTCATCCTGCGTTTCGGAATAAGCGGTGGATTCGCTGATGATCTCGTCGCTGCACTTCCTGCGCCGCATTTCGGATTTCGCCATATACTCGGCGTTCCCGCCGAGCATGATATCGGTGCCGCGGCCGGCCATGTTCGTCGCGATCGTCACCGCGCCCTTATGCCCGGCCTGAGCGATGATCTCGGCTTCCTTTTCATGGTACTTCGCGTTCAGCACCTCGTGCTTCACGCCGCGGCGCTTCAGCATCGCGCTGAGCTCTTCGGATTTTTCGATGGAAATCGTGCCGACCAGAACGGGCTGCCCGTTTTTGTGGTGCTCCTCGATATCGTCGATGACCGCGTTGAACTTCGCCTTTTCGGTCTTGTACACGACATCCGGCAGATCCTTGCGGATCATCGGGCGGTTCGTGGGAATCTCGACGACATCCAGCTTGTAGATTTCGCGGAACTCCTCCTCTTCGGTCATGGCCGTGCCGGTCATGCCGGAAAGCTTGTCGTAAAGGCGGAAGTAGTTCTGGAACGTGATCGTCGCAAGGGTCTTGCTCTCGCGCGCGACCTCCACGCCCTCTTTCGCCTCGATCGCCTGATGAAGCCCCTCGTTGTAGCGGCGGCCGTACATCAGGCGGCCGGTAAATTCGTCGACGATGATGACCTCGCCGTCCTTGACGACATAGTCGATATCCCTGCGCATCACGCCGTTGGCCTTGATCGCCTGATTGATGTGGTGCTGGATCGTGATGTTGTCCACATCGGTCAGGTTGTCTATTTTAAAGAACTGCTCCGCCTTCCTGACGCCGGAAGGGGTCAGCGTGGCGGTTTTCAGCTTCTCGTTCACGACATAGTCGTAATCCTTGTAAATCTCGTCGTTGTCGGCTTTTTCGTCCACTTCCGCGACGCGGATCATTTTGAGGGATTTGGCGAAACGGTCCGCCACATTGTAAAGATCGGTGGATTTGTCGCCCGGGCCCGAAATGATCAGCGGGGTGCGCGCCTCGTCGATCAGGATCGAGTCCACCTCGTCGACGATTGCGAAGTTGTGGCCGCGCTGAACCTTGTTTTCTTTGTAGATCACCATGTTGTCGCGCAGATAATCGAATCCGAACTCGTTGTTCGTGCCGTAGGTGATGTCGGCGTTATACGCTTCCTTGCGCGCGTCGTTGTCCAAGTCGTGCACGATCAGGCCGACCGTAAGCCCCAGGAAGCGGTAAACCTTGCCCATCCATTCCGAGTCGCGGCGCGCCAGGTAATCGTTGACCGTCACGATGTGGACGCCCTTGCCCGAAAGCGCGTTCAAATACGCGGGCAGCGTCGCAACCAGCGTTTTCCCTTCGCCGGTCTTCATCTCGCTGATGCGCCCCTGGTGCAGCACGATGCCGCCGACGACCTGAACGGGGAAATGGCGCATGTCCAGAACGCGGGCGGAAGCCTCCCGGCAGACGGCGAAAGCGTCCGGAAGAATATCGTCAAGCGTTTCCCCAGCGGAAAGGCGTTCCTTCAAAGCGGGGGTCTGCGCCTTGAGCTCCGTATCGGACATGGACTTGTATTTGTCCTCCAAAGCCAGCACGGCGTCACAAAGCGGTTGAATGCGCTTCAGCTCGCGCCTGCTGTAATTTCCAAAAAACTTGGCCAAAATGTTCATTGCGTTCACCTCAAAATAGAATCCGGGAGCCGATTGATCTTCTCCATACGCATTTATAGTTTATTATAGCACACAACCCCCCGAAAGAAAAGGAACATTGTGTGAACAAAGCGCCGCTCAAAATATGGGGAATCGCTCCTGTTGTTAAAATTATGTCAAAATTTGCGCCGATTCTATTGCGGAAAATGAGAAATATGCTTATAATGAAAAGGAATTGCTCAAGCCGAAAGGATATCAAAACCGAAAGGAGCACCAATATGAATTATTCCGCAGAAGTGGAAAGAATGTGTACCGTCGCCAAAGGGCCGCATCACGGCCCCGCGCCGATCCCCGAAGAGGGAAAATGGGTGAAGGCCTATGAGATCAGGGATATCTCCGGCCTTTCCCACGGAGTCGGCTGGTGCGCGCCCCAGCAGGGCGCGTGCAAGCTCACGCTCAACGTGAAGGACGGCGTCGTTCAGGAGGCCCTGATCGAAACCATCGGATGCTCGGGCATGACCCATTCCGCGGCGATGGCGGCGGAGATCCTGCCGGGCAAGACTCTGCTGGAATGCCTGAACACCGACCTTGTCTGCGACGCCATCAACGTCGCGATGCGCGAGCTCTTCAAGCAGCTCGCCTACGGCCGCAGCCAGACGGCCTTTTCCGAGGGCGGCCTGCCCATCGGCGCCGGGCTGGAAGATCTGGGCAAGGGCCTTCGCTCCCAGGTAGGGACCATGTACAGCACCGGCGCGAAGGGTGTGCGTTACATGGAGATGGCGGAGGGCTACGTCCTGTCGCTTGCCCTGGATGAAAACGACGAAGTCATCGGCTACAAATTCGTCAAGCTCGGAAAAATGATGGAGGATATCCGCCGCGGCGTGAGCCCCGAAGAGGCGTACAAAAAGAACGTCGGGCAATACGGCCGCTACGACGGCGCCGCCAAATATATCGACCCGCGGGAAGAGTAAGGGAAACCGAAAAGGAGGACAAGCGAAATGGCCAACGACGTCATGTTTGAGGGCAAGGAAAGAAGAATTGCCAAAATAGAGAAATGCCTTGCCGAGTACGGCATTGCCAGCCTGGAAGAAGCGCGCGGCATCTGTCTGAAGAAGGGCTTCGACCCGGACAAAATCGTCAAGGGCGTGCAGCCCATCGCGTTTGAAAACGCAAGCTGGGCCTATACGCTCGGCTGCGCCGTGGCGCTGAAAAAGAACGTGAAAAGCGCATCCGAGGCCGCCGAGGCGATCGGCATCGGCCTGGAGGCGTTCTGCATCCCCGGCTCCGTCGCGGAGCACCGCAAGGTGGGCCTGGGCCACGGGAACCTGGGCGCCATGCTGCTGAGAGATGAAACGAAATGCTTCGCGTTCCTGGCGGGGCACGAATCCTTCGCCGCCGCGGAAGGCGCGATCGGCATCGCCCGCACCGCGAACCGCGCGCGCAAAAAGCCGCTGCGCATCATCCTGAACGGCCTGGGGAAAGATGCGGCCTATATTATCTCCAGAGTCAACGGATTTACTTATGTGAAAACGGATTACGACTTCTTCAGTGAAACGCTGAACATCGTGGAGGAGCGCGCCTTCTCCGACGGCGAGCGCGCCCAGGTGAAATGCTACGGCGCGAACGACGTCCAGGAAGGCGTCGCGATCATGAAGCACGAGGGCGTGGATGTCTCCATCACCGGCAACTCCACCAACCCGGTCCGGTTCCAGCACCTGGTGGCGGGCACCTATAAAAAGTGGGCCAACGAAAACGGTGTGAACTATTTCTCGGTGGCGTCCGGCGGCGGCACGGGCCGCACCCTGCACCCGGACAACATGGGCGCCGGCCCGGCCTCTTACGGCCTGACCGACTCGATGGGCCGCATGCACGGCGACGCGCAGTTCGCCGGCTCGTCCTCCGTTCCGGCCCACGTGGAGATGATGGGCCTGATCGGCATGGGCAACAACCCGATGGTGGGCGCCACCGTGGCGTGCGCCGTCGCGGTGTACGAATCGCTGAAATAAACTGCCCAAAAAATCGGATAAAAAGGCGCTTTCCCCGGCGGGAAAGCACCTTTTTTTGTTCCGGTCAAAAGGATGGGACGGCTTTCGGAGCCACAGTTCCAGCTCCTTAGCCGGGCTTCTGAACATCTCTCTGGCAGACGGATTTCAGAAATGATGAAAAGAAAAATAAAAAAATCCGTCAACTTTTCCCGCCGCCGGAGCGTCTTATCAACAGACGAGGAAATTTCCGCAGGGCGGCGGGCGGTTTCGCTCTCCGCTGCGGAACTGCGGTTTCGATAGAGCCACTGAAAGGTGAGAAAATATCATGAATCAAAACAGCGCTTCCACAGCAGAGCTTCTGAAAGAGTATCTGCTGGCCCATCAGCAGGATTTTTACCGGCTGGCGTACAGCTACACCAAAAGCCGCGACGCCGCGCTGGATGTGGTGCAGGATTCCATCGAAAAGGCCATCCGGAAATCCGGCACGCTGAACCATCCGGATTCCCTGAAGCCATGGTTTTACCGGATTCTGGTCAACGAATCGCTCTCTTATCTGCGCAGAAACAAACCGCTTCTTTCCGGCGACGCCCTGCAGGACGTCCCCATGATGGACGGCGACCCCGAAGCGGCGCTGGACCTGTACCGTGCCATCGGCGCTCTGGAGCCGAAGCTGAGGACCGTGATCATCCTGCGGTTCTTTGAAGACCTGAAGCTGGAGCAGATCGCAAAGGTGACGCACAGCAATCTGAGCACGGCGAAATCCCGCCTTTACCGGGGCCTGGGACTGTTGAAAGCCTATCTGAAATAAGAAACGACCTTTGAGAAAGGAGATCACCATGCAAAACAACAAATTCGACGGTTCGGAATATCAGGACGCGTTCGGCGGCGCAAAGAAGCTTTATCAGACCATTCCGGTTCCCCCCGAGCTCGGCGGGCGCGTCGGCGCCGCCCTGTCCTCCGCGCGGCCGGGGCACGGAATGGCCTGGCGGAAAACCGCCGTCAGCGCCGCCGCGGTTCTGGCCCTCTTCATCATCTCCGTCAACGCCAGCCCGGCTTTTGCCAAAACCGTCTACCGGGTTCCGGTGCTGGGCAATGTCGCCCGCGTCTTCACCCTCTGGAGGTATTCCGAGCAAAGCGACGCCCGGCAGATTCGGATCGAGGCGCCGTCGGTCAGCAACACCGGCCATGCGGAGCTGGAAGCCCGCGTGAACCATGAAATCCAGTCGAAGATCGACACGATCCTCGAAGAATCCAAAAAGCGCAGCGAGAGCGAAAGAAAAGCCTATCTGGAAACGGGCGGCAAGGCGGAGGATTTCATCCCCGTGACAGTCGACGTGAATTACGAGGTAAAATGCTCGAACGAATCCACCCTGTCGTTTGTCATCAACAAGACGGAGGTCCGGGCCAGCTCGAACACCGAGCAGGTTTTCTACAACATCGACCTGAAAACCGGAAAAGAGATCACCCTGCCCGAACTGCTGGGCAAAGATTACAGGAAGATCGCGGATGCTTCGATCACAAAGCAGATCGCGGAACTCAAGAAGGACCCTAAAAACATGTTTTTCGAAGGTGACGAGGGATTCCATGGGATTTCCAGCGACCAGCATTTCTACATCAACACCAAAGGAAACCCGGTGATCTGCTTCGACAAATA
>ENA-UOOI01001123-UOOI01001123.1-fermentation-metagenome-genome-assembly--contig:-NODE-1123-length-29728-cov-160.685977_pt1 | contig 29728 bp, 19 predicted proteins | sample MGYA00245779_ERZ724027 | MGnify/ENA primary metagenome ERZ724027 (study PRJEB28704, sample SAMN03018318) | fermentation metagenome | biome: anthropogenic terrestrial biome; feature: soil...
ATTATAACACAGAGCAGATTATTCCCACCTTTCAGTCAAATCTGACCTATGACACCAATCCTGATCCGGTGTTTACGAGCAAGTATTACCAGAACGGCTATAGCGGGGTTATGCAGGCTACCGCAACCGGTGGAAATCTTGGATGCAACAGTTATGTATTTTGCCGTGCGAAAGAAATCACAGGAATCAATATTCATGATTCAATTTATGCCTTAGTTCCTGCATATGCAAAAGAACATCCGGAAGAGTATGAAAAGATTAAAGCCACCGGCTATTCTATCGGTACAGAACCGAAAAAGAATGCTATTGCAATGGAACCGGGTGCTTCTGCCCTTGGTCACTTTGAATATGTGGAAGCTGTTAACGGCGACGAAGTTACGCTTTCTGGTGCAAACACAAATGATGATTATAAATATTATGGCCGTGTAACGCGCACAAAGAGTACACTCGCCAGCTGGAACACCGTGTATGTTTACCTGAAATAAGCTTACAAGAAAAGTTTTTCATATATTTTCCAATCCTGCCGCCAGCAATGGCGGCAATTTTCATGTCAGTTTGCGGGCGCAGGAGCCGGAACTGGCTTCATAATGCAAATTCAATAAGTGTGGTACATTGCCGCAGTCAACGAAGGCACTCTTTTTGTAAGAGTGCCTTTTCTTATGCTTAAAAAATTTCAGCGGAACTGGTTCCGCTTTTTAGAAAGCAGGAAGATAAAATGTGCAGACTTCCGTATATCAGACCGCCTCCGGGCGGCCTTTTTGCTGCTACGGCCGTGGCGGCAAATAAGAAGTTAATTGATTAAACATGGAGGTACAAGAAATGCAAAAAATCTTTCAGCGCTGCATGGCAGCCGCAATGTCTGTTATCATTGCAGGAAGCAGCGCTATAAACGTAAATGCCGCCGGAGTGCAGCAGGAAGGCATCATAAGCCACCTGCGCAAGTCCAGCGGAATCTATGTTACCTGCAACAGCAACAACATTGTTTGGAAAACAGGCCCTCACACCGGTGAACAATTCTGGTGGACGCAGGTCAACGGGAAATATACATTCTGTATGAACCTTGGTGCACATATGCACACCGGTGCATCCTATAAACTCGACAATAGTTATTGGAACACAATTTCTGCGGATAAGCGGGAATTAATTGGCCATGCCTTTGCAATCAGCTATGACCCCAAATACGGCGGTGGTCCGGATATTTATCCCTGCTATTATTACACCCGCCAGATTCTTATGTGGGAGATCATGGGTAATAGATGGGATCTTACAAATGGTGTTCTGACTGGTCACAGCATGGTCAACGAAATTACCGCTCCTGCCAGTCTGTTGTCACAGATTCAAACCTGTTACAACAAAGTCAGTGCCCAATTGAAGTATTACTACCACCAGCCCGGCTTTGGCAGTTTTACAACGCCAAGTACGGCTGATGGAACACCCGGTGTCATTACCATGCAGAAAAACAGCTCTGCAAAAACACTGGAAGGATGGATCGCGGGAAGCAAAGCAGAAATAGATGATACATATATGTCCGATTTACAAAATCAGGCAAATGCCAAGGGACTGCCGATAACATTCTCCAAGAGAGACAATACCCATCTGATTGCATCCATGCCGCAGACGGATGATAAATCTATTATCAGCAAAGTTAATAATACGGTGTTCACGGTAAAACGCCGCAGTGATTCCAGCATGAGCACCTATGGAAAAGGTGCGCTTACCATGTTTAAAGGTACTAGCAATGGATATCAGGTTTTGTTGGGACAGACACCAGCTTCTCCAAAAGAACTTTATTTCCGACTAAATGCTCAGATAACCACAACCCCCGGCCCGGTAACTGTAAAAAAGGTGGATGCCATCACTGGAAAAGCACTTTCCGGTGCCACGTTCGGCCTGTATGATGCGGACCACAACCTGATTACAGACACCAGCATCACCGACAGCAGCACCGCCATTTCCGGCGACAACGGCATTGCAGGTTTTACCGTCAAAAAGGACGGCACTTACTATATACACGAAATATCCGCACCGTCCCAATACAACGCCGATTCCGGATATTATCCCGTTACGGTCAAAAACGGAAAGATGGTGACAACACAGGTTACCGTAAAAGATACACAGAATACAGTTGTCACAACAGAGATCGGCCACAAGTACGGAGAGTTTCTGGATGAAGCCGGGCTTGGCGGCTGTTCCATTAAGGTCAATGCCACTTATCAGGTGATTGATACGGATGCGCTGGCAAAGATGACCGCAGCGGGTCAGACCGTTACCGACCCGCCGCTCAAATCTGTGACGAAAGATTTCATCGTTACGAGTGCGTCGGACGGATCTATTTCCCTGACCATCGACGGGATTGCGCCCAACACACAGCCGTCCATCAACTCCGTATCGGAGGTTTCCAACACGACCACGACGCAGGGCGGCTACACTTGGAACCAAAGCCGCACGAGCAACTATGTTTTCAGTAATGACGGCGGCTGCACGGTTTCCGGCACGAACCTCTACAACTATCAGCAAAAATCCATCATTACCGTACATAAGCGCGACAAAGGCACCGGCAGCATTTTAGCTGCGGGCGGTACCTGGGAGAACGCAACCGGCAATAAACCGCAGGGTGACGCGACTTTTGCGGGCGCAAAATATCAGATTATCCGGGTAGATGGTCATGATGACAGCGGCCGCCCAATCGGTGAGATTGTCCAGACGCTTACAACAGACAGCTCCGGCAGTGCCAGCAGTTCCCCTCTGCAGCAGGGCGTGCGGTATGCAGTCATTGAAACCAACGCCCCGAAGGGTTACCTGCTCTATGACAACGACGATTACGCGAAGTATCACGGCAGCTGGTATCAGGAGTTTGTTTGTCTGTTTAACGGCAATCACAGCCAGCTGACCTCCTCGCAGATTACGCTGCTGGACAGCCCGTCTGCCATGACCGGCACACTGGTTTCGGACGGCACCGTTACCAACAAAGATAAAGTCAAAGACGGTTATCTGCACGGCTATAAATTCCTAGAGAAAGACCCCAACGGCAATGTAGACGGCGACGATAATCAGGGCAAGACACCGGCACCCGGTATTGTGTTTGATATTTATATGCTCTCTGCAACACCGCAAAAGAACCCGACCGGCGAACTGCACAACGGTACCACGGTGCTGTACAATTTCGGTATTTCTAAAAAGGACGGTCACAAAATGACCTCTGCGGAAATTGCAGCAAACCCCGGGGACGTCAAGGGACTTGTGGACACCCGCACGACCGATAAGACTGGCGAATGGACAAGCTGCCTGCTGCCCTATGCGGAGTATATCGTGGTAGAGCGCGACCCCATTACCGGGTACGACAAGGCCGCACCAGTATTCCAGTGGGTGGACACACAGGTAAACTGGAACGCCACTATCAAAGACTGGACAGTTGTGCGCGTCGGCAATGGTCTTGGCAATGACAATGGGCTGGGTGTGGAACACAACCCTCCGCTCTCCGGCTCAGTCGGCGGCATGACCCGCATGGATTTATACGGTGACAAAGTCTTGCGCGATGTGGAATCCAACGCGGACTATGACGCGGACAGTTACAACGACTACATCACGATTGATGATTACAACCTCTGCAAAACGCAGTACGCTGCGCTTGCCAATGCGGATTATTTCTTTGGCCCGGACGGCAGCATGTACGATAACACCGGAACACTGAACACCGCTGCCGTTTTATCAAAAACCGGCGCGCGCAAGGCGACAGCCGCAGAAGCGGCCAGCTTTGCGGCAACCATCATCAGCAACAAAATTATCATGATGGCCGGTGCGGATATTCCAATCATTGCTAACAAGGACATGACGGATCAGGACTTGTGGGCATATTGGGATGAAATTGACAACTCCGACCCGTTCAGCACCCATCTGTCTGAATACGAATCTGCCCATCCCGGCGTGGATGTGAAAACAGTGGATGGGCAAACCGCACCGCTTTACATTGAGAATCAAGTGACTGCTCGTCACATACGCATCCAGAAAACAGATTCCGTCTCTGGAAAGATTGTACCTTACAGCAATTTCTACTTTAAGGTTTGGGACTGCACCCGGAAGTGCTGGGTGACAGATAACCAGACTGTTTCTGCTGCGCTTAACAAAGTGACCGTTTGGAAAACGGACGAAAAAGGCAATGTCACCGGCAATGATCAGGGAGGCGCTGCAAACCTCGCTGACCTGCTCGAATGGGGCAGCGCCGGGTACGATATCTATGAAGTTCATACAGGCACCGGTTATTATCTTACCGATAAGCCGGTGCATTTTACGCTTAACGGCGCAGTTGACCCGCTCGATCAGACGTTGGTTGTCAATTTTGCGGATGCGCCGATTCTGGGCAACGCAACGCTCACCAAAACCGCAGACGGCGCAACCAGCACAACCGGCAGTGACGGAAATATGCAGTTTACCTACACCAACAATCCGCTGTCCGGTGCAATTTACGGCGTATATGCCGCCGAGGACATCACCGCCCGCGACATTGACAGTACCGTGCGCAGCAACCGCAACACGACGCTTTCAAAGACATACAGTGTAGACGACAAATACGGCAAGCACCGTGAAATCAGCTTTACCTTTGCCGATACACTCAAAAAAGATGCACTGGTGGAAACGGCCATGACCGACAGCAAAGGCCAGATTACCACCAGCAATCTCTATGAAGGAAAGTATTATTTCAAGGAACTTTACAGCCCGGTGGGATATATGCTTTCGGATGAAGAAGTCCCGTTTACGATAACGGATACACACAATGCTGCCTTTGATCTTTCTGATACCAAGCTGAATCCGCAGGAACTGCACTACATCGGTTCCAATACGCAGAACAACAGCAGCGACAAGACGATTACCAAAGAAAATCTGGATTACTCCGGTGAAGAAGCGCGGCTGGCCGGTATCAAGACATTGGTGAAAACCAGTGACGCTCTTGCTCCGCTGGAACATGTAGAATGCACTGCAAACGATACCCGGCAGCAGGCGCACATTTCTCTTGTAAAGCGGTTCGTTGAACTGCCGGTTGCAAAAAGCCTCGATTACACCGGCGCAACGGTAGTTATCAAGACTGCGCAAAACATTGCTGCCGTTAAGGATAAAGACGGAAAGGTTGTCCTGCCCGCGGCGAAACTGGGCGATACCGTGCAGACCATCACCCTCAAAAAGGGTGACAATCCTCAGAAAGTTTTGACAAAGCTGCTGGCGGTCGGCGGCAGGTATACTGCCACCATGACCGTTACGCCGGAACCGGACAAGATTGATCTGCGTACAACGACACCGTATACCTTTGTGGTAGAAGTGCCGAAAAAGGATGATAGCAGTTCCAGTACATCCAGCGGAACCAGTTCCGGTTCCAAAGAAGCAGAAAAGCCGGTTGTGCTGGCGCAGACACTTGACCTCACCACCAATTTCCTTTACAAGTGGAACACGGCCAATGAGGGCAAGCACCTGAAAGCCACGCCGGACAAACTGCTCAAAGATTGTGTTTTCGGCCTGTACGCAGCCGAAGATATTGTTTCCGCAAAAACCGGCAGCGTGATTGCTAAAAAAGATACGCTGCTTTCCAGATTCAACTTTGACGAAAACGGCAAGGCAACCAACGTTCTGTACGATCAGGACGGCAAGCCGACCGGAAAACTCTCCGTTGACATTCCAGTGGGTGACTATTACGTCAAGGAACTGAAAACAGCAGACGGTTATACGCTGAACAGCGAAGCCTATGATTTGCTGTACTATCCCTGCGGCGTTGGAACGGATGTCAACGGCCTGCCTGACCAGAAGCACAGCCAGACGATTGAAGTGACAACGACAAAAACGCCGCTTCTCAATCGTCCGTATGACGTAAAAGAACCGCCGACACCTACACCAAGTTATCCTCCTGCTGGGCCGACGACCGGTGACTTTACGCTTACCAAAACAGATCGGCTGACGGGCAGTTTCCTGCCGGGTGCTGAAATTTCTCTCAAAGACAGCACTGGCACAACCCATACCGCGACAACCGGCACAGACGGCAGGCTGACAATTTCTGGCTTGCCTACAGGTGCGGCAACATGGTGGGAAGCCAAAGCGCCGGACGATTATGTGCTGGACAGCACGATTCATACCATTACAATTTCTGCCGGTCAGACTGCTGCGACAGCATTGGCTGACAAACCGATTACCGGCACCTTTACCTTTACCAAGACAGACATTGCGGACAACAAGCCGCTGCCCGACTGCGTGATTGAAATAAAAAATGCAAAAACCGGTAAAGTCGTTTTCACCGGCAAAACCGACAGCACTGGCAAATTGGTGTTTAAGGATCTTCCTGCGGGCGATTATACCTATCAGGAAGTTTCCGCGCCAGTTAAGTATAAGTTGGATAATAAAGCCTATCCATTTTCTATCAAAGAGGATGGACAGATTGTGAAAGTGACCATGCAGGATCAGATCATGACCGGTACCTTTGAGTTTAGTAAAACTGATTTTGTGACGGCGAAAGCACTGCCGGACATGGAGATTGCTATTAAGGATGCTTCCACAGGCAAAGTCGTTTTTACCGGAAAAACCGGAAAAGACGGTAAGCTGACGGTGAAGCTTCCGGTCGGCAAGTACACCTATCAGGAAGTCAAGGCTCCGGCAAACTACACGCTGGATAAAACCGCCCATGCTTTTGAAATCAAGGCGGACGGGCAGATTGTCAAAGCCGTGATGAAAGATAAGCTGCTTCTCGGCGCGCTGGAAATTGTGAAAACAATGGACGGCAAAAAGGACGGACAGCTTGGCGGCATCCAGTTCCGCGTGACCGGAAAGGAAGCCAATGGTGCTCTGTATAACCAGACCTTCACGACGGATACCCACGGCATGATTGAAATCAAGGATCTGCCGGTTGGTACCTACACGATCCATGAGCTGGAGGGCAAAATCAACAAGGGTTACGTGCTGGCGGCTGATAAGACCGTATCGGTCAAAGCAAATCTGATTGCCAGTGTCAAAATTGACAACCAGAAAGTCAAGGCTGCTACTGTCACAAAAATCCCAACAGCACCGAAAACACCCAAAACCGGACAAAGTCCGATCCTACCTTATATTGCAAGTTTCCTGTTACTGGCAGCGACTGGCGCACTTGCTTTCGTTAACCGCAAAAAGGCAAAACAACAGTAAGTCGGATAAACTGCTGCATTACTGTGAAAGAGGGTGGTTCCAATGGACTGAGTTTGTCCGTAAAAACTGGAATAGGAGTGGATTTACTCATGAAGAAAAATACGAAATGCCGCATTATTTTGTTTGCGTTGGGATTGGTAGTTGCTTTGTGCGCTGGTTATCTTCTCAATATTTTTGTCGTGCAGCCCCGTAAGAGTAAGGCCGATCTGCAGGAACTGAACCGCATTATTTCCAAACCAATTCCACAAAGCAGCAAGGTAAGTTCCGCATCAGCGGCAAAAGCTGTACCGGACAGCCGCACAAAGTTTCAGCGCCTGCAGGCAGTCAATCCGGACATCAAAGGCTGGCTGACCGTACCTGGCACTAACATTGACTACCCGGTGCTGCAGAGCAGCAAGTCACAGCCGGATTATTACCTACACCGCAACTACAAAAAGCAGTATGCGGAGGCGGGCAGCCTTTATCTGCAGTATGACTGTAAGCCGCAAATTTCCCGCAATTCTGTAATCTATGGACATCATATGCTGTACGACGCTATGTTTACGGAGCTTACCAAATATAACTATTTCAGCTTTTGGAAAGCACACCAAAGCTTTTTTTACGAAGACATTTCCGGTAAACACAGTTATGAGATTTTTGCGGTACTGCACGTTTCGCCGGATCATTTTCAGTTTAACCGGACACAGTTCGCGGATGACACGGACTATGCCCGGTTTTTGTCTGCCCTGCAGAGCAGGTCTATTTACAAAACAGGGGTGAGCGTTACAGCGAAAGATAAAATTATGATGCTCGTTACCTGCTCCTATGAGCAGAGGAACGGGCGGACAGTTGTGATTGGCAAACTCATAAAAGGAGGTCAAAATTGAACTACATCGTAAAAAACGTTCAAAATGATCTTGTCGGGCATCGTCTGCTGGTAATGCAGGACAAGAAAACTATGGAATATATTTCAGCATATGACACAGAGATTGAAGCCAGACAGTACGCCGGGAAAATGGAATATATTCTCAAAGCAATTACACTGGATAACCGCCGGATCTGGCTGTGGGAAACATCAAGCTTATCCGAAGCTTATCAGCATAAAATCGAACTCGATAGGCTTTTAGAATCTTTTTAAAAGACGGAAAAACTTAAATAGGAAGGAAAAAACCATGAGATTTAAAAACATGCTGCACTGTGGTATGGCAGTATTTCTGGCTGTGCTTATTGCGGCTGGCAGTTTTCCATTGGTAGTTTATGCGGATGATAGCAACATAAGTGATTCCAGTGATGGACAAATTCTCGATGTCAGTTTAATACCTACTATTAACATTACGAAAAATGGGAATTATCACATTATTCAATCTATACCAAAAACAGATCAGACCGGTTCTATTACCATTGCTGAGAACGTAACGACGAAAATCTTATTGGATAATATAACTTTGCGAAGTCCTACATATATCACAAATAATATTGTCGTGAGTGATATGTCCCCATTAAAGCTCAGTGGTGGTTCGAACGTAACACTTGTTCTTAAAGGTAGTAATATCTTTCATGATACAGGCAGCTTTTTACACGGTCATGCAGGAATTGAAGTGCCAATAGATGTATCTTTGGATATTACCAGTGTAGATGGTAATGGAAGTTCAAAAGGTTCTCTAACAGCAATATGTAATGATGCTTTATCATCTGGTATTGGTTCAAGTATTTTAGTAGGAAATGACGCTGGAAATATAACTATTGACGGTGGAACAATTGTTGCAAAAGGCGGAACAGGAATTGGAGGATATAACTGCAATAATTGGAATTTCACAAGATGCGGAAACTTAACATCTTTTACTATGAATGGTGGAAATCTTACTGCTACAGGCAAAGGAGGTCCTGCAATTGGTGGCGGGAGTTCCTATAATACTGATGTAGAATATGGTTCTAACTTGAAACCTGGAAACGGCGGGACCATTAAATTTAACGGAGGTATTGTTCATGCCACAACTACAAGCAATGATGGCAATTTTGATATAGGAGAAGGCCACGATGCATACCACGCATTTACAGCTTTTAATTCAACTGGAACGACAAATGTCATAGTAACAGGTGGACAAATTCATCTTGGACAAAGTTCTAATATCAGTGGTGAACGTGCCATAATTAGTGCATCCTTTCATCAATCAGGCGGCAGTATCATTTCTCATAATACGTCAGGGACTAATGATATTTACGTCAACAACTTTTTTAATACAAAAGGAATAGATCGTACCAGCTGCTTTGTAGTTAGTGGAGGCACAATCGTTGCAAATGGATTAAAATCGAATGCCGATGTAGTACCAATCACTATTTGTGGGGGTACTGTTCTATCAAAATCTGGGATTAACGGTACATTTACTACTAAAACATCTAATAGCGAATTAGGCAATGCAACCATCTTTTCAAGCGGTATTAGCGATATATCGTATAAAAATAGAGATTCAGGTACACAAGGAATAATTTTTGACAATTGTACCCTTGATAAAGATGGAAACATAACCGGTGGAACTGGACAGGTTTATGGTGCACCAACAATTGGAACTAATTTTACGATTCCTGTTGGCTGCACATTAAATAATCCTGCAACCGGTAAAATCGTTAATATTGCAAAAGGCGTAACGTCAACCATCAAAGGCACGCTCAATAACAACGGTACAATCTACAACTATGGCACGATTGTTAACGATGGTAAGATCAACAATCTTCAAAATGAAGATGGAACGGTCGGCCGAATCATCAATAAAGATGGCGGTATTGTTCAGTCCGATTTGACACTCCACTTAAACAATCCCGATGATCCCAGCACAGATGTTTTGACCGGTACATATACAGCAACAAGCGGTCAAAAGTATGGCCCTGCCCTTCCTGTGGATCTGACTCGGTCCGGCTGGGTGCTGGTCGGTTGGAATACCAAAGCAGACGGCAGCGGTGTTTCCGTAACTGCCGATACTGTATTTGATGGAAATAATACCGAATTGTATGCACAATGGGCGCAGGTTGGCAAAATCAGCGCAATAGTCACAGACAGTGATAATCGCCAACCAATTTCCGGTGCGGTTGTTGTTGCAAGGAATTCCACCGGTCAAGAAGCCGCACGGGGAACAACCGACTCTGACGGTACTGCTCTGCTGCCAAACATGAAACCCGGCACCTATTCGGTGGAGGTTGTTACACCTGCAACCGGCTATGCGGCTTCCACAGAACAGACCGGAATCAGTGTGAAAATTGGCAAGACCAGCAACGTGACATTTACCGCACGTCCATTTAAAGGCAGCATTGCAATTACGCATTTGGACACAAAACGAAATAAACTGATTGCCATTGCTCCGGTGAAGATCACGGACAAGAACGGAAAGACAGTTTACACTGGCAGCAGTGCAAATCCTTCTTTGACGGTTCCAAATTTGCGCGTTCCGGACGGGCCGTTTACATTGGTGGAAACAGCTCCGCTTGCGAATTACCGGACGGATGTCACAGCGTACACCGTCAGCTTGGTAACAGACGGTGAGACTGCAAATGTGGAAATGCACAGTGTTCCCACAATGGGAGATATTACTTACACAGCCACGGATAAAGACGGCAAGCCGATTGTCGGCGCAACCGTAAATTTGGTGGATAAGGATAGAAAAGTTGTTTCAACTGGTACAGCGGATTCCAGCGGAAAAGTTACATTTAAGGATGTTTACACCGGCGACTATACGGTGCAGCTGCCCGGCTATGAAAATGGAGACATAGCCGTTACCGTTAAAGACCAGCAGAATACTGCTCCGGCTCCGGTCAAGGCGGCTATGCTAGTAGGTTCCGTGCAAATTGCCCATGTAGATGCGCAAACAGGGAAAGAACTTCCCGTTTCAAAAGTGCAGCTCAAAGACAAAACCGGAAAGGTGGTTTTCACCGGCGCGCCTGCAGATAACGGCACAACACTGGAAATTCCAAGCTTAACCGGTCCAGCCAGTCCCTACACGCTGACCGAGGTTTCTCAAATTGCAAACTTTCATGCAAATACGACACAATATACAGCCGCGATTACCGTTCAGGGCCAAGTTGTAAAAATCGTCATGCAATCCAGCCAGTATGCCGGTGACGTGATACTGCACACTGACCCAACAACCGGAAAACCTGCAGCAGACGTTACCGTCAACCTAATTGACAAGAACGGCAACATTGCCGCCACCGGGAAAACAGACAAGAATGGTAATGTGACGTTTACCAATATTCCGATTGGGGATTACACCTACACAGTCAATGACCCGCGCTTCAAGCTGGATAACGATAAGGCAAAATCAATCACTGTGACAGACGGTGGCAGGCAGACTGTTTCCGTACCGGTGATTGCGTATGGAAATGTTACACTGCATATCACAGATCCGTCCACTGGAAAGCCTGCGAGCGGTGTCACGGTCAATTTGATTGACAAAGACGGTAAAGTAATCACCACTGGCAAAACCGATAAGAATGGCAACGTGACCTTTACGGATCTTCCTGCCGGGGAGTATACCTACAAAGTAACCGATCCAAATTATCAGAGTGTCACAGGTAAAGTCACAATTGGCACCGGCGATGCAGCCGGAACTATTGACATTGAGGTAAAGCATCCTGCGTCCAGTTCCACTGTAAGTACAACCGGCAGCGCAAATATCACTGCTACAGACAACAGTGGCAAACCACTTGCCAATGTGCCGATTATCATCAAAGATAGCAGCGGCAAAATTGTCGGCACAGGTACGACAGACAGTAATGGCAGCATTATCGTCTCTGGCCTGCCAGACGGTACCTATACGGTTTCTTCCGGTGATTCCAGTGTGATACTGGACGGCAGCATTACAATTACGAACGGCCAGACTGCCAACGTAACGCTCAAAGGTTCGCGCCTCCTGACTGGTAACGCAAAGTTGCTGGTAGTCAATACGCAAAATCAGCCGATGAAAAATTTTACTTTGCTCGTTATGCGTGTCACATCTTTCACCGCAGACAACTCCGCCTTTTCCTTGCACAGAGCCGGTGCAGTAACAAGCAGTTCCGTATCCGCAAACGGTCAAGTCGTTGCAGAAGTCACGACTGATGCAAGCGGGTATGTAACACTGCCGCAGCTTCCCTCCGGCAAGTATATTCTTGTGGCAAAGGATTCCGCAGAATACAAAGTGGATTCCCCAATTTCCATTGTGCCGAGCACAACCATTTCCGAAACAGTTACAGCAATGGCAGTGAAGGATTCCACGCCGCCTAATCCATCCAGCAGTTCAAATCCTTCTGCCAGTTCCGCGCCGTCCGATAAGGTGAGCAATCAAATCAGCCAGTCAAAGGTATCTGGAAGTACGGATAAAACGGCAAACGGTTCCACACAAAAGAAAACTGCAGTGGGTGCTCAATCTTACACGGCCCCCCAAACCGGTCAGAATGCTGCTCTGCCGTTTCTTGTGATTGTTCTGCTTGTTGGATGCTGCACTGTGGCAGTGCTGCTTTGCTGCAAACGTAAAAATTGACTGCAGGGCAACATCATGTTGATTCAAGCAATACTTTACAAGTTTAAATTATAAAAGCGATTTTGCGGAAAAAATTGTTACCATTTGCGGACTGATACCGTGTTATAATAGTAGAGTTAAAAAGTGTAAACAGGGAGTCAATGGACGATATTCACCGAAATACTTCAGCAAAAAGGGATATTCCTTTGTTGGGATGTCCTTTTTTATGACACTTCAAAATGGGAACCAGTTCCGCTTCACTTAGTAAAAGCGATTTTGTGGAAAAAGTTGTTACCATTTGTGGAATGGAACTGTGCTATAATAGTAAAGTTAAAAAGTGTAATCAGCGAACAGCTTGGGCAAAAGGAATTGCTCAGGCTGTTTTTTATACATGGAAAGGGGGCGATTCCCTTGTACAAGAAATGTTTAGGACAGTAAAGTACGAAAAGATTTTAAAGGAGATGAATACATGGTTACAAAGTTTTGCCAACTTCAAATGGAGCACCCGGCAGCAGTATTGGGTGGTAATGAAGATAGGACATTTTTCAGAGAAGAAGATCAAGGGGACGTCTATTATAATGATGCACCTGCTTCATTATACAGTCCGGGTGATTGTGAAGACACAGAAAGTCTTATGAAGGTTGCCGATGGCAATGAAACTGTGCAGAAAGCGTGGAGAGAGTTTTCCCAACAGGAGGTGTGCAGCAACAATGGCCTATAAAAAGTTTACAGAGAAAGAAAAAGCGATGTTTCAAGAACGCCAAAAACGCACAATAGAAGAAATGCGGGGTGTGGTTCGTACAGCACTGGACAACTTTCAAAGTCATCCGGAACAGTTAGCAGAAGCCATTGCTTTTAGTCAGAAATTCTATCGATATTCACTAGGCAATTCCATTCTCATTCAGAAAGCAAATCCGCATGCCGAGTATGTTGCTTCTTATGCGGGCTGGAAACAACTCGGCTACAATGTAAAAAAAGGAGCAAAGGCAATTAAAGTCCTTGCTCCGGTTGTTGTAACTTTCTATGAAGACGGCAAAAATTCTGACGGTACGCCAATTTATAAACGACTTTCTGATTTACCAAAAGAAGAACGGCAGAGAATTGATAAAGACCGATTGACGAAAAGGGTAGTTGGTTACAAACCCGGAAATGTTTTTGATATTTCAGGAACGACGTGTCCGCAGGAGGATTATCCTAAGATATTTAATATGGGATATCCGTCAGAAATGCACAAGACCTTATATGAAGCACTGAAAAAAGCCGCTGAAGATGTTTATGGAATCAGTGTTGCCGAAAAAGATCTGGAATCCATTTCATTGCGTGGACAGTATGTACCGTATGGTGGTGCCAACGGAAGTATTGAAACAAACCACTTGCTGAACGATACGCAGAAATTGGATACGTTTGCGCATGAGTTTGGCCATGCGCTCATGTTGAAATATTATCCGGAGGAAAGTGAAAAAAATATTTCCATTCGGGAATTTGAGGCGGATACCATTAGTTTAATGCTTCAGTCTCGTTTTGGAATTGATGCATCCCACTCACAGGCTCGGGTTGATCATCTCAAAAAGCATTATGATAACTGTATTGCTCTTGGTAAAGACTTTAACATAAAAAAATTTTATGAAGAAGTCAGTAAAGTATACAATAAACTGATCAATGATGTTCAGCCGGTGGTTGACCAATTTGTTGCGGCGGCAGCGGAAACAGAAAGGCAGGATGAAGCCGAAGACCGCGCAGCAAAAGCAAAGAGCGCAGTCGAAAATCAGCTTGATGAACAGTCAAAGAAAGAGCGAAAAGCAGAGCACAAAGCCGCAGCGGTTACGGCGGCTGCAGCAGTAGCCGCAGGTGCTGCGGTATCTTCTCAAATTACAGATGAACATTCGGAAACAGTAGCGGTAAAAAAACCGGAACCAATTCCCGTAGCAATATCATCTGCTGAGCGGACTTACCGAAATTGTATGGACAGCCTTAGGCATAAGTTGCAAAATCCACCACAAGAAATGAAGAGTCTTAACAGTATTGATGGTTATGAGGAAGGGCTGCGGCGGGCAATGTCAATTGTCAGTCAATATTATCATCCTCGGATAGCTAAAGCTTTTGGTAACGAACCTGCTGCAGATTCAAAAGCGGAACCAGTTCCTGCTGAAAAAGCAGCACCGCTTGCAGACAAAGAAAAGAGCCATGAACTTATAGGGGAAGCCGGGCTACAATTGCCCGGGGCCTTTATAAGTCATGACTCTTCTTTAACGACTAGTATATCCGAAAATTCCAAAAATGTCAATGTTCCAGAAAAAAATGTGGAGGATAACACTGTACTTAGTGATGAAGCAGCCCAAAAAGCGGAACCAGTTCCGAGAAAGACAGTTGGCAATGAAATAGGACCGGATATTGCAAAAGCAGTAGAAGTTCCTGCACCGCTGCCGCAGCCGCAGGAAGAACAGCAGAGGGAAGCCAAACGAAAACCGCAGAAACCGTATGGCAGCTACAGAAATAGCAATGACCAGTACAATGAGTGGCGCGACCAGCTGGTAAACAATATTGATATTCGGGATGTTGCTGACCGGCTGGGTTACACATTGACTCGTGTGGGAAACAAGTTCTTTTCCACTTCGGAGCATGACTCCGTTCGTTTCTATCCCAATAATACCTACGTTAGAGAATCCGTGCCGAAAGGTGCAGCCCATAGAGGCGGTACCACGATTGACTTTGTAAAAAATTTCAATTTGGATGATGGGATTGGCCTGCATTGTGCGGATGGCACGCCGGTAAATGAAGCCAAAGATGCAATGAAGTGGCTTTCTGAAAACTTTAATATTCAGCTATCGCAGGGATTTGATTACTCAAAAGCGCAGTCAAAAGCTCCAAAACAGGAATTCAAACTTCCGAAAAAGGCTGATAATCCGGTTCATGCTGCTGCTTATCTGCATAAGACGCGCGGCATTGACAGTAAAACGATTTCCAATATGTTGGAGCGCGGCCTGCTGTACGAAGAAGATACAGCTTTCCACAATGCAATTTTTGTCGGTGTCAATAAGGATGGGGAGCGCGACTTTGCAAACCATCATACGACTTTGCCCGGCAGTAAGTATAAGGGCGATATTGGCGGCAGCAATGAAGAAACCGGCTGGTATGTCGCAAACAATTCGGACAAGCTCTATGTTTCAGAAGCGCCGATTGACGCAATGAGCTTAATGTCTGTCAAGCGGATGGACGGCGAGAATCCTGACAGTGCGAATTATCTGGCAACGTGCAGTACGGCAAAGCTCAACATTCTCTATAATCGTCTGACGGATGATCCGAATATCAAAACAGTCGTGTTTGCAATGGATAAAGATGATCCGGGACAAAAAGCCATTCAAACGGCAGTGAATACCATTTCAGCGAAGTTTCCGAATATTACCTGTAAGCAGTATGAACTTCCGGATGGATGTGGAAAGGATGTGAACGACTATTTGAAATATCGGAATAATCGTGGGCAGACAAATTCCCCTAAAAAGCCTGAGCAGCAAAGTGAAGCGCTGACTCAGGAACCGGTATCACCGGAAATTTGAGAAAGGATGATTTTACAATGACACGTTCACAGACCAGCAAAGAAAAGAAAGAATGTATGGTCGTATTCAGTCCGGATGAGCGAAAAGTCAAACTTGTGGATGCGGCTCTAAAAGAGAAAGGGTCGTCTTTTAAAGAATGGCGGGCGGCAGGGTTTGCAAAACTCAACAAAGAAGTGCAAAAAATGAATGAAGATTTTCAAAAAATCTATGATGAATATACGCTGCCGTTTCTCAGCGATCTGCTTGCAGATAAGAAGGACACCGGCAGTACAATGCCTGCGTCAGAAGAATAAATAACTCATTCGTTAAAAAAGGCCATACGGCCTTTTTTTATACCTATTTTTAAAGGAGTGTCGATGAAATGAAACACACAACGAAGGAATTAAACAGGGTATTCCGTCGGAACGGAACTGCCGCGGAAAGGAGTGAAGATGCAAAATTTGTCCGAAGGTTCCGCAGTGCATCTATGGCAGTTATGGCACTTGCTAGTACAAGTGTTGTGACAAACGGGGCATTTGCCGCTGGAAATGGACTTGCTGCCACTGCACAGAATATTTTGAAATTTGTTCAGATTGGCGGTGCTGTTGTTCTGGCAATTTTTATTGCTCTCTGCGGTTTAAAAATGGCATCCGGTGGGCGTGAAGCTCTGGCAGAAGCGAAAGGGCGCGTTGCGGGTTTAATTGCAGGCGGCGTGTGTCTTGTCGGTGCAAGCGCAATCAAGCAGGTCATTATCAGCTTCAATGGCTTTGGTTCCTGAAAACGGTACATTTCATGTTCTGGGCATAATTCGTGGACACAGGTGAAAGTCTGTGTCCATTATTATGCCCAGAACAGTTTAGTAAAGGTGGGAAATGGATGAATATCAATAACCTCAAACCTAAAGAAGACTTTCGCTTTAAAGTGCAGCGAATCCTGTCCAATAAAATTCTCGTTACGGTCTTAAGTGTCCTTTTGGGACTGTTTTGGTTTTTCTTTATTAAATGGACAGCTATTGTGATTCTCAATGCTTTTGCCGGTCTTATGAAAATCACCCAAACGACCGAATTTAAAATGCGCTGGCCTAACATGCAGCAATTGTTTGCCTTAGTCAATCCTTTTAAACCATTCAAAAATAAGCAGTGGGGCTGGATCATTTTTTATGCTTTTGCAATAGTTGTTGCCCTTGTGAATGCTGTGAAATTTGGTACGAATATGGTGCTGTCTTATGAACCGCTTTCTGACCGGGGAAGTGAAGAAGGACATCGTCGGTGGACGACAAAACGCGAACTTTGGCGGCAGTATAAACATGTTTTGGCGGCAGAGCCGGAGGATGAAGCACTGCAATACCGTGCAGAGCATATTTTAGCAGAACAAAAACATCCGGACATACCCTATATACCCGAAAAACCACTAGGCGATATTATCGGCAAAGCTGGTTTTCCAATCGCACGTTATCATGTACCGGTATTGCTGAAATGTGGAGTAGTACGCATCTTTTTCCTGCCGCTGCGGAAACTGTCACGTCTGATCGAAAGAGCCGGGCTGCTGGGTAGTGAATGGGCAGAAAGGAAGGATCAAGAATGGAAAACGCAAAGAACAGAGAAACTGGTACAAAGACACAGATTGCGGAAGAACTTGATAAAAAAGAGTTAAAGCGGACAATGAAATGGATGAAGAAACGAAACCAGACAGAGAGGCGTATTACTCCGTATACGTTTTTGAGTCAGTTCTTTAAGTTTCTCAGTCATTTCGACTTTGATTCCCGCTTTTATGACCAACTCTTTGTCGATACCGATCCGGTCAACAATATTATTCTTGGCATGACCCGTTCCGGTAAAGGAGAGTATTTTGTTTTATCATCCATAGATGTATATAGTCGGCCAAAATATTTAGCCGACAAAGCAAGCATGATTATCAGCGATCCAAAAGGTGAGCTGGCAACCATGACCTCAAAAAAGCTGCAGGAACGAGGATATAAGGTGCTGGTTTTTTCCCTGCGTCCGCCGATGGACGGCATTTCTTACAATCCACTTGAAATCGTGAAAAAAGCGTATGTGAATTTTCTGGACCTGACACATCAGGTTTTGTCTGAAGCAGATACGCAGAAACGAATTGAAATTCAGACACGGGCCGACACAGAAGAAGGATACTCTGAAACTTACGCCAAATCCCTTGCGTACATTTTGAACTATGACCCCGGGGCAAAGGAAAAAATCTGGCAGGAGTGGGGTACTGCCATTACAACGGCTGCAATTATGGCCGTTACAGTAGACTGCTGCGAAGCGGCTGACAAATGCCTAACGGCGAAGCACGTGCTGATGCAGCCCGCAATCAATGGCGGAATTGAAACGGTTGATGATATTCATGCGTTCCGCGAGAGTGTAGACAAGGCAATGGATGATGAGGGAACCGAAAAGACACATGAGGACTATTGTACCGACACGGTTTATATCATTCCAAAATCGTTTCCCCAAATGGCACAGGGAGATTCTTATCTTGGAATTTCCTATGTTGGCAATGACAAGTATGCGTATACCTATTATTCCATGACATATCTGCCAATTGACGGCGGCACCTGTCACGGAATGAACTATAAGGGTGCAGTCATAAATGCACTGCAAATTGAAGCTGACAAGTGGTACGCACGTGTCAATATGTATTCTGTTGCCATGTTTATCACGGATTACTGCAAACCTGATCCCCAAACCGGTATTCCACCGCTTGATCAATACATTATGCATAAGCAATGGCCAGCCAAGCTGCAGTATTCACCTGTAAATGCCGCGGATAACCGGACAAAAGGCAACATTACCGCAGAAGCAATGGCAAAGCTTACGCAGCTCACGCTTACGCCGATTGCCAAACTGCTTTCCAAAAACGATTTTGATTTTTCCGACATCGGCTTTGATGAACGTCCTGTTGCACTGTTTTTGGTGACGCCGGATGAAGACCACAGCAATGATTTTATTTTGACCATGTTTATTGAGCAGTTGTACCAGATGCTGGCCCGCCGTGCCAGCGCTTCAAAGTCAGGAAAATGTGTACGGGATGTCATTTTTCTGCTGGATGAGCTTGGCAATATGCCGGCTTTTCCGGACATGGAACATATGGTTACGGTCGGTCTTGGACGCAGATTTTACTTTGACTTGATTATACAGGACTATGCAATGCTTGATCATCTGTATGGAAAGGAAGCTGCTGTTACGATAAAAGGCAACTGCGGCAATCATATCTTCCTGCTTTCCAATAATGCGGAAACGAGGAAGGAATATTCTCAGGCGATCGGCAGCAAATCAGTCGTTGTCAATACTAGGTTCGGCAATCCGCTTGAATCACATAAAAATATGCAGGAATCGGCCAAAACAATTCCATTGCTGTCTGCAGACAGTTTGGGTGAACTTGGCGATGGCGACTGTGTGGTGGTCCGTTCTATCCACAGACAGACGCTGACGCACCGCCGGGCGATTCAATTTCCTATCTTTAACTATCATGGCGACCACACGGAATTGATTCCCCGGTATAAGTATTTAAAAAATACGTTTCCGTCCGGCGGCAAGTTTTCTGACCTGCATTTGGAGAGAAGCTGTACACATAACACTGTACAGCTTACGGATATTATCTATGATCCCATTCATCAGGGCTTGTACAATGCCTCTTTTTCTCTTGAAGCTCCTCAAAAGCAAAAGAAAAAAGCTACGGAAAGAGTGATGAAACCGACAGAACCTGATCCTAGTATGGAAGAAGTCCTTGTACCAAAGGATTTTGAGAATTTGATGGACAACATACAGGCAATGCACATCCAAAACGGTCTTTCAAAGAATGACTTTTTGTCTATGACAATAACCGATTTTGAGGGCTATATAGACCGTGAGTTAAGCGCCGGTGTGTTAACGGAAAGCGCCTGCGCAGCACTGCATGATATTTTGGCAGAAGCATTGGAAAAGGGGGATGAATATGAATCTAAAAGTCAGGAAGAGCAGGAATACAAGGAGGACAGCAAGGTTTAAGCTATGAAAAAATATTTAAAGCGTCAAAAGAGAAAGCCCTGTGTTACGCTTTTGTCTATCCAAAATGCGGACAAACACAGATGGTATTTAAGGATGGTGCCTGTAATGGGCATCTTTTTTTGTGTTGGAATGTTGATTCTCAGCAATCTTTTTTTACCATGTTTTGCAGATGACAACACGGTCATTGCACAAATTGAAAAGCTTGATTTGCCGAGAAACAACATCATTTCATATATCCTGCGTCCGGCTGGATGGGTTATGCTCAAGGGGTTAGCCTTTCTGGTAAATTGTATGAGCGGGGCAATTTATCAAATCAATTCAGCGGCAAGCGGCGTATTTACCAATCGGCAGATTGTTGCGCTTATGAAAAAAGTAATTGGAATTGCTGCTGTTCTGCTTACATTAGTAATTGTATACATCGGTATACAATTCATCACCAAACCACAAAAAATTGGTACGGTCATGACAAACTTTATTGTGGGGTTCCTGCTTTTCGTCAGTCTGCCGACGTTAGTGATGGGTGCATACAACTTGACAGAAGCAGCTATCAGCAGCATTGGCGCGAATAGCCTTGCAAGTTTGGGCAATCAGGTGTTGTCCAGTAACGTCATCGACGTTACATTTTATGATACCAATGGATTTAATGCGGATTTAGCAAAAAAGAATTTATACACATCAAATGTGGATGGAATTCGAAATATTGATCCAATTGAAATGGTTGACGGCAGTGAAGATCAGAAAATGAATGGCTGTGTCAAAATTAAGAACAAAGATTTTTGGTGCAAGCGTGTCATTACGGATTCCAGCGGAAACAAATCGTTAACGAACCTGTGGGATGGTATGCAGGCAGGAGCAGTTATTGGCTCAAAAATTTTCTCTGAATTTTACTATCGATATAAAATTGACTGGTTTAACGCTTTCATAACTCTCATTGTAACTGGTTTGGCCTTGATTTTATCGGGAATCAAGATTGCTCGTATTCTGTTTGAATTAATTGTGAAGCAGACACTCGCTCAGGTAGTTGGGCTGTTGGATATTCATACGGGTCAGCGGCTAAAGCAATGCCTGCAAAGTTTACTGTCTTCATTTGTAGGACTGTTCGGCTGTATGCTGATGCTTCAGGTCTATACAATTGGTACAGCAGCGGTTGTAAACAATGTTACGAACCCATATGTAAAAATTATTCTTGAAATTGCAATGGCGTGGATGGTCATCGATGGGCCGGATATCTTTGAAAAAGTATTTGGCATGGATGTTGGTATGAAGCATCCGATGGCCGCTATGTACGGGATAAACACGGCTGCACAAGGCCTCAAGGGTGCAGCGCAGGCCATTACCGGGAATAAAAATTATACGGCTCCAGACGAAAATGGACATGTCCATACTTATCACACCGGCGGACTATTGGGGAAGCATGGTGCAGTAGATAATGTAGTAAATGGTGCAGTCGGTGCGGCATCTATGGCCGCTGGAGGAGCAGGCTTAATAGGTGGTCATTTTGCTGGGAAAAAGGGGACGAAAAACGGTTCCAATACAGAATTCCCACAAAACAGAAATCAGCCGCAGAGTCAGCAAAGCCCGAATGGCGGAGCAGAAGACACTTCAGCAGCAACTGCCAAGGCATCTGAAACAGACAGTCCCCAAAACGAATCGGAAACAACCAGCGGTATCTATACCCCTAATGCGGAAAATAACGGACAGACAAAGGGGAAAGCAAATGTAAAGCCGCATGAGACAGTTCGTGGATTACAATCTCCGCAGACAAGTGCCAATGTGCAGAATGGCCATTTTACAGGTCCAAGCAGTGTTTCCATGTATACGCCGCCGACGCATCGTAAAAATGCGGCACCGTTCAGCGGCGGTACGCATCAGGATCGCGGAGGCTCCTTTGCACAGAATGAATATGAAGCGGAGCATGGCAGCAGTTACGCAGGCGGTTCCGGCTTTGCACAAAACGAGTATGCAGCAGAGCAGTCTGCACGGAACGAATCTGATATTTCTGAAAGTTCAGCGGGCAGTACCGAGCAGCCTTCTTCCAACAAGCAGGGAATGCCGGACTTCCACGACTTTACCACATCGGAGTATTTGAAATACAAGATTTCAAATGCTGCGCAGAATTCACGTTTTGCACGGCCGAAACAGGCATATTCGCTTTACTATGACCTTTCCAAAAATTCAGCTATGAAACATTCGGCTGCTAAACATACGAAACCTATGGATAAGAATGAGTGATATTTACAGGAGCTGATAAAATGATAGATTTTTCACAGGTAATTCCGAAAAGCCTTTCGGAAGAGATCAAACTGTTCAATATTGGTAAAATGCCAGTGTATGTCAAGGATTTTGTGACCGCAGCGGTATGCGGCGGTGTGTACTGGGCAATGTCAAATTATGTATCTTCGGTTTTGATGATACCGTATATCATCTTTGCGGTTGTTACCACATTTTATTTTATTCGGCCCGCAAGGAAAACCAATCCCGGTAAACGGAACTGGGAAGTTATTCTCCTTTTATTTACCAATCGTCAAGGCGTATTTTATTCTCTTAGTCACAAGGAAGAGGGGGATATGTGATGAATAGAACACACACAAAAAAAGATTTACCTGCAGATAAACGCCCGCAGGGGAAAAAGCCGGAACCGGAAACGGCACTTGCAGACAGCGTAAAGAAGGAACCTGCCACCATTTCAACTGACGATGATGATCTTTCCATGTACACCGAAAAAACACGTCTTAAAATTATCAAAAGACGTAAAAAATCATGGGAAAAGCAGAAGCGTACTGCAGGCAAAAAAGAAAATCAGAAAGTTTATCATTCGGTTTTAGATACCTATCCCGTTCGGGATTACAGATTTGCACTGCATGGCGGGTACTTCATTTTGGATGACGGCAGTGTCTTTGACATCCTCCATATTACCGGTCAGTCTTACCTTCATGCAACCACTGATGATTTGCAGCGGCTGGCAAATAACAATACAATTTTTCACCGCATGTGCAACTGCGATTTTAATTTGTATATGTTCAGTGTGCCAACCAATGCACGGAAGCATATTGAACATATTGAGCATGTTTCGCAAAAAACTACAAATGTTGTTCATCTGCAAATGCTGGAGGATGAAATAGAAACCTGTCTTTGGCTTGAGAATAATAAACCAGAAAAGCAGTTCTTTTATGCAGTTTTTGCGCCGACACCGGAACAGCTTTTGAAAGAAAAGCAAAAATTCATGGCTTATTCTGTTGTCCCGCTCAGCGATATGTCTTATTCTCTCAAAAAGATGTTCCTGTACAAATTAAATAATCCCAATTCTGTTGTCAGATTTTAAGGAGGATACATAAGAATGTTTAAAAAAGCAAGGCAAGCAAGGAAGGCGAAAGCTCCAAAGGAAGAAGTCATTACAGCAGATATGTTTGTTCATAATGACCCGGAATTTGCAGCATCACATGGCTATGATCCATATCTGATAAGTCAGACGCAGCCAATGGGAAATCTGCATTTTGGAGACACACTTATTGAGTCCGGCTCCGGCTATGCAGCACCCATTCAGATTGTTGCTTTTCCAGACAGGGTGTTCCTGTTCTGGCTGGATGAAATCAATAGGTGGGATGATGTTATTACTGAAATGCAGGTGAGCACCGAGGATATTGATGCTACAAAGGATAAACTGAATCGCTCTCTTGAAGAGCTTGAATCACGGAAAGCACACAATCCGGAGGAAGAAAAAGTAATTGCTAACAATATTGAAAAGCTCGATAATATGCTTTCTGCGATTGTAAAGTATGGTGAAACTGTAAATCTTGTTTCCATCCGGCTGTTTGTATACAACAAGAATCAGGCAAAATTGATGGATCGAGTGCAAACAATTATAAGCACATTGGCGTCTGGAGATTATCAGGCGGCAATGTGCTTTTTTGAAACAGAGCAGCAGTACCGCTCTCTGTTTTTACCGTACAGCCGCACCGTTAAAGAACAGCCGCGGCGTGCGGGTGCCTGTATTCCTTCCTGTGCAATGGGAAATTCGTATCCATTTAACAATGAAAGTCTGAATGATGATTTTGGAGTGTACCTTGGTCATTCGTCAACGGGCGGTTCCATCTTTCTGAATTTGTTTTTAAAAACAACGCACCGCCTTTCCTACGACGCTATGGTGCTGGGAAACAAAGGCTCTGGTAAATCAACGCTGCTGAAAAAGCTAGTCAAGTGGTTTACGATAACCGAAAACTTTATTCGTGTACTGGATTGTACAGGCGAGTTTTCAGAGCTTGCAGAAAAGTTAGGCGGTATTGTGGTTATGCTGAACGGTGAAAATACCAAAGGCGATATCATGAGCGGCGTATATAATATCATGGAAATTGCAAAAGCCAGTGAAACAGAAAGCATGAACTTTTCTCATCAGATGTCAAAACTCTCTGTCTTTTTCAAATTCGTTTCACCAAACTGTACGGATGCAGAGTGCGGCGAATTTTCTGACCTCTGTAGAAAACTATACATTCGCTGCGGACTTTATGACCCGGATAAACCGGCGGATGAGCAAAAATTCGCAGGATTAGATCCTCAGGATTATCCGACACTGAAAGATTTGCTTCAGCTCATTGATCAAGAACTTTATGCAGATACGAGTACACACAAAATCAATAAAGATATTTCCGATACCCACAGAGAACGTTTGGAAAACATTCGGCTTGCAATATCTGATCTTGTGGAATCAAATCCAAAGATGTTTACCATGACCACGACGATTCCTTCCCTGACAGACCAGCATCTGGTTGTTTATAACGTACAGGGTTTGGCAGATATGAAACCTGAACTTTTTAACGCGGTGCTTTTCAATGTTCTCAACTTGATGCTTGCGGATATGATGAATATCGGTATGCCAAGCAAAGAACTGTTTGAACAGGGCGTACCGATTGAAGATATTCCAAAGTTAATTCTGATTGTTGATGAAGCACACAAATTCATCAATACCCAAAATCCGCAGGTGATTGACTTCATGGGAAAGATATTGAGAGAGGGACGTAAGTATTTTACGTCCCTCATTTTGGCGAGTCAAAGTATTCGTGACTATGTACCGGAGTCAAAAGAAAGTGAGAAACAGGACAAGCTGAAATCCCTTTTTGAATTGGCACAGTACAAGTTCATTATGCAGCAGGACAGCAACGCAGTACCAATGCTGCGGCAGATTTTTGATGGCCGTCTGACGGAAACACAGCTTTCGCAGATTCCCCAGTTTGGTGTTGGACAGGCTGTGCTTCTGACCGGTGAAGACAGTATTAACATGACAGTCGAAGTTTCTGAGAGTGACAAAAAGTTATTCAAAGGTGGTGCTTAATGTTGAAAAGTCGGCAGAAAAAGAAAAAAATCAAACTTCCCAAATCACCGAAAGCGAAGTACCGCACTTTCATCAGTATATTTATTTTGCTGCTGGTTGTTTTTATGACAAGTACCTTTTGGGTTCCAGACACTTCCAATATTAAAAATACAGCGTATGGAACGCAGGAAGCATCATCTGATGATGTGAAGCTGAAGCTTGAAAAATGGATGTACAACCCGGATAAAAATTATATGGAAACGACCTTTTATGTTGACGAAGGCCAATTCGCTTTCAGTAACAATTTAGTCTTTTCACCGTCTGTTTATAACGGCAGCACTTCCAATTCTGTTCCGTGCAGTGTTGCGTTCAGTAACGATGATACGCTGATCATCCGTATCAAAAATCTTCCGAAAAAGTGGAAAGTCCTCATGATGCAAATTACCGATAACTCGGAAGATCTGCTTACAAAGGAAGTCGATGATACGACTTCCAGTGCGGCAGATGCGGCCGGTAATATTGGAAAAGCTATTTCAGGACAGGTGACAGCAAACTTCTATTGCGATTACAGAGCAGTAGAACAGAATACAGCTTTAGCACCAAAATCTGAAAAAGATTATGCAATTGATTCCACATTATATCGCATAAGCACAACGCAAAAACAAATTTCGGATGATAAAAATGCGATTGCCCAAAACAAAAATACAATCTCTTCTCTGCAAAAAGACATTAAAGCAATTCAGACAGAACAGTCCTATCAGACGACTTCTGAAATTTCAGACAGCACGGAGGTTATGCAGAATAAGCAAAATTCGATTGCTGAACTTGGGACAAAGAATGATGAACTGAATCAAGAAATCGGAGAGTATCAGGATAAAATTTCAAAGCTCGATCTGAAACTTTCCGATATTCGCAGTGGGACTACGCGCGTTTACAGTGACAAAGTTCCTGATGCAGATTCGCTTTATACAGCCGGTGCCAGTTCAACTTCCGTTTCCAGAAGCCCAGTTTCCTCTGCAGCAAGTTCCGCTGCAGCAAGCAGCAAACCGACTGTTTCAACAAGCAGTGTCCCAATGAAATGAGGTTTACACAATGAAATATCTTCTGAAATTTCTTTTGATGGTACGGTTCCCACCCTGAAAAGGGTATTCAAATGTGCCACAACTTTATGTCACTAAAGTAAAAGTGCTTCAATATGGTGCCGCAACTTTATGTAATTAAAGTAAAATATGCCGCTGAACGGCGGATTTTTTAAATTTTGTGGTATCACTTAAAATCCCGAAAACGGCAGGCTTTGCCTGCCATATCACAGAATGTGATATCAGTTTTCCCTTATCCCGTTTTTCTCTCCAGAGGAGAGCATGAAGCTGCACAGCAGCGTTATTTGAAAGAGGTAGGTAATATTATGGATGAATCTTCAGTTTTAATTCGTGGCTTGGATGCAGCAGTCGTAAAAAGGCTAAACACAAAAGCAAAGCAAATGCATCTTAGCCGAAATGAATTAATTATTCAAATACTTGAAAATGCAGTATCGCATGACTTGTTTGCGGCGACTGAGGAAAAATATCAGGCACTGTCCAATCATTATATGCAGGCATTTGAACAGGTCGTCAAAGACAATACGCAGGCACTGCGCAGAAATACAGATACTGATCTGCAGGTGCTGAAACTGCTGGACGGTGTCTTTGATGATGATGGTGATGCAGAAACGGAGGAATAAACGTGACGACTAATGAACGTATCGCTAAGCTGGAAGAAAAGAAAAAGCAGATTGAAGCGCAGCGTCGTCAACTGATAGTACGACGAAATAAAAAAGAACGTGCAGTAAAAACTCACCGGCTTGTCGAAATTGGTGCAATCTGTGAAGAGGTTCTAGGAAAGCCGATAGAAAAAGAGGATTTGCCAAAGCTGCGCGTGTTTCTGGAACAACACGAAGTATTTGAAAAATTGTCTTCCTTGGAGAAGAGTATTACAGCACAAATCGAACAACAGCAGTGCTGCAAAAAGATTTATAAAGTCCAAATCCAAGCAAGGGGGAAAAAGTCATGCCACTTAAAATGAATGAGAACGAAGACAGAAAAATTGAAATGCGTATCAAGGTTTCAAAGCATACGCAGCAGTTCTTCACTAAATTAAAAGAACAATATGAAGTTAAAACTTACTCGGCTGCCATTGAAAGAATGTGTGTAGAGTATGAAAAACTGCAGAAGGAAATCACAATTGCGCACACGTTGGATGATGTACTCCGTGCGCTGTCATTGCTGGAAACAAGCATTACGGAACAGATTAAACAGGCATCACGGATATCACGTGAAGCAAGAAATCATACGGCACTGTGCTTGATGCTGCTGAACGATATGCAGTTTGAAAGCAAAAACAAATATCATTATGACGTGGACAGTCCCCGATTGTCTGATGCCCGGAAAGACCTCGACAGTATTCTCAGTAAAGCACGCAGCTATAAACAAGAGAATACCGATCGGCAAAGTTGGACAACTGTAACTTCAGAGAATGGAGAGAAGAGCCAGACTTAATAAAAGGAGGTAAACCAATATGAGTCCCGGTGTGCTGCTCCTTTGTAAATTCGTCAGGCCGGAAAGTAAAAAGTTCAACAGCTATATCGAATACATAGACCGTGATAAGGCCGTGCGGAATGCCAATTTCAAAAAGTTCTCTGCGTATAACGATTATATGGACAACCCGGAAAAACAGCGCGAGTTTAATGCGGAGTCCGATAAAACCAGCGCGTTGTTTACTGAAAAATCAGACCGGCTTACAAAAGAACAAAAAGCGATTCTCAAAGAACGGTTTGCGACTGCGCAGAACAATGGGAGTCCCTTGTGGCAGGATGTAATCAGCTTTCGCAACGATTGGTTGGAACAAAACGGCCTGTATGATTCTAAAACGCATTGGCTGAATGAGAAACAGATTCGGATGGTGACACGGCAGGCAGTGCGGACAAGGCTCAACAATGAAGAGATGTACAATTCGGCCGTGTGGGCTGCATCAATTCATTATAATACCGACAACATTCATATTCACATTGCCGTTGTGGAACCGAACCCTACACGAAAGCTGGTGCGAAACAAGGATGGCACAGCCGAACGGCGCGGTAAACTCAAGCAGTCCACTTTGGATAAGATGAAATCGACAGTTGCAAACCGCATCGTTGATCGCTCAGAAACATATAACCGAATGAACAAGATCATTCGGGAAAACATTATCGCTGCTCGGCCAAGAGATGTCTTCATCAAAGATCATAAAATGCAGCAGGTGTTTATGGATATTTACAAGGTACTGCCTTCCGATAAACGTCAATGGAAGTACGGAATGAATGCTATGAAAAAACTGCGTCCATCTATTAACTATCTATCACGGATGTACATTGACTGTTATCATGCAAAGGATTTTCATGACCTGCAGTTGGAATTAGACAAAGAGCAGGCATATTTAAAATCTGTATATGGTTCTGGTAAAAAAGAAAAGTACATGGACTATCGGAAAAATAAAATGCAGGATTTGTATACCCGGCTGGGGAATTCGATACTTACGGAAATGCGAAATTTTGACAGGCGTTCTAAAGCGGGGCTGTATGTACCGCCGCAGTCACAATGGCAAAAGGCACCGTCACAAAATGCCAAAAGTCCAGCAAACAAAGAAGTGCGGCCGATGCATTATCGGAAAACTAACCGATTCCGAGGAGGCGGGCGGCTGCGGCAAAATTATGAACTGGATAAATCATTAAGAAGTTTGAAACGTGCCATAAACGCGGACTGTAAAGACTCATTTCAGAACGAGCGCGCTTATTCTGAAATGCTGTATGATACACAAATCGCAGAAAAGGAACTTGAAAATGATATACCCATATGAAATAAACGGAGGTAAAAATGATGGTTGGCATTAGGCAGCGAAAAAGTATCATTGGAAAAATAGTTGGATTTTCGGCGGTGCCGCTGATAGCCGGTTTCCTGATAATTGCATCAATTGCCGGAATTATCGGTGCTGTTTTAAATACTGGTTCTTCTTTGGAAAGCAGCACAAGCTCTGCTGCGCTTCCGGCAGCCGTTGAAAATTACCGGCCGGTAGTTTCTGCCTATGCCGCCCAGTTTGGCATGACAAATTATGTTGACCTGATTCTTGCGGTTATGGCTCAGGAAAGTGGTGGAGCAGGGCTGGACCCAATGCAGGCAAGTGAAGGCCCTTTTAACACCAAATATCTTCCCAAAGGGCCGAATGCGATCACAGACCCGCAGTATTCCA